>Ga0209323_10000937_pt1 | contig 19259 bp, 14 predicted proteins | sample Rifsed19ft2_FD_184014 | JGI IMG/M metagenome (GOLD analysis project Ga0209323, IMG submission 184014) | Soil microbial communities from Rifle, Colorado, USA - sediment 19ft 2 (version 2) | ecosystem: Environmental > Terrestrial > Deep subsurface > Rock core/Sediment | place: Rifle, Colorado...
TTTTGACGCCGCAGCCTCCCTTCTTGGAATATGCCACAAGGCTACTTATGAAGGCCAGGGCGCAATGCTGTTGGAAAATTATGCATCTAAAGAAGATAATGGCGTCGGATATCCGATTGAAGTGATGCGGGAAACCGGGCTGGATAAAGGCCTTCTTGTTTTTGACTGGGCCCCTGTGTTTAAGGCCATGCACTCTGATATTTTAAGCGGTTCAGATAAGAAAATTATTGCCAGAAACTTTCATGAAACCCTTTTGCAGCTTATCCTGCGTATAGCCAGGATAGCTAAAAAGGAAAGGGGCTTAAATACCGTGTGTTTATCAGGCGGTGTTTTTCAGAATAAGATTTTAGCAGAGAGGGCAGTCTTATACCTGAATAACGACGGCTTTAATGTTTATACCCATAATGCCCTTCCGCCAAATGATGGCGGATTAAGCCTCGGCCAGTTAATTGTAGGGGGTACTGCAATATAAACCCTGAATGACAGGTTTCTCCCTAACAGCAGTCTCCCAATCCCTTGTGTTAAAATTATGTTGCTTTTAGGCAGGTTTATAAATAGAATTAATATCAAATATACCCCTTGGTTTACCCTGCACCAAAATTTTTGAGGCAGGGTAAAGGCACCTATTCCATTATATTAACCAATTCCTCCCAGTGCTTTTGCGGGTGGCATTCTGTGTGGGGTGGTAAAATTACAAAAAAGGAGAATTGTCATGAAAGAAAAAAGGAGACTCAAGAGAAGGTATATTATAGCTGAGGCAAAGATTAGGTCACTAAAGGGCAGTTCATGGAACGATGCAATGGTTGTAAATATAAACAGAGAGGGGCTGGCGCTTTATTCTAAAAAACCGGTAAAATCCGGAGAAAAGGTACTTATAAAGATTACCTTCCTTGAAAGGAAGAAATTATATGCTGTGGAAGAGCTATCAGGCACAATCAGATGGGCTCAGCCCATTGGAAAGAATTATGCAGCAGGTCTTAAGTTTGATTACAAGGTAAATAAAAAGGATTTCCCGGTCCTCAAGAGATGCCTTGAATATGTAATGAAAAGCAACAAATAAGGGTCGTCAATTCCCCAGTTTAATAAGCTCCCATATACCCCTTCTTATCATCATTACGGCAATGGCAGCAAGGAATATGCTCATTATCTTTGAAACCCCCTTTGCGCCATTCACGCCAAGTATTTTAATTATGGTATCTGACCTGATAAATGCAATCCATACTATAAAAAGGTTAATGAGTATTGAAGAAAGCGTTGGCAGATAACCGTATGTATCCACCATGATAATAATGGTTGTCAATACGCCTGGCCCAACAATCAACGGCATCCCCAGGGGTACTACGCCGATGGATGTGCCTTGGAATCTCCTGGTCTTTTCAGGGAAGAGGATGTCATTGATTGCCAGAACAAGGAGGACTATGCCTCCGGCAATCTTAAAATCTGATACTGTTATACCCAGAACCCCGAAGATAAATTTCCCGATGGCAAGGAAGCATATACTAACAATAAAGGCGGTAATTACCGACTGCCTGAGTATAACCCTCTTTTCGTTAGCCTGCATCTCCTCTGTCATTGATAAAAATATGGGAAGAACAGCTATGGCATCTATAGCCACGAATATGGGGATAAGCGCCAGGAAATAATTTGTGAGTTCGTAGTTCATTAAAAAAGTCCTCGCATCTTAGGCCTCAAACCTCAATCCTCAAACTGAATCCCTATAACCTGTCTCTATTGCCGCTGCCTTTTCATTCCCTATGTTTGGGTCGTTTTCAGGTCTGCTCTTCCACCTCTGGTGGACCCAGAACCACTGCTCAGGATATTTCCTCACAAAATCCTCTATGACTTTTGTGAATCTGGCTGTGTTCACAACCTGGTCTTTCAGCCTGTCTCCTGTGTTGCTGACCTCAACCTCGGCGCCAATTATAACCCTGTGCCTGTTCCCTTCCCTCACTATAAAGGTAGGTACAACCGGGGCCCCGCTTGCCATGGCCATAAGGGCAGCCCCCTTATTTGTGCATGCAAGCCTGTTAAAAAAGTAAACAAATACCCCCTCGCTCCACGAAACATTCTGGTCAAGTAAAATACCCACGATACCGCCTTCAGAAAGTATTTTAAGGAGTTCCCTCATGGAGCGCCCCTTAGAGATTATCCTGTTGCCTGCCTTTGTCCTCACCCATCTCACAAATTCATCTATAGCCGGGCTGTCCAGATCCCTTACAACTATGTCCACCGGATATCCATTCAAGGCATAAAAGATGGCCATAAGCTCCCAGTTCCCCAAATGACCTGTGAGAAATATAATCCCCTTTCCTCTGTCATGCATCCTCTTGAAATTCTCAAGCCCTTCGCATTCTACATATCCCTTTAGAACTTCCTCTTTAAGCCATGGCAGCCTGCAAAATTCCATGAGGTCCATTCCAAGGTTTTCAAATACTGTCCTTGCTATGACATTTAACTCATTGTCTGTCTTTTCTCCTTCAAAAGAGGTCTTGAGATTATTTAACACAATCCCCCTGTGCCTCGCATCAAGATAAAAGCCAATCCTCCCCAGAACCCTGCCTGACCACAGACTGAGGTTAAGAGGTATATGTCCGACAATCCAGCATAAAATCTTTAATAGATTAACTGTAAACACTGTCAGTTTAATCTCAAAACCCTTTCAAATGCCTCTGTATCCTTAAGTTCCACATCTATCGCAAGGGCATAAACAGGCAAGCCTTTTATTGAGCAGCCTTTTAATTTTACCAAGTCCTTTTCTGTAACTACTACCATATCCGCGCCCTCTGTTTCGGCAACAATATCATTCAGGTCATCTGCGGCATAGGAATGATGGTCGGGGTATATAATCTCTTTTATTACATATGCCCCAAGACCTTCAATGGTATCTCTAAAAGATTTTGGGTCTGCTATACCGGAAAGTGCAGCCACTTTTTTCCCCTTTAGAATATCCACATTCAGCCTGCTGTTGTCAGCAAGACTTATGACGGCCTTTGGTTTGTATTTTAAAAAAAGTAATGGCTTATTTTGTTCTTTCAACTTCATAATTCTTAATTCGTAATTTCTAATTCCCATTTCACTCCCTTTAACCATAAAAACAGAGGCCCTCTTCAAGCTGCTAATTGGTTCCCTTAGGATGCCCATTGGAAAAAGATATCCGCTGCCAAATCCTCTTTTACCATCTATAAGCACAATATCCAGGTCTCTTGCAAGTCCTATATGCTGGAAACCGTCATCAAGGATAATAACATCCGGCCTGAACTTCTCAATGGCATACATGCCTGCCCTGTGCCTGTCTCTGCCGACTATTACAGGGATGTTTTTTAATCTCGCAGCCATCAGATATGGCTCGTCCCCGGCATCTTCAGGACCCAAGAGTATTTTTTCTCCGTCAGAAACAACGCCAATACCTTTTATCCTCCCCTTATACCCCCTGCTGAGTATTGCCACTTTTTTGTCCCTATCCCTCAGCCATTCCGCAAGATGTATAGTCATTGGTGTCTTGCCGCTTCCGCCCACTGTTATATTGCCAATGGAGATGACTTTGCAATTGAGTCTTCTTATTTTAAATGCTCCGATTCTATAGAAAAATAATCTGAGCTTTACACCAATACCATATAGAATAGAAAAAATATATAAAAACGGAAGTAAAAAATACAACCCCCCCCTTCCCCCTTCTATCCATTGGCTATAAATACTGCTTATCTGTTCAGAAATTTTCAAAGAATTAGTCCTGATGATTATTCCACACGGCAGTTTCAGCAGCCCTTTAGTTTCTCTGCAATTATATTAAATTGTTCAGGTGAAAGATACCAGCAAAGCACACCCTGACGGGTTGACAGCGTCTCTGTATCTATCCTCAATACAGCGCCGGTCCTGAAATCCATATTAATATTGCAGCTTCCGCATAATAACCATAATGCGATATTCTGCAAAGACGGCAGATGCCCTGCTGCTAATATCCTCTCCCTGCCTTTAAACCCTTTCAAAAAATCAATAAAATCTTCCGGCGGCACATTGGGGTTGAGTGTATCAGTGACCTCAATTTCATTCAAAGGATACGATAAAGTGCGCGCTACAATCTCTGCTGTCTCCCTTGCCCTTTCCTTGGGGCTGGATATTATAAGGTCAAATGATGCGCCCATAACTTTTAAAGCAGCAGCGTTCATCTCTATCTGTGCCCTCCCCTCAGGACTCAAGCGCCTCTGCGGGTCCTGCATCTCGCTCAATGCCTCTCCATGCCGCATGATATAAATCTGCATATTCATCTCCTATCCCACTGTTGCCAGTTCCAGTCTCCCCTTCCATCTTGCCTTTACTATCTCCTTCAATGCGCTATGTTCCTCTCTTTCAAGGGCCGGGTCATTTCTTATCAGATTAAATGCCTCATCCCTTGCCTTCTTTAGCATTGCAGCATCAGTAATTATATCGGCTATCCTGAAATCAGGCAGGCCCGACTGCCTCGTGCCGAGGAAATCTCCGGGCCCGCGAATCCTTAAATCCTCCTCGGCTATCCTGAAGCCGTCGTTTGTCTCTTCCATTACCTTAAGCCTCTTGTATGTATCAATTGAGCCGATATTTGCGGCAAGGAGTATACAGTGCGAATCATGCTCTCCCCTTCCCACACGGCCCCTCAATTGATGAAGCTGGGAAAGGCCGAACCTCTCTGCATGCTCCACTACCATGCAGGTAGCATTTGACACATCTATACCTACCTCTATAACAGTGGTTGATACAAGTATATCCGTCTCCCTGCCCTTAAAGGCCTTCATAACAGCCTCTTTTTCATCTGCCTTCATTCTTCCGTGCAGCAGACCGGTTTTATATTCAGGAAAGACATCCTTCTTCAGATGCTCTGCCATTCTTGTGGCATCCTTCAAATCAAGCTCCTCTGATTCCTCTATCAGAGGATAGACAACATAGGCCTGCCTCCCTTTTTCAAGTTCCATTCTGATAGTCTTATAAACCTGCCCTCTCTCCCTTTCCCTGAAGACCTTTGTTTTAATCGGCCTCCTTCCGGGCGGGAGTTCGTCTATTATGGATATATCCAGGTCTCCGAATACAGTCATGGATAGTGTCCTCGGTATGGGCGTGGCTGTCATGACTAATACATCAGGGGTCAGGGTCAAGTAGCCAGGGTCAAATCCACTTTTTTCTTGCCCCCTGCCCCTTGTCCCTTGCCCCTTTTTTTTCAGCATTGCCCTCTGTATAACACCAAACCTGTGCTGCTCGTCTATGATTACAAGCCCCAGTTTCGAAAATTCCACATCCTCCTGTATAAGGGCATGTGTGCCGATGGCAAGGCTTATATCGTTGCTTTTAATGCCGGCCAGCGCTGTATTCCTTTCAGTTTTTGCAAGGCTGCTGGTTAGGAGGACAGTCTTTATACCAAGTTTCTCCGCATATTTGTGGATATTGAGATAATGCTGCTCAGCAAGTATTTCTGTGGGCGCCATTATGGCAGCCTGACAACCGTTTTCAATGGCAATCAGGCTTGAAATAAACGCTACAACTGTCTTGCCTGAGCCTACATCACCCTGGAGCAGACGGTTCATAGGATGGGGTTCTGACATATCTCCTTTTATTTCGGAAATAACCCTCTCCTGCGCTGCTGTCAATCTGAACGGCAGCATCCTTCTAAAGTTTTCCACCCTGCCAAGGCGGGCGGAGTCAGTATTGAAGGCAATACCAGTCTCCTTGCCCATGCTCTGCTTCTTTAATGCAAGCCCCAATTCCAAGGAGAACAGCTCATCAAAAACAACGCTTTTTCGAGGAAGCCAGTCTTTAGATAGTTCGGAGTTAGGAGTTGGGAGTTCGGAAATGGGTTTATGTACCTCTGACACAGCATTTGTCAATTCCATGAGCCCATATCGTTTCAAAATACTTAATGGAACTGAACCGACTGCATGAGATACAAATTCATCAATTATGCCCCGTATAATCCTTCTAATTGTCTTTTGATGCATATTTGCAACCTGTGAATAGACAGGCACTATTGCATTAAAGCCTGTCCCTGCAGGCCTGCCCTCGAACGCATCTATCGGGGGCATTAAGCAGGGATTTATGGAATCCAGCTCATCACCCTTTTCAAAAATCTCCACATCAGGATGGATTATATCCTTATGCCCGCCGAAGATATTTATCTCGCCATAGACCACAAGTCTCTGGCCAATCTTGTATTTCTTCTTCATCGCAGGCAGTCTGTAGTTGAACCACTTCAATCTCAAAAACCCGCTGCCGTCGCCTATTGTCATCTCAAATACCTTTCTCCTGCTGTAGAAAACCTCTCCCAAAGCCATAATATCGCCTGACGCCGCCTCTTTTGCCCCGGCTATTAACCTGGCTATCTTTTTCATCTGCCGCCTGTCCTCATATCTGATAGGCATAAAATATAAAATATCCTCCACAGTATTCAGGCCTTTTTTTGCAAACATCTGGGCAAGTTTGGGTCCTATGCCCTTAACCTCTTTGAGAGGGGTGGAGAGTTTAGATAATCTGTTTTTTATCTCATCTAAAGAGTAGTGTTCAGCATTCAGCTTTCGGCTTTCAGCAAATACACTGACCGCTGACCACTGACTGCTGATTACTTTAACAATCTCCAGCGCTTTTCTTATCCTCTCTCTCTTTCCCTCCAGCGCCAGCATATCAAAACCTTCAAACATAGCCTTTATATCTTTTACTCTTATAATATCTTTTTCCGGAATAGGCAGCGCCAATGCCTGACCGCAGAGATTATGTATGAGACCCTCAACATCTTTTATTGCGGCAAGATGGGCAAAATTATCTTTTGATGCAAAGCAGAGAGGCTTGAGAAGGTTGGATATAATCTGTGAAAATTGTGCGCTGGTTGGTGATTCCATAAATGGGCGATTACTGTTGGAAGGATTTATTTCCTCGCCTCTAAACTTTATGACTGTAAACCTCCAGATATTCCTGCACAGGCCTTACATTGAGCCCTTCTTCCATCAACGACACTATGGCCTGGCTGGCAGCCTTTGCAGCGGCAATCGTGGTAAAGTACGGCACATTGTATACCAGGGCTGAACGTCTTATGGAGTAAGAATCAGTCACGGCTTTCATACCAAATGATGTGTTTATCACCATCGTTATCTCACCGCTCTTTATCCTGTCCACTATATGCGGTCTTCCCTCTCCAACTTTATAGATGACTTCGGTATCCACGCCTTCCTCTTTCAGATGCCTTGCAGTGCCGCTGGTTGCTACTATTGTGAAACCTCTTTCCTTTAACTGTCTTGCCGCCGCAACTATATCATTCTTGTCATCATCCTTCACGCTTATAAATATATTGCCTTTGAGCGGCAGTTTTGTCCCTGCCGCAATCTGCGCCTTTGCAAATGCCCTGCCGAAATCCTCATCTATACCCATGACCTCGCCTGTTGACTTCATCTCAGGACCAAGGATGGTATCAACACCGGGAAATTTGATAAACGGAAAAACAGATTCCTTTACAGATACATACTGAGGCACAACCTCCATTGTAAACCCAAGTTCCTTCAATGTCCTGCCAATCATTACCTTTGTGGCCAACTTTGCCAGCGGCTTGCCTATGGCCTTGCTCACAAACGGCACAGTCCTGGATGCCCTCGGATTAACCTCAAGAACATATATTTCATAACCTGCATTTCTGACTTCTGACTTTTTTACTGCAAACTGCACATTCATAAGGCCCGCCACCTTCAATTCCCTTGCAAGGACAATGGTCTGCTGTCTTATATCTTCAATTACTTCCGGTTTAAGTGAATATGGCGGGATTGAACAGGCTGAATCTCCAGAGTGGATGCCTGCCTCTTCAATATGCTCCATAATGCCGCCGATTACAACATCTGTGCCATCGCTTATGCAGTCCACATCCACTTCTGTTGCATTATTTAAAAACTTGTCAATAAGAACCGGATGTTCCGGGGATGCCTCCTTAGCGCGTTTCATATAGTCTCTCAGGCTTTCTTCTGTATATACTATCTCCATAGCCCTTCCGCCGAGCACATAAGAAGGCCTGACCATTACAGGATACGCAATCCTCTCTGCAATCTTTATCGCTTCATCAATAGAACGTGCGATACCGCTTTCCGGCCTTTTTAGATTCAGTTTTGAAAGTAGTTTATCAAACCGCTCCCTGTCCTCTGCAATGTCAATGGAATCCGAGGATGTACCGAGTATTTTAACGCCAGCCCTTTCAAGGGGGACTGCGAGTTTCAAAGGTGTCTGACCCCCGAACTGGACAATAACGCCAAAAGGTTTTTCTTTTTCAATAATGTTCATAACATCTTCAAATGTGAGCGGTTCAAAGTAGAGCCTATCCGATGTGTCATAATCGGTTGAAACAGTCTCAGGATTGCAATTAACCATGATGCTCTCAATCCCCTCTTCTTTCAATGCGAACGAGGCATGGACGCAGCAGTAGTCAAATTCAATACCCTGCCCTATTCTGTTTGGCCCGCTGCCGAGAATCATGACCTTCTTGCGGATGGAAGGGTTTGCTTCGCATTGAGATGAGTTAAGGAGTTGAGGAGTTGAGGAGTTGAGGAGTTTTTGTTTTGACTCCTCAACTGTCTCCTCTTTTACTCCTAAACTCTCTAACTTATAAAACGGTTTTTCATATGTTGAATACAGGTACGGCGTGAACGCCTCAAACTCTGCGCCGCAGGTGTCAACTGTTTTATAAACAGGTTCAATGCCTGCGTCCTTCCTTGCCTTTCTTATTTCAGCCTCGTTTACACCTAAAAGCTTTGCTATATGCCCGTCGGAAAAACCCAGTTCCTTTGCCTCTCTTAAGACTGAAGGCTGAAGGCTGAAGGCTGAAGACCCTTGCCCCCTGCCTCTTGCCCCTTGTATTTTTCCTTCAAACTCTACAATCTCTTTTATATTATTCAAAAACCATTTATCAATCTTTGACAACTCAAATATCTCATCAACGGTCATGCCGACTCTCAAGGCATCACCTACATACCAGAGCCTCTCCCAGTTTGGGATTCTCAGTTTTTCAATTATCTTGACTCCTGACTCTTGACTCCTGACTCTCGACTCAAACCCATAGCTCCCTATCTCCAGAGACCTCATTGCCTTGTGCAGGGATTCCTTGAATGTCCTTCCTATGGCCATGGCCTCGCCAACAGACTTCATCTGCGTTGTGAGGGTTGCATCTGCCTGGGGGAATTTTTCAAATGCAAACCTCGGTATCTTTGTAACAACATAATCTATGGTAGGCTCAAATGACGCAGGGGTCTTTTTTGTTATGTCATTGGGGATTTCATCCAGCGTATAACCTACAGCCAGCTTTGCAGCAATCTTTGCTATAGGGAAACCTGTTGCCTTGCTTGCAAGGGCAGATGAACGGGACACCCTCGGGTTCATCTCAATCACATACATTTTTCCGTTATCAGGGTTAACCGAAAATTGTATATTCGAGCCGCCTGTATCAACGCCTATCTCCCTTATAATCTTTAATGCGGCATCCCTCATTATCTGGTATTCCTTGTCAGTCAATGTCTGGGCAGGTGCAACAGTAATGGAGTCGCCTGTATGCACACCCATTGGGTCAAAATTCTCAATAGAGCATATAATCACCACATTGTCCTTGCCGTCCCTCATCACCTCAAGCTCGTATTCCTTCCAGCCGATTACAGACTCCTCAATAAGGAGTTCGCAGTAAGGGCTTGCATCAAGGCCGAACTGGACCATATCCTTAAACTCTTCGCTGTTATAGGCAATGCCTCCGCCTGTGCCGCCGAGGGTAAAGGAAGGCCTTATAACAACAGGGTAATTCATTGTTTCCACTATGCTCAGCGCATCTGTCAATGTCTTTGCGTAGCCGCTCCTCGGCACCTCAAGGCCAATTCTCTTCATGGCCTCCTTGAACAGCTCCCTGTCCTCTGCCTTTTTTATAGCATGGAGTTTTGCGCCTATGAGTTCAACACCGTATTTTTCAAGCACGCCGGATTCTGCAAGGGCAACGGCAGTATTCAGGGCTGTCTGGCCGCCCATAGTGGGAAGCAACGCATCAGGCCTTTCCTTCTCAATTATCTTTTCCACTATCTCTGGTATAATGGGCTCAATGTATGTCCTGTCCGCAAGGTCCGGGTCTGTCATTATCGTGGCAGGGTTTGAATTTATAAGGATTATCTTATAACCTTCTTCTTTTAACGCCTTGCACGCCTGCGTGCCTGAATAGTCAAACTCGCATGCCTGTCCTATTACAATAGGTCCGGCGCCAATTATAAGTATTTTGTGTATGTCAGTTCGTTTAGGCAATGAGCCCTTCCTCCATCAAGGCATGAACTTTTTTAATATCCATATTTGAGCACCTGCTCCATATGGTTTTGAGTTTCCTGAATTTAGCAAGTAAAGCACCTGAATCCCCCCCGCCTTTCTTTCTTGCCTCTTTTATCTTTGCCTTCATAATTCCACAGATGGTGTCGGGATAAAAGCAGAATGCCCCTGAAAACCTGTATCCCCCTGCAAAGGGCAATAATCTGGCTTCCACTATATCTCCCTTTTCAAACAATGCCTTTGAGGTAGAATCCACCAGATACTTATTCTTGCTGAACATATCCGTAACTTTTATATTTATTGCGGAAGTATAAGCCTTTTTTACTACAAATGCAGAGTGGATGCTATTTTCGAAACACGAATATATCTTCTTCTCTTCACCGGAGATGCCCCCATCCCTTATAAATAACTGTAAGGGTGTAAACCCCTCCCCTGATTGCCGCCTTTCAAAGATATACCAGTCAAAAAATATATCCAGCACTTCCTGATACCCCTCAACTCCGTTGCCCAGTTCTCCTCCCGCGGCAATGAACTCTTCCTTTGCCCTTTTTATCTCATCAGCATATCTGTCATTTATAAAGGCTGCCCTAAGCCTTTCCATATATTCCTGAAATTCCATTTTACCTCCATCCTGTTAAGTACGGTCCATAATATCTGCAAAACGTTTGAATAGATAAGAAGAATCATGAGGTCCCGGCGATGCCTCAGGGTGATACTGTACGGAAAAAATCGGCAGTTTTGTATGGCTAAGGCCCTCAACTGTCTTGTCATTGAGATTTATATGGGTCAGCTCTGCAATGCCCTTCAAAGAATCCACATCCACAGCAAAACCATGGTTCTGCGCAGTAATCTCAACCTTTTTTGTGGTTAAATCCATTACTGGCTGATTACCGCCGTGGTGTCCGAATTTAAGCTTGTATGTCTTTCCGCCAAGGGCCAGTCCAAGTATCTGGTGGCCGAGACAGATGCCGAATATGGGCTTTTTGCCGATGAACTTTCTTGTGTTCTCAATGGCGTATGTAACAGCATCCGGGTCCCCGGGGCCGTTTGAAAGGAGTATACCATCAGGCTCCATCTTTAAAACATCCTCTGCAGGGGTGAATGCAGGCACAATAGTTACTTCACAACCAACATTAGCAAGATTTCGCAATATATTGAATTTTATGCCAAAATCATAGGCAACAACCTTATGGGATATGGGATATGGGATATGGGATGCGGGATAACCTTCCTCCAAATCCCAAAGGCCCTGTGTCCATTTGTAAGGCTTTTTACATGTCACTTCCTTTGCCAGGTCACGGCCAATCATGGAAGGGAATTCCTTTGCCTTTTTGACAAGCCTTGCAGGGTCAAGGTCAGTAGTGGATATAACACCATTCATGGCGCCCTTATCACGCAGATGCCTTGTAAGGACCCTTGTGTCTATGCCCTCTATGCCAACAACCTTATTCCTTTTAAGATAAGCCCCAAGCGTTTCTTTTGTGCGCCAGTTGCTTGGATAATTGCAGTATTCCTTTACTATAAAACCATCAAGCCAGAGCTTACCGGATTCTATATCTTCTTCGTCTACACCATAATTACCAATCTGCGTATATGTCATAGCAACCATCTGGCCTTTATAAGACGGATCAGTAAGCACCTCCTGATACCCGCACATGGAGGTATTAAAAACCACCTCGCCAATGGCCTCACCTTCTGCGCCGAATGAATAACCCTCAAATACAGTGCCGTCTGTAAGGGCAAGTATTGCCTTTTTCTTGGACAATGACATCTATTCTCCTCTCATACAAGCGTCATTCCCGAGGCCTGTTCCCGAGATATTAATCGGGAATCCAGTGACAAAAATTATTTTCGGGTCAGTGACAAGTCTGCCCCCCTGCAGCCTGCAATCTCGCAGAGGGTGATTCATTAAATCTGCTTATAAAAATTAGATACCAAATCAGACAAAAAATCAAGAGCAGATAAATCTTATCTATATAGACATACTTTTAGGAAAGTTTCAAGATGTTAATGAAGGATGTTAAATACCCTTTTGAATATATACTCTACATTCTTAATATGATGTGAAAGGTCAAAGCAGGAATCTATCTCCTTCTTTGAAAGGCAGGCTGTAACATCCCTATCTTTTAAAAGGAGTTCTTTGAAGTCTTTGTTTTCTCTCCATACTTTCATTGCATTGCGCTGGACTATCTGATAGGCATTCTCCCTTATTATGCCTTTTTCTGTAAGGGCAAGCAGAAGACCCTGCGAGAATATGAGCCCCTTAAGTTTATTCAGGTTCTCTTTCATATTATCAGGATATACAACCAAATCCCTGATAAGCCCTGTCATTCGCGTCAGCATGAAATCAACAAGGATTGTTGCATCCGGAGCAATGACCCTTTCAACCGAGGAATGGCTTATATCCCTTTCGTGCCAGAGCGGGATATTCTCCATTGCCGCATTGGCATATCCCCTTACAAGCCTTGCAAGGCCTGTGAGGTTTTCTGACAAAACAGGGTTTCTTTTATGGGGCATGGCAGACGAGCCTTTCTGTCCTTCTGTAAAAGGCTCCTCAGCCTCCAGAACCTCTGTCCTCTGGAGGTGCCTTATCTCTACAGCAAATTTTTCAATAGACGACGCAATGATGGCAAGGGTTGTAAAGTATTCAGCGTGCCTGTCTCTCTGTACAACCTGTGTTGAAACCGGCGCAGGCTTGAGGCCTAATTTTTTGCACACATATTCTTCAATGGATGGCGGGATATTAGCAAATGTGCCAACTGCGCCTGATAATTTGCCATAACTTATAATCTCCCTTGCCCTTTCCATCCTTGCAAGGTTTCTCCTCATCTCCTCATACCACAGCGCCATCTTAAGGCCGAATGTTATTGGCTCCGCATGAATGCCGTGGGAACGGCCTATCATTACAGTATCCTTGTGCTCAAAGGCCCGCTTTTTAATGGCATCCATGAGCTTCCTGATATCCGTAATAATCAAATCCGCGGCCTCTCTTAAAAGTATGGCAAGGGATGTGTCAAGGATGTCTGAAGATGTGAGGCCCCTGTGTATGTATCTGGAATCAGGGCCGACAAACTCTGCAACTGCTGTGAGGAAGGAGATGACATCGTGCTTTACTGTCTTTTCTATCTCGTCTATCCTCTTGATGTCAAAATCCGCCTTTGCCTTGATATTATTCAACGCCTTCTGCGGGATTTCACCAAGCCTTGCCCATGCCTCGCACGCAAGTATTTCCACCTGAAGCCATTTCCTGAATTTATTCTCCGGCTCCCATATTTTTGCCATCTCTCTTCTTGTATATCTCTCTATCATAGGAAATCCCTTATAACCTCTGCTAATGCATAAATTCTTCAATTGCAAATACTACTATAAATCCTGACAGGACAGACATGATAACCTGAAAATTAAACCTTTTATGCGCCTCAACAAGGAGGTCGCCTATGCCTATGTAGATAAAGGTGCCTGCAACAAATGCTATTATTGGCTCATAAAATGCTTGAGGGATAAAGGTGGCAATATAGGTTCCCACAGGATACGAGACTGCCGCAAACAGGATAGGGAAAAGCATTTTTCTGGCGCTGTAACCGAGGTCTTTCATAATGAGTGTTGCGGTAATATCCTGTGGTATTTCGTGGATAATGACAGCAACCGTGATGATAAGCCCCACATGCGGGTTTGTAAGATATCCGATGGTTATGGCAATGCCGTCAATAATATTATCAAGGGACATACCGAATATGGAAACCATATTCATGGTATGTTTCTCGCACTCCCTCTCTCCGCACGTATGCAGCATGGTAAGTGAGCCTATTATGTAAAAGAGCAGGAAACCCAGGGCCAGTATCCATGCGTCCTTTTTGAGGTTTGTCTCCGGGAGCAGGTCTAAGAAAACAGTGGCAATGACAACCCCGGCAGAAAGAGCGATTATATAGCGCACACCCTTGAAATCTATGAATATAGGCAGTATCCCTGCTACAAGTGTAATTAAACCGGCAAGCAATCCATATAAGAAGTAAGATTCAAGCATAGGTCAAATTGATAAAACAACATGGTATGGGCTGGCTTATATTTTTCTGGAGCGGGCGAAGGGAATCGAACCCTCGTGTGAAGCTTGGGAAGCTTCCATTCTACCATTGAATTACGCCCGCCTGTAAGTTTATGAGGCCTGCATTTTTATACTATAACAGAGCCGCAAAAGTCAAACTTTTAAGCATACGGGTCACTTCCGCCTTTACTATTGTTTTCAGACAACCATTTTTTAATATACCTGACTGCGTCTTTTTTGTTTTTTATGAGCCCCTCACCCTCGGCATCTGACAGCCTTTCTAATATTCTGCCCACCAGAATACCCTCAGAAACCCTGAAGATTTTCATTACCTCTTCCCCGTTTAATATGGGTTTTGGTTTGCTTATTGAATACACCGTATAGTAAAAGGCAATAAGGTCTTTTACAAGGGCTGCAAGGGCAGGGTCTTCTCCGCATCTTGTGGCCCTTGCATCCGCAAGTGAGAGCAAAAGAAGGTCAAGGCCGTTTTCTCCAGCCATGGCCCTGAACAGATGCGCCTTGGAGCGTTTAGTGGGTTTATCAAGAAAGGCCAGGTTAAAAACCCTGTGGTGGTTTCTGACAAGCATTGCAATAAGCGCAACACCCTTCCTGCTTATCTTCAATCTCCTTGCTATCCGTTTACTTATAGTTTCGCCCCCGGTTTCATGGCCTATGAACCTTATCCTCTCGCCTTCCCTTTTCATCGTCAAAGGCTTGCCTGCATCATGGATAAACAGGGCAAGCTTGAATAGTCCGCTTCTTTTAATATTTCCAAACAATATCTGAAAATGCGCATCAATATCACCGACAAATTCAGGCACAAAGGTCTTCATCTCAGCAATAAGTCTTTCACCCTGTTCCAATGTCCTGATTGCATGAGACACGAGGTCATAGCCATCCATCTGCTCCCACTCCTTAATCTCAGGTATAATCTCGCAAAGCAGGGAGAGTTCATAAAGCCTATTTATATAATGAACAGATTCAGGACATGCAAGTATTGAAAAGAACTCATCGCGTATCCGCTCCCATGAGGATTTGCTTAAAAGGCCGGCCTCTGCCTTTATAAGCCTTTCAGTATCCTTATCTATATTAAGGCCATACTGAGCGGAAAGCCTTACAGCGCGCAGCAACCTGATGGGGTCTTCTTCAAATATATCAGGATTAAGCATCCTGATGGTCTTGTTTTTTGCGTCATTTCTACTGCCAAAGATATCTATTATATCCGCCTTTCCGCTTTTGAAAAGGCTGTTTATCTCCAGGGCCATGGCATTTATCGTAAAATCCCTGTTTTTGAGGTCTTCCAGTATATCCTTCCCCTTATACCGGGAAATATCAATATTGAACACGTCTCTCCTGCCTTTTATAGTTACCCTGTAAGAACCCAGCTTCTTATCCAGCAGGAATGCGCTCCCTTTTAATTTAGATGCGAGCAGTTCAGCCGCCTCTTTGACCTTTCCATCCAGCACGACATCATAATCAAAGCCCGGCGGCCTTGATAAAACAAGGTTCCGCACCACGCCGCCCACAAGGTATGCCCTTGCCTTTACCCTGCAAGGGGCCAGAGGTCTTACGGGGTTTACAGCAGAGGCTGACTCAAAGACAGCCCTGAGTATCGGCTCTTTTTTTAGTATTTCACTTATTTCTGCCTTCATCTTTAGTATTTATAGAATAGCATTTTATCAAAGTCAAAAAAGAAATAAAAAAGGGCGGGGTTTTATGCCCGCCCTTTTTAGTCTCTTCTATTCTATGTAGGGGAGACCCTTGTGGTCTCCCGTTTGGAGGGGACAAGCCCCTCCCCTGCATACATTATATCTTAGAAGTCATACTGAATCCTTGCGAAGTACTCGCTGACTGTGTCGTCTGTTGCAAAGCCGGTATAATTCCCAGCCTGGTCTTTGTAACTTGTAATACCCTTGCCGGGCATAAACCATGCTATCTGGCCAACAATTGAAAGCTCCTTATAGAGCTTATAAACAGCAGTTAGGTCAATCTCATTTCCAAGCTTGCTCTCCCATTCTCTGGATGTTGTTGATGTCATAGTCCTCTTATTTTCTGTATTCCTGAAATGTGCAAAAAGTCCGGTCACAGTAAGCTCTTCTGATTCCTTGTAGATGCCATAGAGCTGAATAAATGTTATATTGCCGAGGGTGCTGTTGTCAATGCCATTTGAATAGGTGGTATTAAGGCTTGCCCCGCCATTTGATACCTCGCCTCTGTCAAAGAATATGGCAGGTCTTACACCAATCTGATTGCCGTAAGAACCTGCAACAGCCGTGAAATCTTTATCCGTAGTATTTGTTTCTGAATCATCACCGCTGCCCATGCCAACAGCAACACCGACAGTTGTTGCAGGACTATAAGGCATGCTCGCATCCACATCAATTGCATAGGCGCTGTATTTCAGGTCATCTGCTGCCCCACCCGCAGGTATGCCACATGAGCCAGGCTGACAACCTTTTTCCCACTTCCCGCCCTTATATGCGATATGTGCCTTTAAATTGATTTGGTCAAACTTTTTCTCTACGCTACCGCCAAGCCACCAAGGGGTATTTGTCCCTGTTGTTCCTACGCCTGTTCTATCCCTGTTATAGACGAAATAGCCTGCTGCTGTCATGGTGTCTGGCTGCGTATATATCCCCTGCATTATATAAAGGTCGCTGTCTTTATCTGATGCGTCTATTGTTGTGCTGCCTGCAGAAGTTTCTGTAAGCTTTGCATACCCAAAGAGGAGATTAAACGGGTCCTGCGTCTTTTGTGTTGTTACAAAGAAACCATCAACCTGAGAAATAAGTATAAGACCGCCGTCAATGAGGCCGTAATACTGATTGTCATCTGTCACCATGAATGATTGTCCTCCGTCAGGCGCATCGCCGAAGAGCTGGCGGCCTGCCTTTACTCTTACATCACTGAGGTTAAATGAGAGGTAATACTGCCGGGCGTTTATCCTGTTGTTTTCGTCTGTTCCTGCTGCGCCTGAGCCCCATATATGGCTGCTGTCAGTTCCTGAGGTATTGCCAAGCTCAATCTGCACAAAACCCCTTAACTTGTCAGATACCTTACTCTCAACAGCGAGGCGGAACCTCTGGTCAATCCATGAGTTGTTGTCGCTTGTACCTTTATAGTTTGTACCAGCAGTAAAAGGAGGAGAAACACCGGCCGGGGCCACATTTGTAGTAGAAGGGCCACTGCCGCTATAAAATTTAGCTCCCTCATTACTGTAATCCGCCGCATTGTTCGTATTGAACAACCTTACCCTGTATGTGCCGTAGAATGTGATGTCTGCTGCCCCGCATATACGGACCGGCGCAACACATACGGCAATCATCAGACATGTGAAAACTGCTGTTAAAAGCCTCTTCATTTTTTACCTCTTCTTGGGATATATAAAGGTTTACTAATACAAACGCATGAAATAATGTTACATCTTACCAATTCTGTGTTGCATTTTAGCATACATGGATAGCTCGTCAAATGCAAATAAAAAAGGGCAGGTTTAAACCCGCCCTTTTCTTTTGTGCTTTTTGCTTACTGCCTACTGTCTTTTAGAAGTCCCACTGGAGCCTTGCATAGTATGCTGTGATAGTGTCATCCTTTGTTGTGGGAGCAAGATCCTTGCCTGAATAAGCGTCACCCGGAACAAAATATGCAGCAGCAGCAAGGAGGGTCAAGCCCTTATGCAGTTTATAGCTTGCTATAAGGTCATACTCCTTGCCTATATCATCGGAATTTGTAGAAGCATTTGCAGTGCTGCTTTCCTCTGTCTGCTTGAACATGGCAGCCTTTGCGCTCAGTGCAAGGTCATCTGTTGCCTTAAAGTCTGCATATAAACCAGCCCATGTAACATTGGAAAGTGTTTCCCTGCTTCCATTCTGGGTGTTTAGACCACCACCGATGGACCCAATGCTATAGTTGTTTTCACCGGACTGGAAGAAGAGGATGCTCTGGATATATGATGCGCCGCCCGGTGCAAAGAAGGTGCCAAGTTCATTATCGGTTGTATTGTCATCGCCAGAACCCATTCCTGCAACAACACCCACTTTGGCAGGCCCAAAGCTTGCATTCACATCACCGTGAACTGCATAGCCTGTCAGGTCATAGGAAACAGTGGTAGCGCCGGTCTGATTATTGCTCTCTCCTGTGAGATATGCACCAGATACATATACATTGATCGGGTCAAACTTCAGGTTTGCCTGCGCTGTAACCCACGTTGCAGACCAGGTGCCACCGGCTGTGGAAGCGCCTGCCTGATTGTAATAATTGGCGCCATCCCTCACATAATATACCCTTGCTGCTGCATTGCCCATGTCGCCCATGTTATAGTTGGCGCCAAGGTTATATATATTTCTATCCTGGTCATTGGCTCCGGCAGCAATTCCAGCTGCTTTGCTTTCACTTGCCTTTGCATGGATGAAAGATGTTGTAAGCTCATCGCTTATCTTGTAGGTGAAGACATACCTGTCTGCGATATTTTCAAACATACCGCCTGCAAGAAAGCCGTGGCTTGCGTATGTCCTTCCAAGCCTTATATCAACTGGCCCAACCGGAAAATCCAGGTATGCCTGACGGACCTGAACATCAAAGTTCTCACCACCGCCAGTTCCCCACACATGGCTATCATTATAGCCGCTTGCCGCTTCACCTGTAGCCAGATAATCACCCATCTGTAACTGTACATAACCCATTACAGGCGCATCTGTCATTTTAATGCCAAGCCTGAACCTCTGGTCTATCCAGGACGACTCATCTGTGGCATTGTCATCGAGGTCAATCAAATTATCTACATAGATCGTCCTTACCCTGTACTGGCCGTCGAATGTGGTGTCCACTGCCATGGCAGGGACCACCCATGCGGCAAGCACAAGGGCTGCAAAAACTCCTATTAGAATCTTCTTCATATCTTACCTCCGTTTTTTAAAATGCACAGGCGACATTG
>Ga0209323_10000945_pt1 | contig 19198 bp, 20 predicted proteins | sample Rifsed19ft2_FD_184014 | JGI IMG/M metagenome (GOLD analysis project Ga0209323, IMG submission 184014) | Soil microbial communities from Rifle, Colorado, USA - sediment 19ft 2 (version 2) | ecosystem: Environmental > Terrestrial > Deep subsurface > Rock core/Sediment | place: Rifle, Colorado...
GCCGGATTTACCGGATTAAATAGCGAAAGTGTGGATTGGGGCATGACGATGGGTATTACCTTTGTTATCGGTAAAACTAAAAAGTGAGTTAATTATGAAGTTCATTGCTATTACATGCACAATTTTATTCATATTGGTGAAAGTTTGCCACGCAGGAAATGAGGTAATCGTTTATACCTCCGAGGATAAGATTTTTTCAGAACCTGTGCTTCAGGGATTCGAAAAGAAGACAGGAATAAAAGTTCGGGCTATTTATGATACAGAAGAGACCAAGAGCACAGGCATGGCCAACCGTTTGATTGCAGAGAAGGATAATCCACAGGCTGATGTGTTTTGGAGCGGAGACCCAGTACGCCCAGCTTTGCTTGAGTTCAAAGGCATAATAACACCTTATTTTTCAAGCGTAGCAGCAGACATTCCGAGGTCTTATAAAGATGAGGGCGGTCATTGGACGGGTTTTTCTGCACGGGCACGCATCCTCCTTTACAATACGAATCTGGTAAGTATGGATGAAAAGCCGCTATCTATATTTGACCTTACTAAACTCGTGTTGAGGGGTCAAGTTGCAATAGCAAACCCGTTATTTGGCACCACCTCAATACACATGGCGGCTTTATTCATAATCCTGGGTGATGAAAAGGCCAAAAAGTTTATGAATGACCTGAAGGCCAACGGTGTGAAGATCGTTTCTTCAAATAGTGAAGTAAGGCGACTAGTAGCAAGGGGAGAGGTCCGGGTAGGTATCACGGATACGGACGATGCCAATGTAGCCATTAAGGAAGGAAACCCTGTAAAAGTCGTATTTTCCGATCAATCTGGTATAGGAACACTTATTATGCCAAATATGGTTTGTCTCATAAAAAACAGCCCTAATCAGGAAAACGGAAAGAAATTGATTGATTACCTGGTCAGCAGGGATGTTGAAAAAAGTCTGGCGTTTGCGATGTGCGCGCAGATGCCTCTGAGATACGACGTGCGTACACCAGCCGACGTATTAACCATCGATGCGGTAAAAGGTATGAATGTTAATTACCATGACGTTGCAAAGAAGCTGGAAGAGATCGGAGAATTCCTCAAACAATGGGCGGGATATTAATCACGAAACAAAATCAATGGTAATCAACTTAAGTAATTCAGGGTTATAAGGTGGGATTTCTTCCCTTTCTAAAGATAGCTTTCCTTCAAGAAATTCTGATATCTCTACAAGAAGTCTTTTCCAGCTTTTATGATTATTCTTATAGTTTTTCCACACTTTACATCGCAATTATCTATAATTTTCTTGGGAATCATGGATTATTCTTTCTTCCCAAACCTTTGATTGGCAGTTGCCGGGCGCGAATACGGGTTTGTTCAAATACTATGATACTGCCCTTTTCTAAGTCTTTCTGAATGGCTGGAAGATTTGTGAGTAATAGTTTTACTTGTCTATCAGGACTTCTTTCTGTACTTCTGCGGAATAAGATTATAGAAGGCTTATTTTCTTCCCATAATGCCAGTAAAGTTCCAAAATCTGTATCTGCTGAAACGAGTATGCGGTCTTCTGCAATAGCTCGTGAGAAAATAACACTATCATCAGCCGACTGTAATCCGTAGTCACGAACATGCACGGAGTCGTGCCCTGCCTTGCGGAGTTCATCAACAAGTAATGGCGACAGGGCATTATCTATCAAAAACTTCATGGTAATGTTACCAGTGGGATTTCGCGCTCTCGCACAGCTTCAGAGGCATATTGTAATGCCTCCTGAATATCCCCTCGTTCCAAATCAGGGAGTGCCTTTAGGATTTTTTCTTCTGACATACCGTCAGCAACCATGCCAACAATAGTCGCGACTGGTATGCGAAGCCCGCGAATACACGGAACACCACCCATCTGGTTGGGATTAACTGTAATACGGGTAAATCTCATTTATCCACCTCCTATATTTGTTTTAGTTTCAGTAAAGGTTTAGCTTATTATATTAAAAATTACACGCTTTTCATATTATTATGGCTGTTTTTCACACACACCTTGCCTTATCAAGCCTGTTCTTTACCAACTCGCAAACGGGCTACACCTTGTTTAAAGCAAACTTTCCTCTATCCTCTTTTTCAATTGTTATTTCTTCATTATAGCTTTTTGTCTCAATTTATCATATACATTAACCTCTCTCAATCCTATTTTCATAAAATTCTATCAAAATCGTGTGTAAATTTAATATTGTCTCTGATTCAAATTTAGTATAATATTCACTTATATGCAGAAAAAATTGACTTTGGGATTCTTCTTCACACTCTTTCTCTGTACCACCTTTCTGCCGATTGTGTGGATGTTTGGAAACTCTGTTTATGAAGAGGGAAGATTTTCGTTCGTTTATTACAAGGACATTTTTTTAACACTAAAATACGGAAAAGTTATCTCCAACAGCCTTATACTTGCCTCTATTACAACCATCGTATCTTGTCTCATTGGCGTACCTGCAGGATTCTTTCTGGCAAAAACAAATCTTCCTCTTAAAAATATCTTCAAAATATGTTTTTTTATACCCCTGATTATCCCCTCTTATATTATTGGTATTGCATGGGTAAATCTCCTGGGGAAAACAGGATTTCTGAATAACGTTTTCTCACAGTATACGATGCTCTCACCTGAATCTATTTCAGATTTTATTTACAGCACCTACGGCTCTTCATTCATCCTATCAATAAACCTCTTCCCTGTTGTAATGTTAGTAACCGAATACGCCTTAAAAAGTATAAATCCGCGATTGGAAGAAAGCGGCCTGGTAGTAGGCAGTGTATTTCAGGTATTCCGGCAGATTACATTCCCTTTAATCGCCCCTGCCATTCTCTCCAGCATGATGATTGTCTTTGTGCTATCTCTCTCAGAGTTTGGAGTGCCGTCATTGTTACAGGTCAATGTCCTCACTACCCAGATATTTACTCAATTTAGCGCCTTTTATAACGAGAAGGCGGCTACAGCTATTGCCTTTCCGCTCATAGTAATTACTTTTGTTCTCATTATGCTGGAGAAAATCTATATGCGTGGAAAATCTTTTGAGATATCGGGAAGAAGTTCGTCAAATAGTACGATACAATACAACATCACGTGGCTCAATGTGGTTGGTATAACTTTTTGTACCTTTGTTATGATAGTATGCATTATCATCCCATTGAGTACACTCATTTTTAATACGAAGACACTTTCTGCATATCATGATGCCATCCTTCTGGCCAGGAATGGTATTACGAACAGCATCTTGTTTGGGTCTATTGGAGCTACCTTTCTCACCTTTATAGGTTTCTTCCTAGGCTACCTTTCTGAAAATATTAGATCCAGATTGAAAAGCAGTGCGGCGATATTTATTTGGTTATTCTTTGCCGTGCCTGCAACCGTGATTGGCGTGGGTCTCATCAAATTGTGTAATAGACCAGAAGGGATATTTCAATTCATCTATGGTTCTTTATGGATTGTGATTATCGGATATGTAGCAAGGTTCTTACCGTTATCCAGCCGTATTATGGCGAATTATCTCAAACAAATCCCACAGTCTATGGAGGAGGCTGGCACAGTAACGGGAGCTTCGTGGTTTCGAATTTTAGGTAAAATCTTATTCCCTTTGCAAGGTTATGGGCTAATCGCCACTTGGCTGATCTCATTTATGTTTTGTATTGGAGAGTTAGGCACAACGGTATTAGTTTATCCTCCAGGATCTGAAACCCTCCCCATAACATTGTTTACCATTATGGCAAACAGCCCAACTGACATCGTTTCTGCGCTTTCTATCATAATTATAGTGATGACCTTGTTGCCTGTGGGAGTTTTTCTTGTCGTCTCAAAATACCTGGTATTAAAACCTAAATTAGGTTTTCAGTAACTATTTCGTATTTGTATGTAGGGGTAATTCATGAATTACCCCTACCAGATTGAAATTCCTGAATGTAAATTTATCATGAACGCCCTTGAAGTAAAACAATTAATCAAGAACTTTAACAGAAGAGAGGTCGTACGTAGTATTTCTTTCTGTGCAGAGAAGGGGCAACTCCTGGCTTTATTAGGTCCTTCCGGATGCGGCAAAACAACGACCCTGAGGATGATTGCCGGTCTTGAAACCGCAGACGATGGGGAGATTTGGATAGAAGGCGCACTTGCAAGTTGTGGGCGAAAAGTAGTGATTTCTCAAAAACAGCGGCATATCGGAATGGTATTTCAAGACCTGGCTCTCTGGCCACACATGACGGTATACGAAAATATTGAATTTGGATTAAAGGCAAATGACCTTATAAGGGCTGAAAGACGGAAAAAGATTGAGACCGTCTTAAATAAAATCAATATGCAAAATTATGCCAGAGAATACCCTACAAGACTTTCGGGCGGACAACAGCAGTTGATTGCTATAGCACGGGCAATTGTTACAGAACCCAGGTTGTTACTTATGGATGAACCGTTATCGAACATCGATGTAAAACTGCGCGAGGATATTCGGCAAGAAATCAGACGCATCCAACAAGAGACACAGATTACAACTGTTTATGTAACCCATGACCAGGACGATGCCTTTCTTTTGGCTGACAAGATAGCGGTTATTAATAACGGAATACTGGAACAGATAGGCATCCCTGAAGAAATTTACTCATCTCCAACATCGCTTTTTGTAGCCAATTTCGTTGGAGAAGCAAATATTATGCAGGTAAAAATAATCGGAAAAGACAAGGTATTGACACCGTGGGGCGAATTAGTGTGTAACACAAAAGGTCGAGAGGGGAAAAATGCCTATCTCTTTTTTAGGCCTCATCAAGCAGTAATTGATGATAGCGGCCATTGTTATGGTACGATAATCAACCGGGACTTTGTCGCGGGAGGGTATAAGTATCGTGTCTCAACTTCAGGCATTGAATTCAAATTACAAGATCAAACGAGGCATGATATAGGTAAGTTTATAAAGTTCTCCATCAGAAAAATGGATATACTATTTTTTTAATCAAAAAAAGGGTTATGTTGTCTTTCCTCACCGATAGTGGTAAATGTACCATGCCCCGGATAGACTATTACATGGCCTTCTAAGGTAAACAAGCGAGTTTTTATCGAGCTAATTAGTTTGGTGTAAGAACCACCATAGAGGTCTGTCCTTCCAATCGAACCGGCAAAGAGTGTATCCCCAACAAATACTACTTCATTGATGAGGAAACATATACTGCCGGGAGAATGTCCTGGTGTATGTATAATGCGTATAGCCTCGTTCCCGATAAAAATTTCCTCGCCATCTGCAAGTGCCCTATCGACCCGGGGTACGGGAATGGGTGATAGTCCAAAGGCATCTGTTTGATCATTCAAATAATTAAGAAGTGGAATGTCTTCCCGATGAAGCAGGAACTTTGCGCCTGTCAAATCCTGCAGAGGTCTCACTCCCCCTACATGGTCGAAATGAGCGTGGGTATTTATAATGAATTGTAAGGTAAGGTTGTGTTTTTTTATGATGTTCAGGATTTCTTCCGGATTGCCGCCGGCATCAATAACTATAGCCGTGTTATCCTTTTTAGAACCAACAATGTAGCAATTTACTGCTAAAGGACCAACCGTCAGCATCTCGAAAATTATCTCAGGCAATTTCATTAGCCAGCAAATTTAACCCTGCAGTAATAGGGAAGGGCTCTTTTATTAAAAGTCTCATCTTCCACTGTTTTCTTTACTTCTATAGTCTCTCTTGCAAAGGTACTATGGCAACTCTTACAGCACCATAATTCATGATCTTTGAATAGTCCGCTTTGCCTTTGCAGACCGATAAGGACGAAGCTATTTCCGCTGCAATGAGGACATACAAATCCACTTTGTTTCATGTCTTCTTCAACAACCATAACTACCTCCCCACCTTTGAATAAATTTGTTGACAGGATTTTTAAGCCATAGCTAATTGTTATTTATTACGCATTTGCTCCTATAGGGCTCTTTTTTCCCATGATGACGAGTCTTTTGATTTATTGATGCCTTTACTTCGTTACAACAGTCGTCACATTCATAAGGGTATTCAAGACAATTTGAGCAATCATTTTTAAAGTGTTTTTTCACGATGGTCTTTTTCTCCTTAATTTTTTGTCTGAAGATATAATTGTTTTCGTTTATGATATTCATTTGAATGGGCATATTCGAGAAACAAGCTATAATTCATGTTTTTTATCCATGTTTCAAACTCCTGAAGTTTTTTATTTAGGACATTGGTACAAGTATATGCCTGTGGATTCGTAGTATTTTCGTTTTTCATAACAATAATAATTAGTAAAAATATGTTTCCATGATTAAGATTTTACTATAAAATTGACACAGTTTGCGATTTTTACCACTAGTTTTTTGCCTTTTTTAAAACTACTATCATTATCGGCTTTTTATTGAGAAAATTTAGGGTTTATTTCTGAATGCAAATCCGGAAATTCTATGAACTTTACTCCGCGACAACACTTAGAAATTGATAATTATATTAAATTTGTAGATGAAATCCTTCACAAGTGCGATAAGGGAATCGAATATTGCAAGATTTGCCCCAATGAATTTGTGTGTACAGAATTGGAAAAAGATGACTTTGGCTTAAATAATTCAACCATATCGGAGGTATTAACTGCCATCCAATATGCCCTAAGCAAGGTACCTGGTCATCTAAACATCGAGAAAAGGAATGATCTCAGAGAGCATATCAAAAGCTACATTAATGAATCGCCTGTCCATGAAAGAAAGATTTGGGAAGACAGTATCCTGGATTTATTGCTCGATAACAAGCTTGCCAATCCTTCATATAAACCAAGGGCCAAAATAGGTGCGGTCAGAATACTCCTTACGTATAACTCCAGGATTAGCTTCTCTGCCTATTTGAAATGTTTATGCACTGAAGATATCATGTCGAACTTTACAAGTAATTTGCCTCCAGAGATTACTTCAAACTGCACAAAGATTGTAAATCAATATATCCAGGCCCAACACATCGATATCACCGTACCGCAGGCAATTGATCGTAGAATATTTTATCTTGAAAAAAATATGCCTGAGATAATCCAAGGGTGCAACCTAACCGATACAGGACTTGCGGCTGCACTCTGTTATTACTCAATGCTTATGAAGTCACCAATCACAGAAGACATGGCGATAACAGGTGGTTTAGACGAGCAGGGAAATGTAGTTCATGTAAAATTCCTGGATAGCAAGATTGAGACGGTTTTAAGGGAATTACATTTTATAGACAGGATCGTTATCCCAAAAGGTTCTTCATGCAGCATCCGTGTCCCTGAGAACGTAAAAATAATTGAAGTGAGTAACTTTGAACAAGCAATAGATATTGTATTTAAAAACGACTTCACAATTTAACCTAATTATTTTCCTCCGTTTTTTCTCATCTCTGTTGAAGCAGATTAATTCCTGCATTAGGCTGAGAACTACATTCTTTTGACGTAGACGTAGTGGTTTCAATCCACTGGAAGAGCTTTTTCTTCAACTCCTTTGCTATCTTAGGATGGTTTTCAAAAATATTCTTCTCTTCCTTAGGGTCGTTACTGAGATTATACAATTCATATTTACCATCGCCTAAGCCTCCGCTGCTCATATTACTCGTGGGCGTGTTGGTATAAATGAGCTTCCACTCTTTCGTCCTGACACATCGGAGTTTGATTTCCTCCATCTCTTTTGTACTCTGATACCCACCCAAAATCGTTTCACAAAAGACTACCCCCTGCTCAAAACGTCCAGGCGTAAATTTTAAATTATCAACAGATTTTCCCCGCATTAATGTTGATAAGGAATATCCGTGTAAACCTTCAGGGATGGGCAGACCTAATATATCCAGGATCGTTGGCATAACTTCTATTTGTTGCACCAGGGCGTCTACGACCCTGTGTTTAACTTTTTTTGGCCACCGGATGATCAATGGTATGTGAATAATCTCATCATACAATTTCGCATTCAATGATGTGGATGCATGACCAATAAAGCCATGCTCAAACAATTCTTCTCCATGATCGGAAGTTATAATGATTACCGTGTTGTCCAATATGCCCCATTTCTTCATCTTTTCCGTAAGTTGCCCCATGTAGTCATCCAACTGTCTCAACTGTCCATCGTACAGCGCAACAATGATCTTTCTGTCTGTGTTATCGAAATTAATGGAATTGTTTTTGATGACGCTTTTCTTTTTTACCACAGAAACAGCTTCGGTATCAGCAGATATACCACTAAAAATATCCTCCTGGAAAATTTTATCGTAAGGATTTTTGGGATTATACGGCAAATGCACCCCATGATAGTGATACCATATAAAAAATCTCTGGTCTTTGTATGCCTCTAACAATTTCAGTAAATCTTCTCCTTCTTCTGCCTGAAACCGCTCTTTATCAACCACATCGAAACCTAAATGCCAGTAATTGGGAATATCGACAAATTTTGGCAACACAGGCGCTACATATCCACTTCCCTTCAAAACTTTGGGCAAGGTCAAAACATTCTCTCTTAGAGTTCTGTCCTTTGCATCAACGCCATGGGTTGGTGGATACAAAGATGTAAATATGGAAATCATCCCTGGAGTAGTCCATGCTGATTGGGAGAAGGCATGGGTAAACAGCACCCCTTCTGAGGCTATCTTATCAATATTCGGAGTAGTATTGCGATTGTAACCGTAACAACCAAAGTGGTCTGGACGGCAGGCGTCAATTGTGAAAAGGAGTATATTGGGGAGGTCTTCCTTTGCTTCTGAACTCGTACCAATAACAAAGAGAGGCATGAGGGAATATACCACAAAGATTAATCGTCGAAGTACGCTCATTTCATTTTAAATATCCGGTCTTAATACAAAGGCGATAAATAGTTCCCCCATTCCTCCGGAAAGGCAATTCATAAAGATATCCTTTACATCAAAAACCCGCATCGGTAAAAGACCTTGAATAAGCTCATCAGTTGTGCCCAGTAAAAATACCAGAATGGTTGTGTAAAAATATACCCTCGTCTTCTTTACGTCGTTTTTAAAGGCCCAAAAAATAATACAACCCAATATACCATACATGAGCAAGTGAAATCGTTCCGGTCCTGTAGAACACATGTATTTCAGTATGGCAAGACAGGAAAAGGATATTAAAATAAATGCAAAATAAACAGAAATTTCTCTGACCTGTTTTTGAAAGATCAAATAAAGTAAAAAATATCCACCCAATACAAATACCAAAAATAATCCTAAGTAATTAATACTATCACCCCACTGACCTAACACAAACCTCCAGAACCTCGGTCCAAATGGTAAAAAGACATAGAGAGCCGAAGTATAAATAGCAACGATTCCCCATCGCCATTCCCGGGAGACTTTTTTTATAAAGCTATGGTCAATATAAAGTGCCATAATACAATTATTGTTTAAGTATTTTTACTAAATATTCAAAGTCCGGTGTAACCGCAACAAAATGGGTAGTTATAAGTTAAAGGTTACATGTTGAAAGCTGAAAGAAGTACCCATTGTGCAGTACTTATAACCTCACCGTCAGTCCCTGGGCCATCTTGATTTCCATGGCATGATTGACCGTCCACGCCGTACGGTGTGTTACCACATCAATCAGGGTGCTGGCCGATGGCAATCCTGTCCCACTCTTTTTAACACCGCCAAATGGTAAGTGAACCTCAGCGCCAATCGTAGGCAGGTTCACATAACCCAAACCATATTCACAATCATCCCGTATCCTCCTTGCCTTCCGGAAGTCCTCAGTAATCACTGCACATGAAAGACCGTAGTCCGTATTATTATGCACCTCTATTGCCTCGTCAATATCTTTTACGGGAATAATTGCTACATGCGGCCCAAATACCTCCTCACGGATCACACGGCTCTTTGGGTTGTTTTGCATACGATATACAAATGGGGACATAAAATAACCCTTTTTATAGTGCTCACCGGTAAGCCTCCCTCCGTCCAATAACACCATTGCCCCTTCTTTTTTTGCCAGTTCATTGTATCTGGCAATCTTTTCTGTTGCAGACTGGTTGATTACAGGACCCATAAATATGTCCTCATCCAGTGGATTGCCGATTCTCAACCTTTTGGTTGTCTCAACAAATCTCTTTTCAAATTCGCTTAATATTTTTTCATGCACAATGAAACGGCTTGCAGAGGTACAACGCTGTCCCGATGTCTTAAAGGCGCTGATTATAGCCGCATTCACCGCGATATTGAGATTGGCATCATCGAGGACAATCAGTGCATTCTTCCCCCCCATCTCGCAGGCGCACATCTTGTTATGAAATCCGGCTGCGATCTTCTTTATTTCTGAACCTACATCGTTAGAACCAACGAACAACACTACGTGGGTATCTGGATGTTTTACCAATAAATCCCCGCAACCGCCGTGTACAACGTTGATAACACCCGGTGGAAAACCCGCTTTATGTGCATACTCAGCAATCTTATTTGCAGTACACGCCGTTTCACGGGAAGGTTTGAGGATAACGGTGTTTCCTTCCACTACCGAAGGGCAGATCAGCCACAGGGGAATGGCGAATGGAAAATTCCACGGTGTAATTGCCGCAACAACCCCTTTGGGCTTTCTGCGCATGAAGGCGTCTTTTTCGGGAATCTCAGAATCAATCACATCACCGTGCGGCATCCTTACCGTACCAAATACGTATTGCACCATGTGGATGCCTTCTGTCACATCGGCACGACCCTCAACAATTCCCTTCCCGCATTCCTTCGTCACCAAGCGGGATATTTCTTCCCGGTCTTTTTTTAACAACTGGACAAATTCATCAAAATACTCACCGCGTTTAATACGAGACAAACGACTCCAGCTATGGTAAGCCTCTTGAGCGGCATGAACGGCTTTATTTACGTCAGTTTCAGAAGAAAGTGGAAAAGTCCCCAACACTTCATCGGTATTGGCAGGATTTCTACTCTCAAACCGATCACCAGAAGAGCCATCTACAAATGCCCCATTGATGTAATTTTTCCCTTCCATACTCCTTTACCCTCCTTTTACAATATTTATAAAGGATTTGACTTCATTTAAGAAATTTTATGTGCACTTGAGTTTATTGGCTTTAAGCTTATCTATGAATGTCAGGGGTTTTATCTTATTCCAAAAAATTGATAACGTACTATATCAGATAACTAAAGGTGAGTCAATTTTACTTTATTTTTCAATTATTTGTGATATTCTTGTAAAAATCTATGAAAGTACTTGGTATAGAAACGTCAGGGAATATCGGCGGTGTTGCCATTTGCGAGGATAAGCACGTTATCATTGCAAATGACTTTGGGGCTGGCATGCAGCACGGGAAAGAATTGATCCCTGCCATCAGAACAACACTTCACGAAATCGGCTGGAAGCCAGCAGATATCGACCTGATTGCAGTCGATGTGGGACCCGGCTCATATACAGGGCTACGCGTGGGTGTGACCTGCGCAAAGACACTGGCTTACGCTTTAAATAAACCTGTTATCGATGTGCCCATATTCGACATTATAGCTGAAAATTATGCAATGGGTTCCATCCCCATATGCCCCATCATCGATGCCAAACGAAACCATGTCTATGCCTGCATTTATACATCACATGGCATTCAGAGAAAACGATTCTCTGAGTTTCTGGTGATTCGCCCGGAAAAACTTTTATCTGTCCTTCCACGCCCTGTAGTTATTTTCGGGGATGGTGTTAAGCCTTACAAGGACGTATTTCAACAAAAAGATATCATCATCGATGAGGAAGGGCATGCGATACCGAGGGCAAAATATGTCGCTCTCTTGGGTGAAAGGATGTATGAATCGGGACATCGATGCGAAGCGGATAAATTACTCCCTCTTTATTTGCGACGTGCAGAGGCCATTGAAAAACAGGAAGGCAAGAAATGACGGTTATTTTTTATTTCATCATGTCTCTGATGAAATAAAAAAAGGGAGCGCTTTTAATGCGCTCCCTTTTATTAAATTTGTTAATCGGCTTATCTGTTTTATCATGAAGCCCTATGTCATGTGGCCATTTTTCTTACATCATGATTTAACGATTCTTAGCCTTTTCAAGAGAAAGTGGCGGCAGGGGAAGCGTTCCTTCAACCCGCTGTATTCCCTCTTTACTCTTCGACCATATTACATTGATAGCTGATTTAATTATCACCCGTGATCTTTCGTATGTCATCAACATCTTAAAAATAAAATACAACTTTAGCATAACGATAAGAGTTAAAGGAGATGCCAAAAGGAGCGCCTTAGTCTTTGATGTCTCTATGGCAAGATACTGACTTCCTATGGTTATTAACAAGACCACTGTCGAGAAGGTAGCAAGGAGCATAAGCCCGGTCTTTATTGACATACAGACAACGGCACAATTCATGAAAACAGACTTATGTTCTTCCTTAAAATTATTGATACATGCAACCAACTGTCGTATCTTTTCCCTTAGAGTTATAATCCACGTTGTATTTTTTAAAGTTATTCCCTGCAGCATGTGTCACTCCTTTAACAAGACGCAAAACGGTGACTATATTGCTTCTTGTAATATTCCATAAATTCACCATTCTTTATCCGTTTCCACCATGATTGGTTATTAATGTACCATTTTACCGTATCCCTAAGGCCATTTTCAAATCTTATTTTTGGTTTCCAGCCCAAAGACATCAACTTGGCACAATCCAGTGCATAACGTCTGTCGTGACCTTCCCTGTCTTTCACATGTTCTATCAATGTTCTGGGCTTCTTAAGTTCATCCAGGATAAAAAATGCCGTATCGATATTACACCGCTCATTACCACCTCCGATATTATACACCTCGCCATTTCCCCCATGAGTCATGAGAAAATCAATAGCCTCACAATGGTCATCAACGTGGATCCAGTCCCGCACCTGTTTTCCATCGCCATACAACGGCAGCTTTTTGTCTTCCAGTGCATTTGTAATAAAGAGAGGAATGAATTTCTCCGGATATTGATGCGAACCGTAGTTATTGGATGCCCGCGTAATTATAATCGGTAATTTATAGGTTGCCCAATACGCATAAGCCAGTCTGTCTCCACCAGCCTTACTGGCAGCATACGGATTGCTTGGGTTTAAGGCATCCGTTTCTTTAAAAGCGCCATGATGGGCTGTGCCATAAACCTCATCTGTAGATATCTGAATAAATTTTTCTATACCGAATTTTTTTGACGCCTCCAGCAAAACAAAGACACCCTTCATATCGGTGTCAATAAAGGTGCTTGCACAGGAAATGCTTCGGTCGACGTGTGATTCAGCGGCAAAGTTGACGATTGTATCAATGCTTTCTTCCGACAGAATGCGTTCTACTAATCCCTGATCACAGATATCACCCTTGTAAAACCTGAGCAGTTTAGACGTTTTTGCATCTTTTGTAACGTCTTTCAGGTTTTCGAGATTTCCTGCATAGGTCAATTTATCGAGCGCCACCACCCGTCTGCCCTGATTAACCATACGGCGGGTAAAGTGGCTTCCTATGAATCCCGCACCACCTGTGACGAGTATCGTCATAGATATTCCCTATTCAAAAATTTCCTTTATATCAATATCAAAGCCTTGTATTACAGACGAAGATAAGCGAGACGTTTGTCCTACACCTGTATTGTAACTTTTACCCAGAAACGCCCCTTCTTTTAAATTCAATACCTCAATGGTTTCCTGCGCAGGGTCAACAATCCAGTACTCACACACCCCATTTTTTGCATACAGCTTCTTTTTTATACCCAAATCTCTTTTGGACGTGCCCGGAGACAATATCTCAACAAGTAAATCGGGTGCGCCTTTGATATTATCCTTTGTAATAATCTTTCTGTTTTCATTGGATACAAAGATAATGTCAGGCTGGACAATATCCTCTTCTGAAAATAATACATCAAAAGGCGCGCAATAAATGGAACCAAGTTTATTCTTTCTTACATAATTCACCATGATATTTGTCAATGTCACTAAAAATCGCTGATGTGCTTCATTGGGGGAAGGTACCATAAATAGGTCTCCATCAATAATTTCGTATCGTTTATTTTCCGGAAGCTGGAGATAGTCTTGATAATTGAATTTAATGGCTGTTTGCATAATAAGCCTCTTTGAAATTTATACGAAAGCTAACTGCTTTATTATACCATACATTGTAAAAATTTCATGGTCAAAAAAAACAAAAATCCCCCTGTTCTCATATAAGATAAAACCAGGGGGATTGTATTTTAGTTTAGTAACAGGGCACGTGTATGAGTTTAATGGCATAGACAACCCCCTAAATCCCCCTTTCTTAAGGGGGACTTAGCGAAATCCCCCTTAGAAAAGGGGGTAAGGGGGTTGTAATTCTGCATTTATTTCGAGAGGCTGAACTGTTACGTATTTTATATACTATGCGCAATTACAACTAATGTACGTTTGCCAACTTCAACCACGTATCGGCACGCTTAAGGGCGGCCTGTGCCCTCTCTTTTTCTTCGGCGCTTCCCACCTTTGTTAGCGCCTTTTCTGCAGCATCTTTTTCAGCACGTGCCTTTTCGATATCCACCTCGCCCTCTTTTATACATGTATCGGTCAGCACAACAACATTATTTGCCATAACCTCTAAAAATCCCCCTTCAACCGCAAAGTGCATTGTTTTACCACTCGGGTCTTCAGCCATTATAATACCCGTCTTCAATTCTGTAATCAGTGGCGCATGATCGGCAAGGACGCCAAACGATCCTTCAGTCCCATCAGCAGAAATGCCCTGGACGATTCCATTATAAACAACTCTCGCTGGTGTAATAATCTCAAAGTTAAATGTTTTTGCCATGATTATCCACCCATCTGCTTTGCTTTTTCAACCACCTCTTCAATACCACCCACCATGTAGAATGCCTGTTCTGGCAGATTGTCATGTTTACCTTCGATCACTTCCTTAAACGCCCTGATGGTTTCCTTTAAAGGCACATACTTTCCTTTAGTTCCTGTAAACTGCTCGGCGACAAAGAACGGCTGTGACAAGAACCTCTGCAACCTCCTTGCCCTGCCAACTAATACCTTGTCATCTTCCGAGAGTTCTTCCATACCAAGAATGGCAATAAAGTCTTGAAGTTCTTTGTAACGCTGCAATATCCTCTGTACTTCTCTTGCTACTTCATAATGTTCCTGTCCGACAATTCTTGGGTCAAGTATCCTGGATGTAGACCGCAATGGATCAACTGCCGGATAGATACCCAATTCGGCAATTTGACGGGATAACGCTATCGTAGCATCCAGGTGAGGAAATGTTGTTACCGGCGCAGGGTCAGTAAAGTCATCGGCAGGCACATAAACAGCCTGCATGGATGTAATCGACCCTTTCTTTGTTGTAGTAATTCGTTCCTGCAACTCACCCATCTCCGTCGCCAGAGTGGGCTGATAACCCACAGCAGAAGGCATACGGCCTAAGAGAGCCGACACCTCAGAACCCGCCTGCACAAACCTGAAGATGTTATCAATAAACAAGAGCACGTCCTGTCCTTCCGTGTCCCTGAAATACTCTGCCATTGTTAAACCTGTTAAAGCAACTCTCAATCTTGCTCCTGGTGGTTCATTCATCTGACCAAAGACCAGTACAGTCTTATCAATAACACCCGATTCCTTCATTTCAAGCCATAGATCATTTCCCTCACGTGTCCTTTCGCCAACACCAGCAAATGCAGAATAACCGCCGTGCTCGGTTGCGATGCTGCGGATAAGTTCCATAATCAGCACGGTCTTTCCTACCCCTGCGCCACCGAACAAACCGGTTTTTCCACCGCGAGCAAATGGCGCAAGCAAATCAATGACCTTCAAACCTGTTTCCAGAACCGTCGTAGTTGTCTCTCTTTCATCAAATGACGGTGACGGACGATGAATAGAAAGCCGGTTCGTGGTTTTTACATCTCCCAGCTTATCGATAGGTTCACCTAACAGATTAAATACCCTGCCTAATACCTCTTTCCCCACCGGCACGGTTATTGGCGCGCCTGTATCTATTGCTTCTGTGCCTCGAACAAGCCCGTCGGTTGAGGACATAGCAATACAGCGGACGGTATCTTTCCCCAAATGATGTGCAACTTCCGCAATGATAGAAATTTTCCTTTGCGGGTCTTTTATACTAATCGCATTTTTTATGGCAGGAAGACTTCCCGGGGGAAATCGCACATCTACTACGGGACCAATCACCTGCGCGATTGCTCCTTTATTTTCTCTTTTTTTTGCAGCCAAAGGTCTTACTCCTTCCTAAACAATATACTTATTATCATAGAGCGGCATAGCCGCAACCAAACTAAAACTTTGAGTTAAAAGTTGTAAGTTGACAGTTGTAAGTTATTGCTTTGAACTGGTAACTTTCAACTTACAACTCGCAACTCATAGCTATTTCTAAAAAACTTACAAAAAAGAAGTATCTACAGAATCATACTATAATAAAACTTCAATGCTGTGCCAATGCCTCGGCGCCAGAAATAACTTCCAACAACTCCTTGGTAATTGCTTCCTGTCGCGCTTTGTTATAAGTACGAGTCAATTCATCGATTATTTCGCCGGCGTTTTCTGTCGCCGCAATCATGGCCACCCGTCTTGCAGCAAATTCGGACGTCAAAGATTCCAAAATACATTGATAGAGTTGGGTCTCTATGTATTTTGGAAAAAGGTGATCAAGTATCTGGTCTGCCGAAGGTTCTATAATATACTCACCCACCAATTCCCCTTTTGAATCAAGTATATCTTTTTCCAGAGGCAATAAACGGATACTCGTTGCAAACGATTGCATTACCGTGTGAAATTTAGTAAAAAATATGTACAATTCTCCAAATTCACCTTTTTCATACCCCTCGATCAGTTGAGACACTAATGCCTGCGCCTTATCATATCCGAACTTCTCTACCGGCTCTGGAATGTATCTTTCCTTTGCAGGCGCATACTTTCCCTTTGAAAAATAGATGTTCCCTTTTTTCCCGATCAGGGTTAATTTAACTTTTTTACTGGCATGCGCTTGAATAAATTCTACCACCTTCTTGATTATATTGTTATTATATGCCCCACAGAGGCCCTTATCCCCTGTAATCAGGACAATCCTGACATTTTCCGCCTCGTGCTCTTTGTCTGTAAACAACGGATGGGATTTTTCGGGCGGACTGCAAGAAATAAGTCTGCTCAGAACCTGATGCATCTTCCCGGTATATGCCCTCGAAGCAATAACCCTGGACTCAACCCTCTTCAATCTGCTTGCAGCAACCATTTCCATAGCGCGGGTAATTTGCTTGATACTGGTAATACTTCGTATGCGTTGTTTGATTTCACGAGTACTGAGCATTCCTTAACCTTTCTTTGCAAAGGTTTGTTTGAATTCCTTGATAGCATTCTCTAACTTATGCGTCACTTCGTGATCAAGTTTTTTCTTCTCTTTAATCTCGATCCCGATGGAAGCATACTTTTCCTTCATAAATTTCAGGAATTCCTTATCAAAGGTCTTGACCTTGTCTACCGGAATATCATCCAAATATCCATTTATCCCGGCAAAGATTGACATAACCTGTTCTTCCACAGGAATGGGGGCATATTGAGGCTGTTTTAAAAGTTCTACAAGCCGCTCACCCTTAGATAACTGTGCTTGTGTATACTTATCCAATTCAGATCCGAATTGGGCAAAGGAGGCTAATTCCCGATACTGAGCCAGGGTTAATCGCAGCATACCCGCAACCTTCTTCATGGCAGAAATCTGGGCGTTTCCACCCACCCTGGATACCGACAATCCTACAGAAATTGCAGGTCTGATACCGGCGTTAAACAAATCACCCTCCAAATAGATCTGCCCGTCTGTGATAGAAATGACGTTTGTCGGAATGTATGCTGAATAGTCGCCGCCTTGTGTTTCTACTACAGGAAGGGCTGTCAGCGAACCCCCGCCGAGTTCGTTACTTAGTTTGGCTGCCCTTTCCAAAAGACGCGAGTGGATGTTGAAAATATCTCCGGGAAACGCCTCGCGACCGGGCGGACGCCGCAAGAGCAATGAAATCTGGCGATAAGACATGGCATGTTTATACAAATCGTCATATATAATCAAAGCATGCATACCGTTATCCCTGAAATACTCCCCCATAGCGCACCCGGCATACGGCGCAATGTATTGCAGCGGCGCAGGGTCAGAAGCAGAAGCTACTACAACAATGGTGTTATCCATCGCCTTGCTATCTTCAAGAGTCTTTACAACTTCTGCAACGGTGGACATCTTCTGCCCGATTGCCACGTAAATGCAATAAACTCCAGACTCGCGCTGGTTAATTATGGTATCTATAAGAATCGCGGTTTTCCCTGTCTGACGGTCGCCGATAATAAGTTCACGCTGGCCTCTTCCAATCGGTATCATGGCGTCAATTGCCTTGATACCGGTCTGCAGAGGCTCTTTCACTGGTTGTCTTTCAACTATGTTGGGGGTTGAACCCTCAATGTATCTAAAATCATCAGTAACAATAGTCCCTTTCCCATCAATAGGCTGACCCAAGGCATTCACAACGCGGCCCAATAAAGCCTTACCCACAGGCACCTGCACAATTTTACCCGTAGTTTTTACGATATCGCCTTCCTTAATCTTGACATCGGTACCCAGCAGGATCGCACCGACGTTGTCTTCTTCCAGGTTCATGGCTATACCGTATACGTTGTCAGGGAATTCCAGCAATTCACTGGACATACACTCATCCAAGCCATAAATACGCGCAACACCGTCACCGACCTGCATAACGTGTCCCACGTTTTCTAACTTTAATTTTTCTTCATAACCTTCAATTTCTTTTTTGATAATTGAAGTAATATCAGCTAATGACATATCCCTTACTCCTGTTCAAATTAAGCCTTCGGCGACTACATGAACTTAATAAATAACATGTAACAAGAAATTAAAAATGTCTAAGTGTTTTTTACTTTTTAATTATTCGTTTCTTGTTATATGTTATTCGTTTCTTTTGTAGCCGCCCGCTAACCCGCATAAATAAAATAAAAATTCCTATACATTAAATTAGGCCTTCGGCGACTATTTTTATTTGCATGTAGGGGCAATTTTTGCTGGTTCAATCGTCTTCGATTGAACCTAAACATTTTGCAATTTTCATAATTTGGCACTAACTTAAAATCTACAGCCCCGTTCAAAACTTATGGTTCAATCTGCAAGATTGAACCAGCAAAATGATTCCTATACTATTAACTTATGCCGTTCGCAATTCCAACAGCCTGGTTCTGAGATTTTTTAGTCTGCCCTCAATGCT
>Ga0209323_10000951_pt1 | contig 19168 bp, 35 predicted proteins | sample Rifsed19ft2_FD_184014 | JGI IMG/M metagenome (GOLD analysis project Ga0209323, IMG submission 184014) | Soil microbial communities from Rifle, Colorado, USA - sediment 19ft 2 (version 2) | ecosystem: Environmental > Terrestrial > Deep subsurface > Rock core/Sediment | place: Rifle, Colorado...
AGACACGATCAGGAGGTTCCGGAACTCGCCCTCCTTCTCGTACTGGAGCGCCCACCTCTTGATGGTGTCTTCGGGCGGGACCTGGTGTTCGGGATAACGTTCCTGGAGCCGCCTGTGAGTAGCCGCCCAGCGCCCCCCCAGGGAGATGGCCAGCTTAACCGTCTCCTCCTTGATTTCGCGCGGCCAGGTATCGTACTTGGACTTTTTCTGGCCCCGGAGGGGGAGTTTATCCAGTGTGGTTTCCCTGAGAGTGTACGGTGGTATCGTTAACCGTGATCGAGTTCGGGTAAGTGGTCCAGGTGGTGTACGGGTAGTGCCAGTTCGTATACTTCCCCCACTCCCGCGAACACCGAGAGCAGTACGCCACGTCACAGCTGGAACAGTAAAGCAGGACATGGGCGCAGTGATGGTCGTGCATAAAGCCTCCTCGATAGCGAGCGCCTACTACACTCTATTATAGCACAGCCGTAAACCCCCGCACCGCCCTTTTACGGCCCGCATATAATATTTCCGGGGCCTTTTTATACAGTAAGATACAGCCTCCGCGACACCCCTACCCCATCATTCCGGAAACGCAATTCCGGAAACCCGTGCCCGGAGTGGCGATTCTAGCACCCGGATTCTAGAGCGGCACTCGGATTCCGGCAATGGGGTTCCGGCATGGCGGGGATACATGAATCCCGATTCCGGAACAACACGATGGCGATTCCGGAATTGCACTCCCATGATGGCACAGGAATTCGGGAATCGGACCGTGACACACCGCTTCCGGTTTAGAATCCCATTTCCGGCTTCCCCGGCCCCGAATCGGGATTGTTGACCCCGGAGTCGGGAATGTCAACACTAGATATGCGATTCCGGAAATGGGCTGGAGGTGCAGATACACGCACTGTACTTCATGTATCCGGATTCATGAATGTGTACGCTATGTGCACTCTGCATCTAGGTGCGGGGGGTCGATAGGTGCAGACATGCGCGTTCCGGGATGCCGGAATGATTCTACCGGGGTTCTGGGCGAGATGGGCTTGACATACCCGGTCGCCCGTGCGATAATGGCCCTAGTAGCGGAGGTCATGCACACAGCACACACCACGCGCACCTAGTCGGGCCGCAACACGGCTAGACACGATCCCCGATCCTAATACCCCGTACTGGCAATGTTAGGGTAGTCGGGCAATAGAATAACACGGGAACTCCCTGAGGCTCCCCTGTCCCTCCAATCACGGAGGTGAACACATGAGGAGTATCAAGGAGATCAAGGAACAGCTTACCCAGGCTACGGCCCAGCTTGTTACGCTGGACACGCTCGCAACCAAGTTGGACGTGTTCGACAAGGCGGAGCGGGCGGTTGTGGAAGAGTCCCTGGCTGGGTCAAAGGCGGACGCTGAGCGCCTAGTCGCCAAACTCCAAGAGGAGATGGTGGATGGGCAGTCGGCGGCCCTGCTAGAGCCGCTAGGGATTGGCCTGACCGAGATCCTGAACAAGCTGACCACGGATTACCCCGCCCTGCGCGACTCGCACGGCATCCAGGCGGCGGCCTACTTCAAGACGCCCGAAGACACGGAGCCAACTATCGTATTGAGCTTCCGCAATCGGGTCAGCCGGGTGACGCGTGGTGGTGGCGGCGGTCGTGGACAGGCGCTCGAGACAGAGTGGGGAACGTTTAATCCCGGCCAGGGATGCGCTATTGACAGTGGCCCTGACCACGTGGGCGAGACGTTCAAGTCGATAGGTGCTGCCTACAGTGCCTGTCACGAGCCCAGGGGGAATGGCCTTCCTGCAACCGCAGGCATACCCAGCGCCATCGCCTGGTTCAAGAGCGCAGGCTACACGCTCAGGCCGAACGGCATCTAAACGTTAGGGCCAGGGGAGTCTCAGAGAGTTCCTGTTGGAGATGAGAAATTGCTATACGATGGCTTCCATGATGTTTGGCAAACCAGCATCCCCAACAGATATATCAAGCGCATAGAGACGCTTGCCTAACCAGTGAGCCCGGTTTCGAGCAGAAACTCCAGCCGGGCTCGCTCTATTTCCCGCTCGGTAAACTGCATGGCGATAATATGCCCGCACTGGAGGCACTTGGTCTCGTCCCAGTCCCGGACTAGCTGGCCGGAGCATCGAGGACAGGCCAGGATGAATCCTTGAGGATCATCTCCATGCCGTGCAAGTCCCCGATCATCACCGTGTCTTCCACTATCCATAGCCTCGCTCGGTTATCAATAAGGAGAGGGGATGGACTGTCACCCACCACTACCCAACCCTCTAAGAACTCCACAGTCTACCCCTCTCACCCACATTATACCACGGATAACACTAGAAATGGGATGCCGGTTTTGGGATTCCGGAACCCACAGGGGCTTGACAGGCATGGTACACTGAGATTGACCCCAAGGGGGTATATGAAACGGGATTCCGGAATTAGAATTCCGGTATAAAGGAGGGAACAGATGCACTCACTTCTCACATTCCTCGGTTATATCCTCGTCACCGGGCTCATGGTGTATATCATGGTGTCCATATGAAGAACCTCTGTAATAAAGAACGCAAGCGTGGCGACCCCTATGAGGTCTGGGCCACGCCCGACCGCTCGTGGCGATGGGAAGTGCTGAAGAAGTGGCAGGCGGACGACCTATCACTCAAAGGCAGTAGGGTCGTCGCCATAGATTGCGAGAGTGTCCTTAGCCCACCTAATCCGGTCGGATACTCTAGTGCCCGGTTGGTGACCCCCATGCCACAACTCGAGGTTGGCAATCGTGTTATCACTTCTAATGCCATTCTTGTGATGGACAGTCTCACCCGCAAGCAGCCTGCGTCCAAGTTTGTTCTCCATAACAACGCGATGCTCGGGTTTGTATTTCCAGTTGCCATTACTGAGTGGAACAAGGACGAGTACATAACCCTGTTTAGTTATGGTTCTTCCCCCTTTGTAATTCCAAGAATGAGCCGGTGTACCCAAGCGACACATCTTACAGAGAATACTTCGTCTATCCTTGAGAAGCCCACATTGGCAAATGTTCTTCCGCCTCTTGTAAGTGCAGGCTCCGCAGACATAATTACTCCACCAACAGAGGTTTATGTTGCAAGCTCGACATATAACCCCGACGGCTCTCTTTCCCATATAAATAGTATATCACACTACATAGCTACCCTTAAGCCTTATGCTCGCTGGTTCTGTGATGTATACAGCCCGTTCATGCCGGATGGCGAGATGGGTGATGTATATGTCAAGGAGATTCAGGAATACGCAGAGAAGATAGCATGATGGAAGCCCACTGGAAACGATACCAGCAGTTAGAGAGAGAGAACCATGACCTGCTGGCGGCGCTGGAAAGGCTCGTGACCCCAGATGGGGACTACGCTTTCAGTGACGAGGGCGACTATATGTGCGTCTACTGCAACCGTTTCCTTGAGGGACAAGACAAGCACTACTCCGATTGTCCTATTCTGCAAGCCCGCACCGCTATCGATGCCGCGAAGGGAGAAGCATGAACGATACCCCCGCTGACTTCATCCACGCAACACTCAAAGCCATCGGAAAGGCCAGGCGCAACATGAGTAACTATCCACCGGGAGTGACCGGCAATGAGTTCGCTATTGCAGGGCCGGACTACGAGAAGGAGTCTGATTTACCCTGTGGCACGTGTGGTGGCCCAACAATGGAGTTGGGTTATCGCCATGAGCGCTGGATAGCATGTCAGTGTGGTTGGACTACTGACGTGGAAGAGGATGAGCCAGACCCCGACCGTATGCATGATGAAGCAGTTGAACGCAGGTTATTCGGAGATTAATAGAACTCTATCATAACCCCGTCAAGGTGGGCTACAGGCAATCCCGCATGCACCCCCGCGAGATTTCCCTCCCCTGTAGCTCGCCTTCATGGGGTTATCAAGGAGGTAATAAATGCCACAAATCAAGGTAATGGCTTACCCTGGCCGCGTTCCTGGTGATAGGTTTTATGAGGGATTTGAAAAATGTGCACAGGATGCGGTAGAGGGATTTGAGGAGAACGGCGAGGCCCCCTTCTTCGTCGTCATCATCGGTGAGGAATCCACCGAGATCGTCCAGTGGTCTGATGGCGGCATCCCGTATAGCTTCATTGAACAGTACTTCGCGGGGAAGGCACGAGCCTATTACGCCTGTTTCGAGTCCTGGTACGTGGAGGCCAAAACCCCGGACATAGAATGTATGCCCAGTGAACATCCCAACAGGAAAGAGGGGTTGACCGTTATTGGGGAGTCCCGCGATGGCTGGCAAAAGATGGTAACATGGGAGATCGTTAGGAACGGGGCGGGAGTACACCTGGTTCGGGAGGCAGACCCAATAGGGGTGGCGCAATCTAGACTAGCGGAAGTACTATGGGAGGGAACCGATGCAACTTAGAGATTGTGAGCCCACAGACGAGGAACGGGCGGGCATTAAGGCCATCACAGGAGAATATCCAACTGCATCTAGGGTTCTTCAGATGGCCTTCAAGATAATAGACCTGATTTCAGACAATGACAATAAAACCCAGATGGAAATCATGTTAGGGTTTGAGTTGGGCCTGCGGGTGGCCCACGGGATTGATCCCGACATTACTCGTCAAATCACCGAGTTAATGGATAGGGGCCGCGCCAAGGTGGGCAACCAGGATACCGGGATTATAACTGGCATGATAGCAGAAATAGTGCAGTTATCATCGGTATTATGAATGACTCAAGGCGTCCCTGCACCTGCATCCATCCCGATCAAGACAAGAGGTACGGTAAGGGAATTCGAGTCCACGCTCGAACGAACCAAATAAAGCCACCGTCTGAACAAAGATGGCGCTGTACCGTCTGTGGGAAGGAGAAATAGCATGGAGATGTCGGACTATGACCGCGAGAACATCATTGATATCCTGGCTGGAGATGGAGACTGGTATACTGCCCATCTCATCCGGTTGATCGCCAAGGCCAACAGGAATAATCTGAGCAAGTTGGCCCGCGTCTACCCCAAGGAGGTCAAGGCAACGCTGGAACAACTAGGAGACCGGCGGGGTAAAGTATTTGCATCTCTTGAGTGGGATTGCTGCCATGATACCGCAGAATGTATAGAGACCGCCAGAGAACAAAGGCCATGACAAAAGGGTACTTTGGCATCGGAATATATCACGTTAAACGTGAGGTGAATGTAGGAACCCTATGGAGATCGGCATTTATATTCGGTGCTCACTTTATATTTACTATTGGGCAAAGGTATCATAAACAGAGTAGCGATACTCCAGTCAGTTGGCGACATATTCCGCTCTGGCACTTTGCAACTCTCGATCAACTTTATGAATCCGCGCCATATAACTGTGAGTTGATAGCTATCGAGCGTACCCCTGCGTCCAAGGACATCATTGGGTTTCAACACCCAGATCGCGCTATTTATTTACTTGGCCCCGAAGATGGCAGCCTCCCAGATACAGTTCCGGCACGCCATGTTATCCAAATCCCTGGCCCTTACTGCCTAAACGTGGCTACAGCCGGAGCCATAGTTATGTATGACCGCCTGATTAAAGCAAGATGAGAGTTCGTCTTAATGCCTCTACTCGCCAGACCATCGCCAAGCTCAAACGGATGGGCTACGTTTCAGTCCGGGCTTCTCGCCACGAAGTATGGTTTAACCCCCATACAAACCATACTGTGACGCTGAGTCGGGGAGGGGGTGATTTCAGCAATACCTTATATGGGCAACAGACGCTACTGCCTAATATATGTGCCGACTGTGGAAAGGAGGGACGTGATGGAAAATGCGGATTCTGTGGATCAAGAGCAATTGGTCCTCGGTGAGGCCGATAGGATAAAAGCATTCGGGGTAAGAATCAGCCGAGTCTCACCATCCGGGAAGTATATATCCCAGCTTCGAGTACACAAGAGGAGGATTCCTCTCTGGTGGCAATGGGAAACAGTCGGGTATAATGTTACCCCCAGTTACGAGGAGGCCCTGGCGGTAGCGGGGAGGTTCGTCAACAGCATCTTCAGTAAACCCATCCCGTCTGGCTATGGGTGTCCCCCAATTCTCCTAGAATACGGTAGTATATATCAGGAGTTGCCCGATGACATGTAATAAACATCTGTTTATTGTTCTCGGGTTCAACGCCTGCTTAACATCCATGATAGCGGCCCTGCTATTGGTTATAAGCAATCCTTGGGTTGCAGGAATTATAGTAGCCATCAACGCCTGCGGTATACTCGTAAACACCCACACTGCCTTTGTTATTGGCAGAACAATGGGGCGCGAGGAACTCATGCAACTGATGAGGGCACATCGTGGCCTGGACTAGAGTAACATCATCTAACCTCAAGCGGGTTTCCTACAACTCCCAGTCTCACGAGATGCTCATCCAGTTCCAGTCCGGAGCTGTCTATCAGTATTGGGATGTACCCGATAATGTATCAAGGGGGCTCGTGCAGGCCGACAGTCCGGGAAAGTACTTCAACAGGAATATCCGAGACCGCTATGCTTACAAGCAGGTAACATAAGGAGGGAACCATGACACTCATAGGACGAAAACCAGAGATGGCCATGCTGAGCGCGGCACTGGATTCGGGCATTCCCGTTGCCCTTGAGGGCCCAACTGGAGTAGGTAAGACCTATCTGGTCCAGCACTACGCGCAACAGCAACGACGCAGTTTCACCGTGGTCAGCGGTTCTGCCGGGTCCACCGTGGAACACCTAGTTGGGTTCTGGCGGCCTGAGTCAAATGGCCGTAACGTAGGACTTGTATGGCAAGACGGGGTGTTAACGCACTCGGTCAGGCACGGTGAACTGTTTGTATTTGAGGAGCTATCGCGGGCTCCCCAGGATATACTAGGTAGACTGTTCTCCCTCACTGATACCGTCAATCCCAGCTATGGGGCCGCCGAGCACGGCAACGGTGACCTTAACATCCCCATCCATAACAGGTTTCGGTTCATTGCCTGCTTCAACTCCTATGGGGCAGGTTATTTCGTATCCAAGGTGGATGTGGCGTTCCTCAACAGGTTCGTGGTTATCAGAATTGGTTACCCGCCATCGGGAGACGAAGGGAACATCATCAAGTTACATCTTCAACCCGATAAATATCACCTGATTCCTGGAATGGTCAAGGTGGCTACTTTGTCTCGTAACCAAGAAGATACATCATGTATCATCAGTCCTCGTGACGGCGTTCTGTGGGCCAAGATGATAACCGCGACAGGCAGCAACAAGCTGGCTTTCGAGGTAGCTGTGGCAAATAAGAAGAAGTCGCTGGTATGGAGCTTCTATCGGGATATGTTTGACAATGAATAGACAGCCATCATCCCCGCAACACAGGAGATCCCACGGTAAAGGCACTGTCTTACTACATCCTATTTCCGGCACTGACACGGATAGCTTTGTAGAAGGAGCTTGTTCTAATGTCATCCTTAAAGGGTGCAGTGGCCTACCGGCATCGCAAAGGTCCTTCTACAAAGTAATGGAGGCAACACGCAAAACTGTTCTGGCCACCGCGACATTCCAGGGCCGAAAGCGAGACATCAAAGAGTGCATATTAAAGGATGATACTCAAAACGCTATATATCATGCCGGGGTGGGCTCTAGTAAGTGCAGGCACCTAGATAAGAAAGTCAGGCGGGCCATCCGTAAAGCATGTATACAGCCTCAATTTAATCGTGTCCTGTTTGATAGAGCATGGGAGTTATTTAAGGGGTATGACCCAGATAGAGCCACAGGTAAGATAGCATCCCGGAGACGGAGTTTGTCTTTTAACGCCGCCTCCTCTCTAAATTCTTCACTGTCCCCCTCGCCATTTGTTGCACTACCATCCTCAGCTTTGGGCAATCTAGAATCTGCCATGAGTCTTCTCTGTATAGAAGAGGTGCCCCCAAGACAAACAATCATCGAGGGGTTACTACATTATGCTCCTCTGGATATAGAGACTGGGATAGTTATGAGAAAGCCCCAAATCCTCCGGGCGGGTATGGTTGTGACCAGCCTTGCATCCCGGCTTTATAGGGGCCGCACGGACATATTCACCAGGCGAGTTGAATCGTATGATGGGCCGTTAATCGCCTTTATTATGGATATGTCGGGGAGCATGAGAGGAATGTGGCCTTACGCACTTACTGTTATGGGTGCAGTAGCACATACTCTAAGCCGCGCAGGATCATCAACAATATGCGTAGGGTTCTGTGCAAGTTCGTACAGCAATATCTTATACCAGTTTCAAGGAATCAACGAGTTCTTCGACCCGGACAGATTCCATACAGAGATTTACGGCCCTTCAGGAAATGCTGATGCTGTTGCCGTAGAGTACTGTAGGCGCGTACTGTTGAATATGCAACAAGACGATACGAGGAAGAAATACATCGTGGTCTTTAGTGACGAGACCCCTATGGGTATGCGATACAAGAATGGTATTCACAATGATTTGAGAACATTGAATGAAGCTCTTAAACTGTGTCAGGACAGTCGGGTAGAAACCATATCAGTATCAACACGGCGGCTCATGGGTTTTAAAGCAGATAATGTGATAGACTATCAATACAGAATTGACATGTCTGACCCCGAAAAGACCCTGCATCGCCTTGTGGATGTGATGAGGACATGATAGATCGAGGGGAACGTTGAGGCTCGTAGCCATCAGTGTCTGGGTGGGGCTGGTGATGGTCACTGGAGGTAATGATGTACTGGAAATGCCGGTCGTGCGGAAAGATCAACAGTATCAACCGGCCCACGAAATGTCCCTCCTGCGGACATGGAACGTTCGTGAGGGCCGACTAGATGGGAAACTCAATTTCTGGCGCATCGATGCGGCTGATGGACTGTCTAACTTGTGCCCATCGCTGGTGGCAGAGTATACCCCGACCATTTTTGACAGGCTGCTTGATGCATTGCCCTTCCTGCGATGGAACCAAGATTGCCCATACAGGGTGGTGGTGTTAGATGCGACGGCTACGCCAGTGGTGCCTGTTGTGTCGGAGCTTGTCTCTGCACCAGAGCCTGTACAGCCAGATCAGGGAGTCTATGTCACCTTCTATTCATGCCCTCCCTACTGCGGCGACCCGTCGGGGCCACTCCCGCTCGGTGAAGGACAGGCCGCCTGTGACTGGGCCTACATGGGGAGACGGTTCTTACTAAACGGACAGGAGTGGATATGCAATGATACCGGCGGGCTCGTTCACGGCAACCACGTAGACCTCTTTTTCTGGGACGCAAATAATGGTTGGGCTTATCTGGCCCAGTATGGAACACGAGGAGTGCTAACTTGGAGGTGAAGTGATGGCTCTGATACTGGTAAGAGACGAATACTTATTGCACCTCTACCGATGTGGGGCTTGCGCCAGGATATTTCGCGCACAAGTAGGTGACACCAGAATCTCCTGCGCCGTCAATCATTCTCCAGGCTCGTGCTGTCACTACGGGGAACGGGAGATCACAGAAAAGCAATTTCAGGCCATTTGCAAGCGGCTGGAGGTGAAGTGATGCCTATCTACGAGTCAGGAGACAGGATTGAGTACGGCCCAACATCATACGAGAAGGCCGTCATTGAGGACCACCGGGATGAACTAGAGCGCACCATCGCTGCCTTACGGGCGCTGGTGGAGGAACTACGGCAAGGCTTCGCAGGCGCTCAATCAGAGTGGGAGGGTTGGATTAAGAGCGAACTTGAGGGCACCTCACACTTTAGTGCCTCAATGGAGAGAGCTAAGGCGAATGGCAAGTCCCTAGCCCTCACCGAAGACGACATGCTCAGGCGGTTGGAGGAGAAGTGATGGGCTACGGTATTCAAATGGGCGAACCAGACAGTAACAAGGTAGTGATGACGCCCGAAGGACGGCAGCGACAAATCCTCGCTGCCCGCATCGTCGAGTTGGAGCGAGAGCGAGATGCCTCGCGGGCGCTGGTAGCGGAGAAGGATGAGGCGCTGCGTGTCGCAGTAATTGTTGTTCGATACGGCGTTCAGTGTGGCTGCGGGGATGTAGACTACTGCCGAACGTGCGAGGCTAAACTGATTGTGCCGCCTGCCTTTGCCCTTACCGAAGCTGACATGTTGAAGCGGATGGAGGAGAAATGACCCCACAACAGAAGGGTGAAACCATCGAGGCCCTCATCCGCTATGAGGGGCAAGTGGACCGCGCCCGGAGATACTTGGGAATATCCAAGAGGGAGATGAAGACCCGCGCTAGAGATGTACTCACTGAATTACCATCTGTAATAGCTGACTCTGTAACAAGGGGGCTCGGTATAATGGTTGGAGATAAACCGCTGAAAGGGAAAAACATCGTCGCTGAGGAAATGGCACGAAGAATGTCTGTACTAGAAGATAATAAATGGATTGTTCGGAAAGCGGCACGAGCCCTGGACTTAACCGAGTCCACGGTGTACTCCTTCATAAAACGATCCAAGACACGGGAATACGCGGCCAGTAACGGGATAGATATTCCCACAAGGTTTACATATAAGCCCAGGACCGCGACTGCCTTCACCGAGCCCACTCCACCAACACCCATCGAGATTGCCACGGTCCTCATAGAGGCACTCAGGACAACCGCGATCATTCACGGCCAGGCCAAGGACGGTCTAATGGCCATGCAGATAACGCTCAACGAGGCTACCGAGAAGGCCATCTCGGAGATATTCCACATAGTAAGGAGTAGCCATAATGATGGACAGAACATATCTCATCTGTAGTCCCGTGGCGCACGGGAGCACCCCGATTCCAAGCACGACCACATTCTGTAATGAGTGTGGGCAGTCCGTGTGGGTCAGTCTCCCGGAATACAGGCCGGGCACATCGGAACCCTTCATACCCATTTGCTTCGATTGTGCTCTTCAAGACATGATAGTCAGTGAAGACGATCCCGTTATAGCAATATCAGATGAGCAGCTAGATGTAGTGAGATCACTCGGGTTTGACGTGGACCGTGATACAGTCAATGAAGCGTTACAGCATCGGATAAAAGCCGGGAAGGAATTAATGCATGAATGAGTGGGATACAGAGCCAAACCGGGAAGAGTTTGTTCACGCAGAACTGCCTTGTTTAATATTACGAGGGCCAATGAAGTTTCTCTGTGGATATGTCGGTGTCCCGCCATCTCACCCGATGTACCATAAGGAATACGATGATATTAACGTAGATGTTCACGGCGGGCTCACGTTTAGTCACCTAGGTGGGTTCAGAGAGATATACAGGAAGCCCGCATATAAGCCACCCATAAACCCGCCAGATGTACCCATGGGCTCGCCGGAGATAATATTATGGATGGAAGAGACGAGGAATTATTTCCACGAATCCATCATCATAGAATGCATGGAACCTAACCCTAATGACAAGTGGCCAGAAGGATTCTGGTGGGTGGGGTTTGATTGCGCTCATGGCGGAGACTATATACCAGGACTAGATGTCACAAGAGAGGACACTTATCGCAATTGGACCTGGGTAAAGGCCGAGACCCAACACCTGGCCGAACAACTAGCGGCCATATGGCCAATGCCAGATTATCACGAGTGGATCGAGTCTGTGAAGAAAGGAGGTGGCACAATTGCAGGCTAAAATCGTAGATGTCGGGACTTCCCCGGACAGCGAGCACGTCTGGGTCTACATGACCGTCAGTCATGGCGACCGGGGCGAGCAGCAGGCCACGCAGGTTGCGTGGATTCCATCATCTGCAGCGTTAGAGGATGCCGAGATGGACATCATCGAGGCAGCCCGCGACGTTGTAGGCGAGAAGGTTACAACTCCTTTCCTGGAGCGGCTGAAGGGTCGCACCATCGAGCTGTAGCCGGTTGCGCGGGGAGTACCAGATCAAACTGACTATACTGCGGTCGCTTCCTGCCCTGTATCTGGTGCTCCCCTCACAACATTGATAGACTGGAAAGGAGGTGAAGCATGAACCTCGGCACGTGGAAATGGATACTGGTAGCTGCGATTCCGTTCATCATTGCGTTCGTCGCTACAGCGATTTAAGGAGGAGGTGGTGTTTACACGGAGGCGGCTAGAAGAACTCATCAAACAATGGCTGGACGAGAACTGCGGCAACGACCACTACTACGGGGCGATGGAGATACAGATACAAGGAGGAAAGATAACGCTGATTAAACGTTACAAGACAGATAAGGGGGACAATGGAGATATAGAGTAAGTCCCCGCTAGGTCTTAGCGGAGCACCCGGAGACCATCCAGTGAGATGGACCGGGTGCTTTTTTATTTCCCATAGATACCATCCGGGCATTATGGCCCTACCTATAGATTTCGTTTATGGATAGACAACCCGCGTATGATTGGGCGGCTCTATTGATTTCCTGATGGGGCGGGGCGGCCCCGAACGTGCTACGATGACATGGAACCGATGCATCTATATCAATGAAAGGAGGACAGCATTGGTGGTAGAGACCCAGGAAGAACGAGTGGAGTTCGACTACGATCCCCTCAACCCACGGACGGACGTACGGCTGGCCAAGCTCATGTTCAATGATTACGTGGAGTCCAGCCCGGAGTACAACGAGGCTAAGGGCACGGACATCTCCGTGATCCAGTGGCGGCAGGAGTTCGTGGACGGGGCTCGCATGAGGGATGACGGGTTCCCATTTGTCTACTCGCAGAACATCAACTGTGAGTGGATAGATAAGGAGACCCAGAAGAAGAGGCGGTTTGGTCCCGGTGGACTCCCCAACCAGCTCGCCCTAGCATACCAGGCACTGGGACTGGCAGTGTCGCCGCGAGATGATCGGGCTGGTGAACTGCTGGACAAGTGGTTTATTATCACCCGGAAGAACGTTCAGATGGGACCCTACACAAAGAGGGTGTGGTTCCCGGATAAGTTCATCGGGGACACCGTGCCTGATGAGGTAATGGCGGAGTTCGCTCAAGATAAGACAAAGCAAGACTGGTAGTATGATGGCTTCCAAGAGTCCCGGTAGACCAGCAAAATCCTTCCCGTTCCAAGATGTTAAGGTCTCAAGCCTTACGTTGGAACTTAATCAAGCCCTGGAATCTTACCAGGACGACTGGGAGCCACACCTGGTGCCCTCTCCGTCCTCCGTGGAACAGTGCATGAGACGCTCGTGGTTTATAGGCACTGGTCACGCCCGGATGGAGAGGGTGCCGGGGTCATCTATACTGGCGATGGAACAGGGCAAGGCTGAAGAGTCTATCGTAGAGACTATACTGGAGCGGGCTGGATTCAGGGTGCTCCAGTCGCAGGTCGAGATAGACCACACCAAGATAGAGTGCCGAGGCGGGACAGCAGACATGATGCTGTACCGGGAGTCTAATGCGACTCCTTATGTGGGAGAGATAAAACGGCTCAGGATGTTTGGGTTTCTGGATGTGGTTAAGTTAGGAGTCAAGAAGGCCCACCCGGAATACTATACTCAGATGCAGTTATACATGAAGGCCCTGGATGTGCCGAACTCTATACTAATCGTGCTGTCGGCGGATTATAGCGCCCTCAAGTATTACTGGAATCGCATCAGGAATTACCCAGAGAACATGATTCCGCCTCCGGTCTGGACCGAGGAGATACCGGCGAGTATCATACACCAGGAGGCCGCCGTGTACAGGGCGGTTAAGATTGGGCAGTTGATAGATAAGGTGAAGGTGGCTGCGGAAGTGCCTCGTGAGTTTGACCCGTGGGAAGAGAAGTTCCCGTGTACCTACTGCGGTTACCAGTCTGCTTGCATGGAGGCCGGATGAAGAAGCGGCGGGTAGAGATATTATGGGAAGACGCCAACGCTAACCACGGCTGGTCCAATGAGCCCGGCCACATAGCGCCATCCTCTAACGTGGGGTATATGGTCTCGGAGACCAAACACCAGGTTACAATATGTTTCGGGCTGGGGAAGTCACAGTTGCTATGCGTGCTGGCTATTCCCCGGTCATGCATCAAGGAGATAAAGGAACTGGAGTATAAATGATGAGTACTTGTCCAGACCCAGAAACATGCTTTCATTGCCTCACTCGCCGCCCGCGTAAAAGGCTAGGGCCACGTCCATTTCTATGTCGTATTGGCATCCATCGCCACTATAAGTATGAGAGACAGACATGGAAGTGTCTAATATGCTCCTATGTATGGATGGAGGATTTTTGAGCTATGAGTGAAGATGTCGTCCCCTACCAGCCATCTACAAGCATCATTGCATTCGAGGACATAAAGCGGGAACTCCGTAAGGCCACGCCCAAGAAGGAGCGCAGGACACGCGCCGGGCCGGGCGGGATGAAGCTAACCTATGCGCCCTGGTCTTATGTGGCGGACAGGCTCAATGAAGTGTTCGGGCCCAACTGGTCATTCGAGTCTATCGTGGAGCCCAAAATGCAGAACGGGGAGGTTATAGTGGGGATACGTCTGCTGACCCCGCTGGGCCACCAGGATGCATTTGGGGGACACAGGTATCAGTCTAATAATCCCAACGCTAGCTATGCAGATGCGCTGCAGTCCGCCATGTCTAAGGCCCTTCGTAGGGCGGCGGCCAGGTGGGGTGTGGCACTGGACCTCTACAGGAGTGACGAGGAGACCCGCGATGAGGACGAGGATGTAGTGGCAGCACGGGTGGCGCTAGAGTCCGCGCTCAAGACATTTAACATTGCCAGGTCAGATGCGCTAGCCGCGCTAGGAGCAAAGACATTTGGGGAAGCGGTGATGAAGTTCATGGAAGACCGTGACGAGCCTAACGCGATCTGGCAATGTATTCAGGTAATCCTAGCGTCACCTACTGATGCGTAGCCTACGGGAAATCGAGGCGGCCCCGTCTCCCAAGCCCATACCTCCATCTGTCTTTGAGGTGCAGAGTATACGGGAGGTAGCGGAGCATCCTCGTAAGAAGCCTATACCTTTAATTAATACCCTTGTGAACCAAGGAGAGCTAATCACACTGACGGGGCAGTTTGACACATTCAAGTCCACGGTGGCACTAGAGCTAACACGATCAGTAGTAACGGGAGAGCCATTCTTGGGATACTTCCCTATGAGATCCATCGGCCCGGCATTGGTATTCCAGAAGGAAATTCACCCTGCATTCTTTGATGAGCGACTAGCCAACATGCATCTATCCCCTGAGTACGGGCAGTGTATGTGGGTTTGTTATCAGGATATTAGATTCAGCAAGCTATTCATGGATCAGTTAGAGCAGGCTATACATATGTCGGGTTTAAAGCTTGTTGTGTTTGACCCGCTTACCAACTTCTGGCCCGTTGGTATGGAGGAGAATAATAACGTAGCAGTGTCTCAGGTGCTCACACCCATTGCAAGGCTACGATCCACTGGTTGTACATTTGTCCTTGTCCACCATGATACCAAGCCGGATACTTCTACGGGCATCGCAGGTAGGGCCAGAGGTGCTTCGGTGATACTCAATATGTCAGATGTAAGGGTCTTTATAGACCGCGAGCCGGACTCTGATACCATCAAGGTATCATTCAAGACTAGGAATATCAAGAGAGTGCCAGCGTTTAATGCTAGGATGGACGAAACGGGGCGAATGAGATATGACTCGTAGATACCAGCGAGTCTGCCGAAGTAGACGATGCCGCCAGAGGAAGATAGCTCTTATAACGCTGCTCACCCTGTTGCATGATAAATGGAAAGTAAGCTACACCGAGCTAGGTTACGCTACTAACCTAGATCGCAGAACGGTGACACAGTTAATCAATGACTACACGCAGCCCTTCAGGCATTAAATGATAGGGCGGGTTAACGGTGTGGCGGTACATGAACAATATATTATTAAGGTTAGGGTACACTAAATGATAACCCTAGATACGCGGGAACCCGAAGATGTCCTGGTGGCGGTAGAGGCCGCTGCTGTTACAGAGGGGATACATACCACGCGGGCAATACTTCATCAGGGCGACTTCATGTGGGAGTGCCCGCTGGGAACAGTCGGGGTAGAAAGAAAGACGGCCTCGGATTTGATGGGGTCATTGTCATCGGGCAGGGCAGCGGGACAGTTCGAGAAGATGATTGGGGCATACACGCTTCCGGTACTAATGATAACCGGAGATCATGTTACTCACAAGGGGAAGATAGGGAGATGGACAGGTAAAGAGTTTAACGGGTCGTGGTCTCTAGAGGGAATGGACAACCTACTGCTTTCCTGGCAGTTGGCGGGACTGTATATCGTGAGGACCGATAAGAAGGGAACGGCGGGGAGGATAATCTCCCTGTATAGATGGAGTCACAAGCGAGAACACCTGGTAGTGCGAGGTAGTCTTATTACTCCCACGCATATTACCGGCCAGGCCAGGACGCTTTGCACCCTGCCGGGGATTGGCCCTAAGCGGGCTGCATCACTGGCCAAGCAGTACACGCTGGCAGAATTGTTTGCTATGCCGGAATCGGTGTGGCAGAAGCTAGCGGGGAAGACCGTCGGGGAACGGGTTAATCAATTCATTAACGCCCGCGATATTAATATCATTAATGGCCCACCGCCGTCCGGTGGTGGTACGATAGGGGCGTAATGGATAGTGATTTCGGCGTATTTGATACATTCTGGATCAACGAGGAAGCCGAGGTCTGGGCCATAAAGGAGGATACAACAGGATGGCAGCTACACAAAAAGGACTCGACGGGCTGGAGACTGGTCTGTATTATCCCACCGGAAGTACTGGCGGATATGGAGGCGAAGTTCCGGGAGGACCATCAGTGGCAAGCATAAAGCAGTGGGAACTCGAAGAGGCACGGAAGGACGAGCGGGCAATGGCGGCCATTGCTAAGTCCCGATGGCTAATCGAGAACAGGTCATGGTGCTTCTTCGACCTGGAGACCACGAACCTCAAGGCTAACTTCGGGGAGATACTAGTGGGATGTATTAAACCACGCGGGAAGAAGGCGGAGGTTTACACGGCGGATGAGGCTTTTGGGGATGGGTTCCTGGTGGAAGAGCTAGCGGGACGGCTGCTGGACTTTGATTACATCGTGACATGGTACGGGACGAGGTTTGACATGCCCTACTTGGCCACAAGGCTGCTGATAGGTAAGGCCCCGAACCTGGGTCCGGCCAGGCACGTGGACCTGTATTACACGGCCCGAAAGAACCTGGCGCTGAGTAGCAATAGACTCCAGATGGTCGCGGAGTCCCTGTTGGGGAAGTCGGGCAAGACCCGAATCATCCCGACTATCTGGACAGCGGCCATGAAGGGGGACCCGAAGGCAATGAAATACATAGAGAAGCATTGCGTGGCGGATGTTAAAGAGACGGAACAGATATTTGACCTGCTGGTGCCGTTCAGGAACCTAGGAGCGACGCCGGTGCGCATATATTAATTATGCGTTATCATCTTCCACCGAATAATCTGCCGTCTAGGGTGCGAGAAATGACAGAACCAGAACGTGCTTATGTAGGCTGCGCCATAGATACAGATGGCCACGCTGCTCTTCGGATTGTGAACCATCGGTACCTACAGTGGACTATCGCAGTTACCGGCGCGGACTTAGAAATTATGTCGGCCATGTTACGTGCTACAGGATGTGGTGGCATTCACCTTTGTTGCAAAAAAGACAGTAGGGGCATGTTGAACGTTACAAAGGATTGCTGGCGATGGTATACTTCAAGGAAAGCAGAAATTATAAATATCTCACTACAGTGTAGTGCGTACTCCTCAAAGCTTCAACGCGTAGTAGCTTATTTCGGATTATAAGGTGAGGATTTACTAACATGGCAAAGAAAGAACCAGTGAAAGTAGTGGTTAAGATAGACAGCGAGCAAACACGTTACCAATTAAGGATTGAAGGGACATTCGCTGATAGCAGAGAACTGGATGCAGAGTCCCTCGCTAACTTTGGTAAAGAGTTTATAGCCTGGTGTGGAGATGGTGAGATGTTTGCAGACGGACCAATTGAAATAGAAGTAACACCAATGTAATGGATATTTACATGCGTCTCAGCTACGACGAGTACAAGGAGATGGAACGCCAGATCAAGGCGTTTGACGACCTGGAATCCACCCATGTCACGATGGGCGACCCGGCCTTCTACCACCGGAGCTTCCGGCTGAAGTTCGCCGCCCGCTGCGGGCACGAGGGGTTGACCATAGAGTTTCACGGGCCCAGCGTTCGGAGTAACTAGGTGGCCACCTGCATTTCCTGTCAGGGCGTTGTTCGTAGCGGACGTTGCACGGGGTGCCGTCGCTGGCAGTTGAAATGCCAGGGATGTGGCCAGGATTTTACCGCCCGTAGGCGCACCGCCCGGTCATGCGGCCAGGTATGCGAAAAGAGGGTCCTACGTGGCGGGGATGTAGATAGGGGATCGCGGACATTTCTAGATACGGATGGGCGGAGGGTGGATGGTTACACCGGAAATATCGCGGACAGCCTTCTACCCCCCGTACAATGCGCCTGGTGCGGGGTCGTGTTGGCCCGATTGGAGATAGGATCGGGGTGGCCAGCCTACTGCCGAGAATGTGTAGGACAAGGAGTATGTTGTGGGCCGGATGGGATCGAGCAACATACTCTGACCCAGGTGTTATAATAGTAGTAGCCGCCCCGGATTCTCTCCCAGAAAGGACCAACCAGTGACCCTTAATCTGTCTCCTAATGCGTCATACCTGCTCACGCAACGTTACCTACTACCCGGTGAGACGCCGGATGAACTCGTACAGCGGGTGTCATTCGGCAAGCCAGAATACGTGGCCATCATTGAGAGCCTGGATTTCCTGCCCAACAGCCCGACTTTGTTTAACGCGGGAACCGGGGCGGGGTCCCTCTCGGCCTGTTACAAGTTCGACATCCAGGACTCACTGGAGTCCATCATGGACGTAGCGCGGAAGGCGGCGTTCTGCCAGAAGTGGGGCGGGGGCGTTGGGTATGTGTTGTCGGAGTTAAGGCCACGCGGGGCTCCCGTGGGCAGTACACACAGGGTGGCGTTGGGGCCGGTCGGGGTGATGAGAATCCTACACTCCATCAGCAAGGAGATCACTCAGGGCGGGCGGCGTAACGGGGCGCAGATGGCTATCCTGCATGTGGACCACCCGGACATCCTGGAGTTTATTCATTGTAAGGATGAGAACCCCCAGGCGCTGTCTACGTTCAATATATCCGTGGCCATCACGGATGAGTTCATGGACCACATTCTTAACCAGCAGGCCAGTATCCATGAGATGCAGGTATGGAAGGCCATCGCGGAGTCGGCGTGGCGGACGGGCGATCCCGGCCTGTACTTTATTGATGCGGCTGAGAGGATGAACCCCACGCCCTATCAATAA
>Ga0209323_10000954_pt1 | contig 19117 bp, 19 predicted proteins | sample Rifsed19ft2_FD_184014 | JGI IMG/M metagenome (GOLD analysis project Ga0209323, IMG submission 184014) | Soil microbial communities from Rifle, Colorado, USA - sediment 19ft 2 (version 2) | ecosystem: Environmental > Terrestrial > Deep subsurface > Rock core/Sediment | place: Rifle, Colorado...
TCATACTTTGGCGTCCTTCCCTTCGCCAATGCCTCCTGTCTTCTCTTTTCAAGCTCCTCAGGCGAGCAATAACAATAATATGCCTTGCCTTCTCTTAAAAGTTTATCAGCATAATCTTTATAGATATTAAATCTATCCATCTGTCTGTAGGGACCTTCATCCCAGTTAAGACCAAGCCATTTCATGCCTTCAATGATTGCTTCAATATATTCCTCTGTTGAACGTGTTCTGTCAGTATCCTCAATCCTTAGAATAAAGGTGCCTTTATTGTGCCTTGCAAAGAGATAGTTGAAGAGGGCAGTCCTCGCCCCTCCTAAATGCAGATGCCCCGTCGGACTCGGAGCAAACCTCACCCTTATCTTTTCAATCAAAATAACCTCCGTAACTTAAAAACTAACTTAAGAATATAACAGATTCAGATGAGAGGTGCAATTTCATAGGAGTTGGCTGGGCTAAGCAAGGGCGGGGTTTAAATTTATTCAAATATGATTGAAAAGTAATACAGGATTGTATTGATGGTTGAGAAATTGATAAGATTATCGGTAAAGTGATTAAGAATGGAAAGAGGTATTAGGTTTTTATTTGTGCACAAGGATTTCTTCAGGCTTGATCCATATAATTTTCCCATCAAGCCAGACAACAATCGGGTTACCAGCCTGTTTATGCTTTAACAAAGCCTCACGAACACCCTGAACTAACGCTTTGGTTATCTTGTCCGGGTCAGCAAATGCTTCTGCAACTTTGTCTTTATGTTTTTCCTTTACCGCCATATGTCTCTTCAATATTATGCCAAATAGCTGAATTGTTTACAACCAGTCCATGTTCTTGATCACAATAAGAAGGGGCGGTTATTGATTTTCCTGCGCCATTAGGGCCAGCGATGACAATGAGATGAGGTCGTTGGATAGTCATGATTTTTTATTCTCCCTCCACTCTATGAGTCGTAGACAATCTCAATCTCCAACTTCTGCCCACGAGATAATGTACCTGTCCCTTTTTTCTTTTTTTTCTCTATTTTTACCTGTCTTTTTTTATCGTTCTACTGACTCCTCAATAATCCCAGCCACATCAGCAGGGTCTTTCGATACAGCCCACTGCCATTTGCCAAACCCGCCGTGAGCATTAACTGCCATTACCCATTCATCTAAAAAATTGCGCTTTGTTTTGTCTTTAGAAGCATCCTGCTCCAGTAATGTCTTGGTTCTTCATAAGGCGAGTTGATAATAAGCTGGTCAATCGTGGTTTTCATGGAGTAATCAAGGCAGCTTTAGACCTTCTTGTTTCAGTGCCTTTCTCACAACATTGCGCACCTTAACAGCAGTCTTGACAGCGAGCTCGGCGTCTTTCTTCGTAACCTTCTCGGCTCCCGGATATCTTGTAGTAACTGCATAATCAGTTAATATTTCTGCTTCCCGCAGGTCTTTCACCCACGCTGCATGATCGGAAGACATTTCCAGCAGGAGGGATATGTTATGTGTGTAAGGGAAATCAACTTTCTTTAGCGCAAGAAATGCCTTAAGATATTTTTCAGCACACTGCTGGGCATGAAACGCAACAAGTTTATACGGACATGAACTTGAAAGTCTAAAGGCATGTTTGGCAAGCCTTAAATCTTCTTCTGCATGTTCAAGCCACTGCTTTACGACTTTGTGTATTTTTTGGGTTTTGTTCATAGAGAAGTTTCCCTTCTTTAAATGCATATCGTGCGATTGTTCCGGGTATTTCTTTTTCGATCTCAAATTCTTCCGGCGTAAGAATAACTATATCTCTTGCCAGGCCAAGCCCCCACAGAGATCTATTTATCTCAAGTATTAAAGTACGCCGCCTTTTTCTCAACGGACTTATCACCAATAAATCAACATCACTCTTAGCATCAGCAGTTCCCCTCGCATAAGAACCAAAAAGAATAATACGTTGTGGGTGAAATTGCTCTGCTATCCTTTTTGTTGCCTCTTTAATAATTTTTTTACTTATCATTACTCTACCTCTATAATCTTAAGACTCTCAATACCTCTGTCGTCTATAATTTTAACAGCAATGCGTTTGTTCTCGCCAATTTCAAAGGGCAATGAAGTATTTCCCCGGTATGCTTTGAAGAATCTCGGATGCAGACATTTTAGCATCTCTCATTTTGACCTCCTAAAGCGGGTTTACTTAAAGTTTACCTTTTCCCCTCCACAATCTCAATCTCCCTTGGCGTTAGTTCATATAGCTCGTAGACAATTTTGTCAATCTGGTGTTCAAGGTTATAATAACAATTAATAAAATCATAAATATTATTAAGTATCCAAGATTATATTTTTTGTTAACATATAAGTAAGCTTTACAGTGTAAAGCTGTCGGCATTCCAGAGGGTTGTTGGCCCCAAACTAACAGCCCTTAAATTTTGTCTTTTATCCTTTCCTTCAATTCTTCAATCGTAATAGGCACACATTTCTTTTTTTGTTTATTATACATCTGTGTATGCGCCTTCCCGAAATCAAAGAATGTGCCGACCTGTAATGTTCCGCTCCGTGGCCTAATCCTTAAATACATAACGCATTCTAAATCCTCGCAAAATAATGCGATGGTATCTCTATCAGGCTCAAACATGATTTCGATATCAATTTCTCCAGACAATATTTCTTTCATGAAATTCATTCTCTTAGCTCTACGAAAACTGAATTGATTGCCAATTGAGGAACCGGACGGCTCGAAAAAGATATGGTCAAAGTCACGTTCACTGAACACAACAGAAATGTCATGAAGATGAAAATTGCTGTGGAGATATGTTATTTCATATTCTCTCCTGTATTCATCCTCTGTTTTCAGCAAAATCAAACCTACTATTTTTTTCATGTTTTGCCTTCCCATACAAACACATTAAACTTGCCTTCACTCAGAGGTGTCGTTGCGCAGAGTGCTTCTCTTCTCAAACAAAGTTTTAGATGTTGTACGAGCTGTTCTTTCGCTGTATTACCAGTGCTCTCCTCATTACACGTATATCCCATAAGCCCGACTAAGTAATCTGTAAACTGAATCAATAAATTGTCCTTTGACTCAATTGCCTGAAAATGTCTAATATTGCATGATTTCTTATTCCATAAAATATAAGACTCAAGGTAATAATGAAGAGCCCTTGCCCTATGTCTGTCTCTCGTAGGTTTTTTATCAAAAGAAATATAATACTCATTATTACTAAGAAGTTTTTCTTTAAGCAGTAAATAATAGAACTTAAAAAATGCCAGTTCTTCATCATTGTCATGGTATTGTTTAAAATCTACCTTTGTCTTATCAACAATAATACAGCGGAACCGCATGGAAGAATTGGATAAAAAATAATCTATCAACTTTTTATAAAAGGGCAAAAACTTATTATGAACCTTTGTCCATTTAAGTTCATGAACAAACTGATGCTCTTTATATATATTTTTTAATTCCCCAACAATAACTGGCTTTTCTTTTCTAAAAATCTCTACAGCACCAATAACCATGTTTTTTGAGTCTCTGTTTTCTACACGCGATTCGTCACAATATATATTGTAGATATTATTTGCTATCACTGATTACTTACCCCTTTCTCCTCCACAATCTCAATCTCCTACTTCTGCCCACGAGATAATGTACCCGTCCCCTTTTTTCTTTTTTTTTATCGTTCCACTGACTTCTCAATAATCCCCGCCACATCGGCAGGATCTTTCGATACAGCCCATTGCCATTTGCTAAACCCGCCGTGAGTATTAACTGCCATTACCCATTCATCTAAAAAATTGCGCTTTGTTTTGTCTTTCGGAGCATCCTGCTCCAGTAATGTCTTGGTTCTTCATAAGGAGAGTTTATAATAAGCTGGTCAATGGTGGTTTTCATTTACTGTGTTCATTCTCGATCTTTAATCCTTCTTTGATCAGTGCACGCCTTATAAGGTTCCGCGCCTGACTGGCAATTTTTACAGCCCTCAATGCTTGACGCTTTGTTGCGGATTTCCCGATCCCTGGATATCTAACTGTAACAGCAAAGGGAGTAAGTTCTTCTGCCTGCCTTATCTTACCTGTCCAATCAGCTTTTTCCTCGCACCACTTTAACAACTTGCTGATGTCATGGGTGTAAGGAAAATCAATGTTATGGTAGACAAGATATGACTTAAGGTATTTTTCCACACATTGCTGAGCGTGAAAGGCAATAAGCCTATATGGCACACTACTGGAAAGAGTAAGGGCATGACGAGCAATTCGCAGATCCTCCTCAGCGTATGTTAACCATTCCCTTACTTTCTTCGTGATATCACTTTTTCGCGGCTTCATATATTACTTTTCCATCTTGGGAAACATACCTTGCTAATGTGCCAGGTATTTGGCTATCTATTTCGTATTCACGAGGACTCAAAATTACAATGTCAAAAGCATAATTTATCCCATTCAGAGACCTATTCATTTCAACCATCAATTTCATACGGTTTTTCTTTGAAGGATATATAACAAGAAGATCTATATCGCTCCGCTTATCAGCAGTTCTTCTGGCTTGTGACCCAAAAAGGATAATGCGCTCAGGATGAAATTTTTCCACCAATCGTCTGGTTGCTTCATTTATAGTTTTTTTACTTATCATTACTCTACCTCTATAATCTTAAGACTCTCAATACCTCTGTCGTCTATAATTTTAACAGCAATGCGTTTGTTCTCGCCAAGCTCACGGATAATGTACCTGTCCCCTTTTTCCATATTTTTATATACACTCTCGATACTTTTTGCATTATTATGTTATTGAACATTCCAAAATATTTTTCCGCATCCACAACTTACTATAGTCTTTGACGTATCCCCTTTACTTTGGCTTATTGTCATCGTAGCCCCACAGGAACTACATGTAAATAAACTAAATAAGTCCTTAAAAGTTTCAACTACAGGCTCAAAATCATTTTTGCTATATTCATCCCATTTGCTGTAGTGAACATTTTCATTAACAATCCATTGTTCAATCTGTGACTTACCAATGATATCGTTAGCTTTTTTATCTAACTCATTTAACTCCTCAAACTTGTCTTGCTGTTTCATCTTTTGAAAATTTGTTTTTGCTTTTTTTAGGTACTCCTTATAAGCTGAAATTGCAGCAGGGGCAAAATCACCTAACTCCCACTGATGATCTCCTTTATATGGAAGTTTTGCATTGAGGAAATCGCATATATTCTCGAAAAAACATTCCGCATTTCTACGAAGCTTGTGTGCTGCAGAAGGCACATCGTCTTTTTCCAAATCTTCTTTTATCGTATCCCATAAATCTTTATCAAGTTCAAAGATAGGACCTGTATCTACATTCCAATTGAGAAAATGTATCATATTTTTCTGCGTAACTATCCCTTCGGCCTTAAGTTGCTTTGCCCAAGCAGTATCATGAGTCGTTATAATAAACTGTTTATCAAGGAAAAAATTTTTCAGTAACTGACAAACAGCTCTACGGTGGCTTCTATCAATAGACATAACCACATCATCCAGAATAATAGTTTTTATGGCATCTTTAGTCAGGTATTTATTAAGCGCAAAAAACAAACACAGCCCCATACTATCTTGATGACCCTCACTATGTAATGCATGTGGAGGGAATAACCCTCGCCCGTAAAAATCAACCTCAAAAATTAACTCGGCTTTCACATGTGAAATTTTAGAAACAAACTCACTCTCATCATCTGAATGAATTGTCTTATAATATTCATCAAAATTACTTTTCACAGCATCATAAATGCTTTCTAATACCTCATCTCTTGCTTTTTCAAAGTAATCCAATGAGGCAGAAGCTCTTCTTTTGGAAATTTTACTAACTTTTTTTGATTCTAATGCGTCTCGATATCTTTTCCATTTGTCCTCCATCTTTGTAAGAGTATCCCACGCAACTTGCTGTTTAGAAAACTGTTCACCAACTTTTTTCAATGTATCACCTAAAGGAGCAAGCATTTTCCTTTCCAAAAAAGAGACTCCAAATACATCCTCCAAACTCAAAACAGGCCACTTACCATCTTCAAAAATTTCTAAAGGCTTATCCATAGACTCAGAGCAAGAATCAAGCAAAGACACACAATTCTTCAATTCGTTATCATCAATGGTTTCTAGTTTCAACTGTTTATGTGCTTTCACAAGAATATTTAAGTCATTCTTAAATAAATCAACTTTCTTTTTAATAAAAGAGGACATCTCATTAATTTTTTCTTGCTTTTCTTTAGCAATATCTGTTTCTTTTTTCTTCTCATTTAAGTACGCCTTAAAATCTCCTTCTTCCCATTTTCTGCCACACAAAGGGCACACGTTAGATTCATCAACAAGGCTTAACCCAGCCTCAAATAACTTCTTATATAACAAGTATCGCTTTAATTTTGCTTCCTTTCTTACTTCTTCCAACAAGGTTTTTAGTTCCAACTCCTTTTCTCTGACTTCATCTTTCCCTTTTACAAGACTTCTGATCTCGTTAACGGTGTTTTCTATTTGATCCTTCGTTAATGTGTCACTGGTTGCCTCAAATGGATGCGCTTTAAGATTTTCCTTAACCTTTTCTGGCAACAATTCAATTATTTTAGAACCACCCAAAACTCCTCGTAACTCATTAACATTGTTAAGGGCAGATTCTTCAGAAAAACTAGTGAGTGAAAGAAGATTAGAAACCTCGCTTTTCGCAACGTTTAAATTACTCTCAGCATGTTTGAAACTAATCTCAGCTTCATTTTTGACAGCCACAAAAGTAGAACGGACATTCTCTACATCTGACAAATCTAACAAACTCATTATTTCTTTAGCTCTCTTTCCAGCCTCAGCAGTAATATATTTTAGAATCTCCCTTCGGGACAAAATATGTTGGCCAAGAGCAGCAATTTTCAAATAAGATTCAACTAAATCCTTATATTCCTGGGGCACAACCTTTAAAGAAGAAGGACTGTTAATGCTTCGCTCCATCACAACCTCTTTACCATTAACTTCACACTTAGCCATTACAATAGTATTTTTTAAATCATCCCTCGAATCAACATGGCAACCATGCTCCTTTAAGCCCAAACTTTTAGTACCTTCACCTACAAGCCGGGAAATCTTACCAGTCATCAAAAAATCAATAGCATCAACAATTGCACTCTTCCCTGTTCCATTAGGACCAAAAATTACAATACTTTTACCTTCCGGCTTAATCTTGATGTACTTTATTCCTCTAATATTCTTAACTTCCAGACTTAGAATCTTCATTTATCTTTTTCCTTAATAAACTCTGAAGGTCAGCTTTACTACATTTCTTCCCACGAATTAAAGTAGCCAGTTCAACTGATATTTCTCTAAACAAGGTATCCTTTTTAAGGTGTTCAGCAAACTTATCAAAAATTAATTCAGGAACACTTTTCTGTAACATATCAAATACTCCTAAAAATTATATTACCTCATTACTTCAACATTCTTTCAATTTACTCAACCATTCTTTAATTTTTTTCTTTAGCGGTAAACACAGGATAATTACGATAATCTCCTTTTGGTTCCGCTCATCCATTTTTAATCTATTTACCTATTTTTAATCCCTTCCACAATTTTTATTTCTTCATCTGTTAGACCATAAAGCTTATAAACCATCTTGTCAATCTGGCGCTCAAGGGCACAGGTGTCGGCACACACCCCTTTCCCCCTCTCAAGAGGGGATACCCCTGATAATTCCCCCTTAATAAAGGGGGATAAAGGGGGTTGTTGCTTGGCGGTGAGGATTTGGTCCACAAGGGTGATGAAGGGCTGCTGGTGTTTCATAATTATTTCACCTTGATTGTATAGTGTTTATCAAATTCTTCGATAATTCTTGGGTGATAAAAATCCCTATGTGCACTTTTTGGATTTTTAGGGTCGAGATATCTTGTAATTTTATAGCCAGGTTTTTCACATATTTCTTTTCTAATACGATGATAATTATTATTCCTTATGAAGTCTGCATACCTTCCGCATAGTATTTTTGTTAAATCGTTATAACTTAGTGCGTATTCTCTCAAGAGGTTTTCTTCTTCAATTCTTACTTCTGGCGCATTTGGATCGCTGGTAACTCGATAATGAATATCTGTACCCAATTTACCCCCTTTGTCTAAAGGAATAACTGTTATCGGCTTAACATCCCCGATGAGTTTGAGCGTAGGAGAACCTTTTTCTGCAAAATGACCCTCTTTTATAAACTTTAACTTTGGAAGAAGTTTTTCATCAATCACAAGTGTTCCACTATGCCCTTCAATTTTTCCTTCGATAGTGTCTAATATCGCGGCATTTTCAGGCCCAATTTTCGATATTCTTTCGAAATGTTCCATCCACGCCTGTCTTTCTTTTAACTGAATTCCTTCAAGCAAAGCCTTTAGTTCAGGATATTTGATTTTCTCGTTTCTTGCATTGTATCTATAGTAAATAACCGCTTCCTGAATCTCTCCGCTATTTTTTATGCAAACCACAGGTTTTTTGTGGTTTTGAATGATATGAAAAATGCCTATTTTTTTACTTTTAACATCTATAAGATACTTCTCGAATAAAATTTCCGGGGAAAAAACGCTGTTTAAAAACTCGGTAATTTTTGATTCATCTAAGTTCTCAAAGTTGTCATTCGACAGCCCAACTAAATCTCTTGGCCGATTTTTTACTCCAAAAACAATATATCCCCCTCTATTATTTGAAAAAGCAGCTGCAGTGCAGCCATATTTATCCTTTGAATTCCAATTGAACGATTCTTTGAATTCTATCGTATTACTTTCTCTTGAAATTATCCTATCGGGAATAGTGTCATGAAACTTAAAGATATGCTTTGATTCTTCTCGTTCGTTCATATTAGTTTCCTTAAACTACTTTTTACCCCTTTCAATTATGGCAATTTCGTCGGGGGTTAGATTGTAAAGCTCATAAACCATTTCGTCAATCTGGCGTTCAAGAGTAGCGGTATCGGCATTGGGGTCTTTTCGCTTGGCAGCAAGGATTTGGTCAACGAGGGTTACTATTGAAGTTTCTTTAATCTCTTTAGGAATTAATAATTTCTTGATATAAGTCGTTTTTACTTGAGCAAAAGCTCTTCCCTCTGTTTCTTGCGAGATGTGAGCATAAAGATAACTAAAAAGTCTTGAATTCAAAAGACCCAAGAGAAATCTTGCCGGGTATTTCTCCCAACTTGTTCTCGGAACAATCAAATGAACGGTTTTATCCAGATAATTCTTATATTCGTCAACAGCCGCAATTATTGTATTAGCAGTTTGTCTATAGATTATTTTAGGAGAAATATTAAGAAGATCTGCTGAAAAACGGAAGGTATCAACTTCCTCATCCAAGAACCGTTTGTAATTATGTTTCAAATAGTTGTTGGGCCTTGTGACATACCATTTATTGAGATCTCTTCCTTTAAGGAAAGATATATCTTGGGGATGTTGGCGCTTACCGCTGTATAATATTCTACTTCCAATCGAATCGCCATCGCGTTTTTTTCCTTTTCCTTTAGTCCAATAATTAAAACCTACGTCCTTCACTAAAAATAAGTCATCCAAGAAACATAATGCTTTATTGCTTAGAGCTTTTTCTAATATTAGGTTAATTGGCTTGAATGCGGCGTCTGAATTATTTCTAACTACGAAAATACTTTTGTCAAGGTCATTTAGTCCGCCCTTTGCTATATTGATTGCTGCTTGATAAGGATATGTAATGTCACTGCGCCGCTCACAAAGGAAAACACAAACAAAAACTGTTGAATCTTCAAAAATCTCTAATTCCTTATAGTCACGAATTTCCTTAATCACCACTTCCTTGGTCAGGAAACTCCGTAAAAATTTGAAATAATCGCCATTCAAGAAAGTATTTGGTGATATATAAACTAACACTCCCAAGTTCTTTAATAGGGTTATTCCCATTGCATAGAAAGCCACATAGATGTCATTATTTCGAGCAAAGGTTTGGTAATTTGACTCATATAGCGATTTGAGATTTATATCAAAAACAATCCCGTAAGGTGGATTTGCAATAACAACGTCAAACCCATCCTTCACCCCGAACATCCATTCAGGGTCAAACCATGATGACGCCTCGTCAGAGAAAGGATACCATTCAGAGAGCTTGTATGTCTGGCTGCTGGTAGTCTGCCAGTCTAAGGAATGTTCAAACATCCTTTTTTGAGTCTCTAAAAACCGTTTTTCAATATCCCTTTTCTCGTCACCGTAACTTGTGAAATAAGCTTCTCTTATCTGCCTGAGGATTTCTATATCTTTATACGATTCTGCAAGTCCGCTCTCTGCCTTTGGCAACCCTATTAAGCTGTTAGCAGCTACAAACTTAAATTCGAGATTTGGCAATGGCACAATGCCCCTGTTCGGCTTATTGTCATCAATCCTTTCATCTACAATTAGTGATAAAAAGAATCTGAGCTTTGAAATCTCTACTGCAATTGGCTGAATATCAACTCCATAAACAGAGTTCTGGATAATACCAAGCTTATGAACATAGTCCCAGTTTTCTGTTTTCAGCTTTGCTTCAACCTCATGTCTGAGCAGTTTGTTGTCGATTCTCGCTAGTTTTCTAGAAAGCCATTTCTTAGATTGAGGGTCTATCTTTTGGAGAATTAGGAGCATTTTATGTAGTATCCCCATAGGGAATGCACCGCTTCCACATGCTGGGTCTATAATCTTTAATCTATCAAGGGCATCTATTATTGAATCTTTTTCTGTCTCTGTTAAATCTATCTCCCAATCGCCATAGGAGAGGAGTCTGGAAAGTTTATCTTCTAAAAAGACATCAGTTCTGTCATGCTGAACTTGATTCAGCATCTCTTGAGATTCCGAAACAAGTTCGGAATGACGCAATGAAGTTTTTAGCTGTGTCTTCAGATATTGCTTCAGGCTTTCATCAACCATGTATTCAACAATCGGTCTTGGGGTGTAGTAGCTGCCGGTGGATTTTCTTGCTGTCTTGCCTGTTTGCGGATTTATCTCTGCAAGGAGGTTTTCAAATATTCTGCCCAACATCTCTGGGTCAACAGAAATATCCACATCTATTGTTGTACTTTCATCTATCGTAAAGTTGTACAGTTCAAAAATTTCGAAAAGGTCTAAAAACCATTCATCAGGGATTTTTAATGTATTGATATGCCTTGAGTGACCAAAAGGTTCAGTGGGCATATAAAAGTCATATTGATGAGGTTCGAAAAGCCCACCATTAAGAAACGGAATCTTATTCCAAAAGTCTTTTTTGAAACAATCATTCCTGCTTCCTTGAGGGGTATTAAGCACCTGGAAAAATAAAGGCTCAAGGAATCTATGATAATAGTTCTGTTCCTGCCTTACGGCATCTGAAGATATCAAAACGCTGGTCAGAAGCGGTTTGCCCTTTTCAGATTTTTTCTTTTTCAAAAACCAGCAAAATAGGAGCCTACCTATGAGTCTTACAGCAAATTCTTTCTTAACAGTATCATCATCTGTGGAGGGAAGCCTGAGACAGCCTTTTTCGACCATCTTCTTTGAACCAATTTTCCTCTCACCACCAACAAGCTCTGTAAACTTCTTTGCAATCTCTGTATAAAACTCCTTAGTAACCTTCTCAATACTGAATGACTTTTCAATCTCATCGAACGTAGGAGTCTTTCTGTCATCAAGCAGCGGCATAAGCTGTTTCTGTGCCGTATGACTCGGCTCAGTTTTACCTACTAAAAATGAATACCTTTTTGGTGGTGTACCAATTTCAACTTTTACTCCCCTCTTATCAAGCCTGTAATCCATTTTGACAAAAGACAGCCGCCAGTCAGGATTGTCTTTTGAGTAGAAGGCTACAAGGGCAGAGTCCTTAAGGTTTGTTTTCAGGTATTTCCCGATTAGGTTTCTCTGAAGGCTTCTTGCACGTTCTACTTTACTGCTGCTCTTTAGCTCGACAGTAAGAACATCAAGGCATTTCTTTTCAGCATCTTCATAAGTGCCAAAATAGGTGAAGTCATTAAGTGCCTGTCTTTCAGCGTCATTAAATTGATGCTTTAAGGTGTGTTCGTTGGAGAAATCAAAGTGGTTGAAAAGGTTTAAAACAAGCTCTTTGTAATGAACTTCTTTGAATTCATTTTCAAAGGTTCTCTGTATAAGTGTTTCATTTATCCTCATCAGCAATATAAAGCCCTTCTATCTCACTGATAACATCTGACAATTTGACTTGACGGGATTCGATAATGGTTCCACCCTTGAGATGTTTGTGATGCGGAAATGTTTTTATGCCTTTTGCAGAAGGATCAGGGGCATTATCATACCGGAAAATGCTGTCTGACCCTTTTCGGTAATTATAAGCATACTTGTATTTATCTATGGTGTCTTCAGAGCCTTCTATAAATTCTTTAAAATCAAGGGTTGTCCCATCCCTGAAGTCAATCCTTCCGGAGATAAAGGCAATATCTGCTGTTTTGCGGTCGATGTTTAAATTGTAGGAAGATGCTATTGTGGAAGAATTAATTACAGATTCTAATTCTGCAGTATAATCACTTATACTCAAAAGTTATGTCCTCAAGAGATTTCAGTTTCAACTTCAATCTTTCAAGGGTTTCGAGTTCCCCTTCCCATTCGAGGAGTTCCATGTCATCCGCTTTGCCGTAGAGAGAAGTCCTGTCGAGTTTTCCATATCTTGTTTCAAAAACCTGAACCTTGCTCTCTGTTTTCTGGATTGCCTTTTTGAGAAGTTCTATCTCTGTATGTATCGCACTTCTTATTTTCTTTTTAGTCCAGTCATTGTCTGTTTCCACAACTAACCTTGTCATTTCTCTCACCCCTTTCGATGAAGCCTTTCTTATGCATATCTTAGCATATTAAGTATTCTGAAAGGATAACCTCCCTGGGGCCCGAGGTCTCGGCAGCCGTCTCTGAAATATGCTCTTTAAAAAACTCCTGGGGTATCCCGCTCCTAAGGATCGATAGTATCTTTAAAGGTTCTTGAATTCCTGTAAAAGCATTTACCAATTTTTTTGCTGTTTGCTTTGGGAGTGCCCCTTCCTCTACAATTTTTAATAGTTTATTAAGATATTCCTCATCGTCTTCTGTGAAGCCTTTATAGGCTTTAACTGCCTTAATAGTCTGTAATAGCTTTGATTCATAGCTTCTGCTACCGGGATGTTTTAATTGCCTTACCTCATCTGCTGTTGCCAGTTCGAATTCCTTTTTATTAGCATCTAAGTAATCGTAAAAATCTTTCGGCATATTTTCTTTGGGAGTGTCTTTCTCTGCCTTTAAGATTTCTACAGCCTTGAAAAAATCTACCTCTTCTACGCCTTGTTTGTTAGCACTGAAAATCTTACGCAGTTTTCCTTTGCGGAAGAAGGTTGTAACACCGTTTTGAGATTGCTTCGTCGTTTCGCTCCTCGCAATGACAGAGTCATAGCCGGCTATTTTTCTGGCAGTCCTTGCCTTCTTGGGAAGCCTCTTAACCTTCTCAAAAAGATCTGGAGTATTATCCCTTACCTCCCGAATAATTTTTAAATATTTAAGTTCACTGTCTTCCTCTTCATCCTCACCTGTGAGTAATTTCTTTGAGCTTAAGCGATTGAATAATTCATGCGATTGAATAGGTTCACCATCGGTTAGTAGTTTTGCATCGGCACCAAGCATTTCAATAAAGGCATTTATCTTTGCCTCTGCTGCAGCCTTTAATCCGATTTCAGATTCTGCCTGAATCGTTGGGAAGAAATTATACGCATAAATCTTGTCGAATTTCGTATCTACGCGGTTGATTCTGCCCACACGTTGTATTACCCTTGTAGGGTTCCACGGAATATCGTAATTGATAACAACATTAGAACGGTGTAGGTTAACACCTTCCGAAAGAACTTCAGTTGTAATTAAAATCCTATAATCATCTTTAGGATAACGAGCTCTGGCATCGAAATTCTCTATAACCTTTTCTTTTATAGCAGCTCCAGAGCTTCCAGAAAAACCAAGCACTACATTCCCAAAATTATTTCTTGTATGATTTTCAAGATAGTCTGCTGTTTCTTTAGATTCAGTAAATACTATCAGTTTGTTTTTCTGCAGGATATGATCACTTTCAAGCAGGTTAAGGAATTTATCAATCTTCGGGTCATAATCTATTTTCATCCACATATCATTAACCTGTTTTAGAATTCTCAGGTCGTTTTCTAAATCTTTTCTGAAGCTTTCATCAAAGGCATCTGCCTTATATTCGTCTGCTTTGTCTTCATCTATCAGGCGTTGTATAGCTTCTTCATCATCATTTTCGAGTAATTCGAACACCTTATTTATATGCTTCTTGCTCACAAAGACTCTCCCTTTGTCATACTCCCTGATAAATGTCTCATAGGATTTTATAAACCTTCCAAGTGTGTTTTTGAATGCATAGAAACTGCTTTCAAGACGCTTAACAAGGAGTATTTTCATGAACTTGCCCATATTAATCTGGGATAGCTTTTCAGGTTGGGTAATTCCTTCTCTTAAATATAAAAGGGATGTGTATCGGGCATATTTGAAGTCGGTCGAAGTTGCAAGTTTAATAGTTTCTGTAAAAATTTTGTCCAGCTTTGTGTCAAACTCGTAAAAAATCTGGTCAGGGTCTGCAACATCGGGAAATTTTAAATCTTGTTTTTTAAGATCATCCTCAAAATATCTTACGATCTCGTTTCTGGTTCTTCTTACCATTAAATACTTCAAGACATTTTCCCTTATTTCCTTAGCGTTTTCTCTGGTTACCTTAATAAATTCGTCATAGTCTTCAAACCTATCGAGATTTTTCAATTTCTCCTGAAGACGATTAAAAAATTTCTCAAGGTCACGGACTTTGGGATTAGGCAAAGTGCAATTGCGAGCTTTTTGAAATAATTTCAACTGGCTTAAGATATCTTTAGGTGTATTGTTAAGAGGTGTGGCTGAAACTAATATTACCCTTTTACCCCTGCAAATCTGCGCAAGTTTCTCATAACTAATATTTGTCTCAGTACGGAAACGATGTGCCTCATCAATAAAAACATTCTTATATCTGTCTGTGCCTTCTTTGATAATATCATCCAGCTTGCCGATTGACCTGAAATAGGTTCCTCTGACTCCGAAATCACGGAATATATTCGTCCACGAGCCAGGGTTTTTCTCATCCAAGAGTGCAGGTGGGGCTATCACCAGATGTCTGCCATTTAGTTGTTGTGCCAAAAGTGCAGAGATATAGGTCTTGCCTAAACCAACGACATCAGCCAAAAATACCCCGCCGTATTCCTCAAGCTTTGACTTGGCATCTACAACTGCTTCTTTCTGATACTGATATTCAACAAAGTTCTCGGGTAAGTATGTAGTCGATATTTCATCCGGGATTCTGCTTATCTTTTCTCCAAAATATTCGTATAGGAATTTTAGGTAGAGTTCATACGGTGTGATATTATTATTGAGCCAGGTCCTTGTGTTAATCGTTTCAATATAATCCTCAGAAACCGGGACGGACTTTTTCCAGAGTTCGTTGAATTTCTCTAAGGCAAAATCATAATCAGCTCTGTTTTTGAGCTCAACATTGAACTCTATATTATCTATTAGACCAGCTTCTGTAAAATTACTTGAGCCAGTGATAACCCTTCCCACATCTCTATCTCCTTCTCCAAAGGTCATTATGTATACCTTTGCGTGTATGGAAGCATGCGGATACACCCTAATCTCCAATTTGTCCGATTTTATCCATTCGATGAATTTCTCTACGCCGTTTTGGACTTCTTGCCTGTCTGGAGCAGTTTCCATTTCAGAGATCACGTTTTCTTTAAAATCATCTTTCGCTTCGCTGTGAGACATGCGTAAAAATCCCCCCTCGCCCCCCTTTATCAAAGGGGGGATGGGGGGATTAGCTTTCTGTATCAACTCATATGCATATCTATTAAGGCTGATACCAACAAGAATTCTAATTTTTTCTGTTTTTTCAAGTGACTCATAAAGCTTTAAAAAACCGCTCGTTTTGAAAAAGCCTACAAGCACATCGAAGAAACGGGTATTTTGCTCGATGGTTACTTTGAATCTATCAAGAAGGGTTTGGTCTGATTCGTTGGTAAAAAAGGTTAGATCTGTAATTATTGGCTTGTATTTTGTAGCATCCTTTTCAGGCATACAGTAAAGTATCAGGATTCTTGACAAATTTTCAAGGATTTAACGATTTATCGGGCATTTGAGAGTATTGCCAAAAGAGTATTACTTTTGCAAGGGGTCAGACTCATCTGATCCGCCTTGGCGAAGGGACGATGTTGATTTACTGTTTTAACTCTTCAATTTCTTAACTTCTAATTTCAAAACCTTCTTTGTCCCATCTGTCACCTTGAACCTATCATCCTGCCTGTATCCAGCAATCCAGATGATATCCTCTCCGGATAAGACTAAGGGAATTCTATCACGTTCATCCCTTGGGACTTTTTCATCCACAAAAAAGTCCTGAAGTTTTTTCCTCTTTCCAAATCCAAAAGGATAAAAGAAATTACCCTCTTTCCTTGACCTCACAACAAGAGGAAAAATTAATCTTTCTGCATCAAAGACTGCGAGATCTGCCGAAAGTCTTAAATCCTTTATTTCTGACTTATGACTTTCCAGTATTGAAGCTTTAATCAAAACCCCTGCTTCTTTTAGATTTATCTCACCAGGAACCTCCAGCATATAAGTATCTAATTTAACAGGAGGTTCTGTTGTAAAGATAAGAGTCGAATAATCCTTTATAACCCTTATACCTTTCGGAAGATAGAGCCTGTCACCAGCCTTACCAGTTTTGATAAGATCGATGATATCTTCTACATGAATGAAGTTTATTCTCCTGAGTCCCTTTGTCTCATCTATCGCCCTTCTTAAAACCCTCCTGAGAATCACCTTATCCATAGCTTCCAATGGAAAAAGAAAAAGTTCGATGCGGGAATCAGACTTTCTGCTGATAAGCCTCATCAAAGTTTTTACGACAATGATATCGAAATGCCTCTCTTCTTCCCTGAATATTGCTGCTGTTCGTGAAAGAGTCTCTATGATGTTAGGATTAACCTCCTTCATCATTGGTATGATAGAAAACCGTATCTTGTTACGGAGATAATCTCTCCTGAGGTTCGACGAATCAACAACAAAGTCAATCTTCTCCTCCTGAATATATCTATCAATCTCCTGTCTTTCGATTTCAATTAAAGGCCTTATGCACCTTCCCCTGACCGGAGGTATTCCAGAAAGACCGATCGGGCCTGAGCCTCTCAAGAGTCGCATCAGAAGAGTCTCTGCCTGATCATCTGCATTATGCCCCAGGGCAATTTTATTAGCTTTGGTTTCAAAAGCCGTTTCTTCGAAAACCTTATAACGTAATTCCCTCGCAGCTTCCTGCTTATTCATTGACTTTTCTTTAGCAAAGGATTTCACGTCTACAGATTTTGTAATGAAAGGCACCTTGAGTGTTTCGCAGAGTTTCTTGCAAGACTCGATTTCAAGCGGAGTCTCCTCAGGCCTCAGACCATGGTTAATATAGAGAGTATGGAGATCAAGTTTCAACTCTTCCTTGAGATTATTCAGCACATAAAGAAGAAATACTGAATCCGGTCCGCCAGAGAGGGCAACTAAAACATTCTCTTCGGAAAGCATAGAATGTTTCTCTATAGTTTTTTTTATCTTCTGAAAGATTTCCATCAAGGTTTCAGTCTGTGGCTCATGAAGAGTATGCTGAAGATTTATGACCTTTAACTCTGAATCTTTTTCTTACTTACCCTTAAATAAGGTCTTTACTTCATTCATAAACTCATTTATATCTTTGAACTGTCTGTAAACAGAGGCAAACCTGACGTAGGCAACTTTATCAAGTTCCTTCAAAGATGACATTACCTCTTCACCGATCCATGTGCTTTTAATCTCTTTTTCGCCAAGACTCATCATTTTCCTTTCTATTGAGTCTGTAATCCCTTCAAGGGTCTCTGTCCCAATTGGCCTTTTTTCACATGCCTTTTTCAGCCCGGTCAGGACCTTCATTCTGTCAAAAGGTTCCCGCCTTCCATCTTTTTTCACCACCATAGGAACGATATCTTCTACCCGTTCATAGGATGTGAAACGTTTCCCGCACTTGAGGCACTCACGCCTGCGGCGTATTGCATCGCCATTTTTGCTCGTCCTCGAATCAATAACCTTATCTTCTATATTTCCACAGAAAAGACACTTCACAAAAAAACCTTTTTAAAATAAGATCGGATTTTAGCAGCTACCGTGTAGCTCTTTGTTCTTCAGTATATATGGGGAAATTTCCGCAAAGAGTCTTCACACGTTTCGCAAGATTTTTGATTACTCCTGTATCATGTATGTTGCCTATGACGGATGATATGATATCTGCCATCTCCACCATCTCTGCCTCACCCATACCCCTTGTTGTGACACAGGGTGTGCCGAGCCTTATGCCGCTTGTTATTGCCGGTGGCTTTTCATCATAGGGCACTACATTCTTATTAACTGTTATTCCTGCCATCCCTAATGCCTCTTCGGCATCTTTCCCTGTGGTACCCTTATTGGTCAGATCAACAAGCATCATATGGTTATCTGTTCCCCCTGAAATTACCTTAAAACCTCCTTTAATCAATTCCTCGGCAAGTTTCTTTGCATTCTTGATAACTTTAATCTGGTAATCTTTAAATTCGCGGTTCATTGCCTCTTTAAAAGCAACAGCTTTTGCCGCAATGACATGAACAAGAGGGCCTCCCTGTATTCCAGGGAAAACCATTCTATTGATTGCCCTGGCATATTCTGCCTTGCACATTATCATGCCACCCCTCGGACCTTTGAGGGTTTTATGAGTTGTTGTAGTGACAAAATTTGCATATGGCACTGGAGATGGATGCAGGCCAGTAGCCACAAGTCCTGCTATATGTGCAATGTCTGCCATAAAATAGGCTCCAACTTCCTTTGCTATTTCAGAAAATACCCTGAAATCAATAATCCTTGAATATGCGCTCGCACCCGCAACTATCATTACCGGCCTGTTTTCAATAGCAATTCGCCTTACCTCATCATAATCTATGTATCCGGTCTCTTTATGAACACCGTAAGTTGCAACCTTGTAAAAAACTCCGGAGAAGTTTACCGGCGCACCGTGGGATAGATGTCCGCCGTGATTTAAACTCATAGCCAGTATAGTATCTCCCGGCTTAAGCACAGAGAAATATACAGCCATATTAGCCT
>Ga0209323_10000975_pt1 | contig 18922 bp, 19 predicted proteins | sample Rifsed19ft2_FD_184014 | JGI IMG/M metagenome (GOLD analysis project Ga0209323, IMG submission 184014) | Soil microbial communities from Rifle, Colorado, USA - sediment 19ft 2 (version 2) | ecosystem: Environmental > Terrestrial > Deep subsurface > Rock core/Sediment | place: Rifle, Colorado...
TGGGGCAATATACCCTGTGGAGAGCTTTCCCGGCTGGCTCAGGTCATTTTCTGCTATAAACCCTGAACTCTATTCAGTTCATGCACTGAGGGCTATATTGTTTAAAAATGCAGGTATTGCTGCTGTAAAATGGGATTTGGTTTTTCTCTTTTTCTTCGCCCTGATTAACATTACAATTGCAACAATTACATTTAAGAGGGAATTATAGTTTTTATGTAAGCTATAAAGGAGATATTTTTATATAAATTCAGTATAATGAAGCCAATTAGATTTTCTAACCATGCAAGATTGCAAATGAATTTAAGAGGAGCTTCCGAAGAGGATGTTATTGCAGCTATTAGAATGGGTAAATGGAAGTCTGCAAAAATGGGTAAGCTTCAATCAAAATACAGATTTGATTTCAACAATGAAGCATTAACTAATCAGAGATTTTATAAATACAAAATTGTAGAACCGATTTTTGCAGATGAGGCTGATGAGATTGTAGTAATAACCGTTAAAGTATATTATTCTAATGAGGAGGTGAAGCAATGAAAATTCAATACGATGCAGAGGTGGATGCACTTTATATTGAGTTTAGACCTCTTGAACCGGGGACTGCTGAAAACAGGGAGCTAAGCGAAGATGTAATAGCAAACTATGGTCCCGATGGCAGGCTTGCTGGGTTGGAAGTATTAAATGCAAGTGTTGTTGTGGGTGATAACTTGAAAAAAGTTATTCTTGAGGTTAGCCCTGTTCAACATGCTGTAGCCTAAACCTATTTTTGATATGTTTAGAAACTATTGATAAATTCGTTGTGGTAAATTTTGTCCGCATTATATCTACCTCTAAATGGAAAAATATCTATAATAAAATATAAGGAGGTTTTTATGCCGAGCATATATAAAAATTTTATAAATGGTGAGTGGGTAGAGTCGGCTTCAGGAAAGACTTTTGAGAACAGAAATCCTGCCAATAAAGATGAAATTATAGGGTTATTTCAGAAATCAAATGCAGAGGATGTGAATAGGGCTGTGGAGTCTGCAAAAAGTTCTGCGGAGATGTGGAGGAAATTTCCTGCACCAAAGAGGGCAGAGATTCTTTATCGTGTAGCAGAGATGCTCATAAAAAAGAAAGAGGATTTTGCCCGTGATATGACAAGGGAGATGGGGAAAGTATTAAAGGAGACAGGTGGTGATGTGCAGGAAGCGATTGATATGACCTATTATGTTGCAGGAGAAGGGAGGAGGTTATTCGGAGATACTACACCTTCTGAGCTTCCAAATAAATTCTGCATGTCTGTCCGAATACCTGTCGGAGTTGTTGCTGCTATAACACCGTGGAATTTTCCAATGGCAATACCATCATGGAAGATAGCACCTGCATTGGTTACTGGAAATACTGTTATCTTTAAACCTGCCTCTGATACGCCGCTTTCAGCAGTAAATTTTGTAAAACTCTTTGAAGATGCTGGACTGCCAAAGGGTGTTTTAAATATGGTTACAGGGACAGGGACAGAGGTAGGAGAACCGCTAATATTGCATAAAGATATAAAGCTCGTTTCTTTCACCGGCTCAAGTGATGTGGGTAGATTTGTGGCGACAGATTGCGCCCATAAGATGAAGAGATGCTCTCTTGAAATGGGAGGCAAGAATGCAATTATTGTAATGGATGATGCAAATCTGGATTTGGCTATAGAGGGTGCAATATGGGGTGGTTTCGGAACGACAGGGCAGAGATGCACTGCAGCAAGCAGAGTGGTTGTGCATAAACTCAAGGCAAAGGAATTTATCTCAAAATTTTCTGAAAGGGCAAAGGCACTTAAATGCGGTGATGGACTTTTACCTGATACTGATGTAGGTCCTATTATAAATGAATCCCAGCTAAATAAGGTTCATGATTATACAAAGACAGGAAAGGGTGAGGGTGCAAAATTACTTATAGGTGGAGAGCTATGCACGGACAAAGGATGTGAGAAGGGATATTTTTACAAACCAACTATATTTGTAGATGTGGATAGAAATATGCGTATTGCACAGGAAGAAATATTTGGTCCGACAGTTTCAATAATAACAGTCGGCAGTCTTGACGAGGCAATAGATGTGGTAAACAGTATAAAATACGGTCTTTCATCATCAATCTATACACAGGATGTAAATAAGGCGTTTGTAGCCATGAGGGATATATACGCAGGTATTACATATATAAATTCATCAACGATTGGTGCGGAGGTTCATCTTCCATTTGGAGGGGTAAACCAGACCGGAAATGGTCACAGGGAGGGCGGAACAACAGCACTTGATATATTCACAGAATGGAAGACCCTATATATTGATTATAGCGGTAGACTCCAGAAGGCACAGAGTATTGAATAGTAAGATGTAAGCCACAAAGAGATATTTCACTCTTTGTGGCTTACATCTTATGGTTTTAATGTTTGTGTTCTGTATGTCCTGTATGTTCTCCGCTAACTTTGCCTTCTTCTCCCATATTAAGCAGTTTTACCTTTCCACTCGCCAAATCATAAACGCCAACAACAATTTTGAGTTTTCCTTCATGGACAAGGTGTTTTAGTATGTCGCTCTTTTCTATAAGCGTTTTGGCTGTAAGTTTTGCATTTTCATCAATGGCAGCATCCAGCAGGGCATCTTTATCTTTAGCCTTTTTCCTTGCTATATCAACGGCAGGATTGATTTTCTTAACTATAGCCTCAATATTTCCTTCTGGCTTGCCGCCTGCGACAGTTGCTTTTACTGCCCCACAGAATTTGTGTCCCAAAACTACTACAAGGGGGACATTCAGGTGTTCGGCGCCGTATTCTATACTCCCAAGTTCAATTGGGTCAGCCACATTTCCAGCAACCCTTACAACAAAAATGTCTCCAAGTCCCTGATTGAATATATGCTCAGGAGGGACCCTGGAATCAGAGCAGCTTAATATAATAGCAATAGGGTTTTGCCCCTTTGCAAGTTCCTTCCGCCTATCGTCACCTAACTTTTTTGATTCCTGCTTACCCTGAACAAACCTCACATTTCCATCCAACAGCATCTTTAACGCTTCATCAGCAGTTATGCCTGCCTTCTCGCTTGTGGCAAATGCCTGTCCAAAGGACAGGGTAAAGACCATTAAAGCAGTTAAACCAACTAAAAATCTTTTCATTTTCAGCATAGATAACTAACCTCCTTAAAATTGATAAGTTTTAATTAATATATTCTTTATGATTACAAGCTCCACTCTCACCCCCTTTAAAACAGATAATTATTTTTCAGAGGGTGTAGTATAAAACTCAAAAAGAGGTATTGTCAAATTAAAAAATTTAAGCCTTATATTTCTACGATCCAAAATTCGATTTCTCTCTTTCACCCTATATTCTATTGGAGTATACTTATTCTGGAACTTTATTTGATATGGGGTAATTGAATAGTAGAATAAAAAATGGATACTCAAAAAATAGACGCTCAGTCAATTATGGGGGAGCTATGGAGATGCCCATGCGGTTATATCTATAATCCAATGCTCGGCGACCCGAAGGGTGGAATAAAATCGGGAGTAAAGTTTGAGGCTCTGCCTGATAAGTGGGTCTGCCCATCCTGCGGCCTGCCAAAAGAGAAATTTGAAAAAATGGAATGAGTAATTATAAACTTTATTCGGCATCCCTCCTTTCGGGGATTCTCCTTATATTAATATTCCCAGGATTTAATTTTGAGATACTGGCATGGGTGTCTCTTGTCCCGCTCTTTATTGCAACAAGAAAAACCTCACCACTTACTTCTTTAAAATTAGGATTCATAACGGGTTTTGTATTTTATATTGGTGTTATTTACTGGATAGTAATTGCAATGACAAAATATGGAAGCATCCCTATGGCAATAGGGATAGCTGTTCTTATTCTTCTGTCAGGTTATCTGGCAATCTACTTATCACTTTTTACATTTTTGCTTTCCTATTTTTGCAATCAGCAATCATCAATCAGCAATCAGCTAAGATATATATTAGCACCATTTTTATGGGTTACTTTAGAGCTTATCAGGGCGCATTTTTTAACAGGTTTTCCGTGGGCAAGCCTTGGTTATTCTCAATTTAAGACACTTCCGATTATTCAGGCAGCAGATATTACAGGTGTATATGGCGTGTCTTTTATAATTGTGATGGTTAATACAGCTATAGCATCTTTTATAGAAAGCATAACCCCCCTTCATCCCCCCCTTAGTAAGGGGGGGAGCGGAGGGGTTAGACAGTTTGCAACAAAATATATGATTGTTACAACTCTTTTCATTATCTCTTTCTCAATTTATGGCTACTGGAGGATGAACCTCTTTAACTCACAACTCACAACTCACAACTCACAACTTAAGGTAGCACTTATTCAGGGGAATATTGAGCAGAATATGAAATGGGATGAGTCATATCAGAGTGATGTATTTGATGCCCATGTAAATCTTACTATGCAGGCTTCCCGTGAGAAACCTGATTTGATTGTCTGGCCTGAATCAGCCACACCATTCTATTTTCAAGCTGATAGAAATTTTGGACCAAAGATGATTGAACTTGCTAAAAATAGCGGGAGTTTTATACTCTTTGGCACACCGGGGTATGAGATAAAAGATAATGGAATAGTATCTTATAACAGGGCATATCTTCTATCCCGAGAAGGGGATGTTGTTGGTAAATACGATAAGATTCACCTCGTTCCATTTGGTGAATATGTCCCATTAAGGAAGATATTATTTTTCATTGATAAGATGGTTGAGGGGGTTGGTGAATATCAGAGTGGTGAGGAATATACCATATTTGAAATCCGAAATCCGAAATCCGAAATCCAAAATTTCTTTGGGACTCTTATATGTTTTGAGGTAATCTTTCCTGATTTGGTTAGGAGGTTTGTAAAGAACGGTGCAGAGTTTTTAGTAAATATTACAAATGACGGCTGGTATGGAAAGACTGCCGCCTCATCTCAGCATATAGCAATGGTTGCGTTCAGGGCTGTTGAAAACCGTGTCCCTGTGGTCAGGGCTGCGAATACCGGTATTAGCGGCATAATAGAGCCGACTGGAAAGATTGCTAAGGAGACAGATATCTTTGTCACTACTTATGTAACAGGAGAGATAAATACAGGCTTATTACAAAAGACTTTTTATACACAATATGGCGATGTATTTGCCTATATATGCTCTATGGCAACTATTTTCTTAGTAATGTTATCCCGATATGCCAAGAATGATAATTATAGAACAGCTTCTTTATAGCGGGGTCTTTGACTTCTCCAGAACTTTGTAAATTCTTTCTGCCCTTTGTTTGTAATCTTCTGCCTCTTCAATCTTTCCCATTGCCTTATATACAGTAGCAATGTTTTTTAAATCTATTGCAATTCCTCTTTTATATTCTATTTCCTTATCAATTTCCAATGCTTTTTTATAATATTCAAGGGCTTTGTTTAAATCACCCTTCACTTCATATGTCCCTCCTATATTGCTTAAGTTTACAGCCATTTCACCTTTATTTTTTGTAGATTCATTTATCCTGAGGGAATCATTAAACATGGCGATGGCCTCGTCTAACCTCCCCTGTTTTTTATATATCATTCCAATATTGTTAAGTCTTACAGCCTTCCCCTCATCATCTCCAATCTCTTTGGCAATATTAAGTGCCTTTTGATTATATTCAATTGCATTTTCTAAATCGCCCTTAAAAGAAGATACCTTCCCCATATTTCCAAGACTGTCCGATAATAATTTTTTATTATTAATCTTTTCACTTATCTGAATTGCGTACTGAAAATCTTTAATTGCATCTTCATCATCTCCGCTTGCATGTTTTATAGTCCCTATTCCATTAAGCCCTTTTACAATCCCTTCCTGAAAGTCAATGCTGTGGCTCAATTCAAGTGCATTTTTATAATACCCTAATGCCTTTGACAGGTTTCCATCAATATAATATTTATGCCCCTGATTTATCAGGCTGATAACCCTCCTCTGTCCTTCTGGTAATGACTTTATCTCTTTTCCCCCACCACAAGAGGCAAGGGTAATGAGCAGAATACAGAATATAGAATACAGAATAAAGAATGAAATATTTCCATATTCTAATTTCTGGCTTCTGGCTTCTGACTTCTGACTTCTGTTATTCATTCTGCACTCTCTCTCCAAGAGGGATGTTTCTCTCCTTTTCTTCCTCTACAAAATTTTTTATAGGCCAGCTGTTTTTTGCACCTTTTATTATGTTATTTGCATCTTCCGCACTATCCCTTGCCGAGTCTGCAATCGCAGGCATCTCTCCTGATGCCTCTTTTATATTGTTTGTTGTCTTTTCTAAATTTTCCATTATTGAAGGGAGCCTTGCTGATATTTCTTCAATCTTCTTCATTATTTTTTGAGTTGAGTCTAATATTGCAGGCAGTTCCGCCGATGACTCTTTTACATTTTTGAGGGTTCCACGCATATCTTCTAAAATCGGAGGGAGCTCTTTTCTTATGCTCTGTGTAATTTCAGGAAGGTGTCCCGATGTATTGTCAACTTTAACGAGTATATCATTTATCTTCTGCATTGTAGTATCAGCCTTTTTAACGGTTTCATTTATATTATTATACAAATCCCTTTCGGTTAAAATTGCTCCGGCAGTCCCCTTTCCCTCGTTCACATTGTTTGTGATAGATTTTATATTATCTGTAATAGATTTTGTATTGCCGAGTATATCGCTGACAGCGGTGGAGGGAATATTACCTGCAACCTCTGCTATTTTGTTCAGTGTTTTTTCAACATTTTCAAGGACTGGCCTAACCCTGTTTACTATATCCTCTATCGCCATTCCCTCTTCTACATTAATCTTGCCGCCGTCAGGGATTATTGGAAGAGATGGTGAGCCCGGAGATATTTTTATCCTCTGCTCCCCTATGAAACCTGCCTTTGCAAGAGTAGCCTTTGAGTCATTGCGAATCTTATTCTGATATACCTTTCTTATCTCAAGAATTGCCTCCACCTGATTCTGTTCATTCAATTGAACAGACTTGATGGCTCCAATATCAATACCGGATAGTATTATAGGGATGCCTGCCTTTAATCCCTCTCCTTCCTTGAACACAGCCTTGATTGTATATTTCTCTTCAAAAAAATGTTTTGTCCTTCCAACGAAAAGAAATACCGCGAGGAGTATTATCAGGGGGATGATAATAAAGAGTCCTACAATCTTCTCCTTCTGACTTGCAGATAGCCTGTGGGAATAATGCATTTTCATGTATCAAAAATATTTAACCGCAGATTACGCAGATTTCACAGATTAAAAAAATAAAGCGTTAAAATTTGTGTTTATCTGTGTCTGTGGTTTCATCAAGTTTTTTATTTTAAAAAAAAAGTCCTTTCACATAAGGGTCTTCACTTTTCTTCAAATCCTCAGTTTTGCCGCTAAGTATGAATCTGCCATCCTTTATTATTCCTACCCTGTCTCCGAATGCCATTGCCCCTGTAGCGCTGTTGACTGTAATCAGCATTGTCTTTCTGAGGTCGTTTTTAAGTTTTTTTATGAAAGCAATAACAGTCCTGTAACCGACAGGGTCAAGCCCTGCTGCCGGCTCGTCAAATATCAATATTTCAGGGTCCATAATTATTGCCCTCGCTATACCTGCAAGCCTCCTTTTATTGTATGAAAGGACACTCGGAAAAACCTTACTCTCCTTTATTATACCCAGTAATTCCAGCTTTTCTTCAACCTTTTTTTTAATATCATCTACACTTAAATCAGTGTGATACCTTAAAGGAAGGGCAACATTATCATATATCGTCATATTGCTTATTAAAGCCGGATGTTGAAACAGATAGCCAATACCGAGTCTCAATTTTCTTATTTCTGGCTCTGTTGATTCGGATAGGTCTATGCCCTGTAATGTTATCCTGCCTCTTGACGGTTCCAAGAGCCCTGCACACAGCTTTAATACACTGCTTTTTCCTGATTCATTTGCTCCTGCAATTATAAATACCTCTTCTTTATACACCTCCATTGAAAAGCTATCAAGAACTTTTATCTCGCCGTATGAGAAATCCACATCAGACATCTTTATAATTAAATCAGACATTCTTTATATATACCCAATTATTGTAATCAAGCTGTTTAGTATAAAACATATAATGATGGAATTTATTATAGCCCTTGTTGTCTGCTGTGGAACCTCCGTGACAGACCTATGGACTGATAGTCCATGATAACATCCCACCACTGCTACTGTCATTCCGAATATAATTCCTTTTAAAGTTGATATAAATATGTCCGTGAAGGTCATAGATTTTATTAAAATATATAAGAAGTCAGCAAAATGGGTAGTTATACTCATTTTGGATATGATAAATCCTCCCACTATGGCAACCACATCAAAATATATTAGCAGTGCAAGGGTTGATGCTACAAACCCCACTATCCTCGGCATTACTATATATCTAATGAGGTCTATTCCCATTACCTCCAGGGCTTCTAACTCAGACCTGATTTTCATATAACCAAGTTCTGTAGGTATGGCAGAGCCTGAACGACCAATAATTACAAATGTAGTTAGAATCGGACCAAGCTCCCTTATAACGACCAGCACAAGTATCTTGCCTATAAACTCATCACCGCCTACCTTTGGCAGTTGTGTTACAGACTGAATTATTATAATTGCCCCTACCATGAGTGCAATACTGCTTATTACAGGGATGGCATCAATACCTGTGAAGATGATCTGTTTTAAAATTACATTGATAGCCACTTCCCTGTCATGCTTTTTCTTAACAGGGAGGCTGGCTATAGACCTATGGATAAGTGAATATAGGGCGGCAATATAATTGAGGGCTGCCAATATCTTCCCTCCAACCCACTCAACAAGTCTCATTATTTTCCTCTATTTCCCACAGACTTTTACTGACTAAGACATTATTTGGACGCAGATTAACACTGCTATCATCTGCGCCCCATGATTTTTAAACCATAGGCAGTTTTAGAGAGACATACTTGCTCCAGCTTTCTACAAAAGATTTTGGAGCAGAATTGTAAACAGAATTGTGAATCATAAAATGTGGTATATACGGCTTTCTCATTAATCTTACCCCCACTTCATTTGGGGTTTTATTTCCTTTTCTTAAATTACATTCCTGGCATGCCACTACCACATTCTCCCATGATGTATCTCCGCCCCTTGATTTAGGGATGATATGATCAATTGTGAGTTCCCCATGATTTTTTCCGCAGTATTGGCAGGTGTGATTATCCCTCCTGAATACATTTTTTTTGCTGAATGAGACCACTCCCCTATATGGTATGTTTATAAAATTTACAAGACGGATAACAGTGGGGAGTCTGAAGGAAATGGTGGGGGAGTGAAAGACCTTGCCGTCACATTCTATCTGCTCAGCCTTTCCTTTAAGAACCATTACTATTGCCCGACGGGCATTACAGAACTGCAAAGGTTCATAAGTGCTGTTTAGGATCAATACCCTGAGATGTTCCATATCTTTTAATCTGCATCATTAAGCTTCCCCTGAGGAAATTTTGGGTAATTCTATTATCTTTTTTAAAAATTGTCAAATTAGTTGACAGCAAACAAAGAAAAATTATATCCTTTGCATCGTATCCGATATGTCTACAAACAATTCGCTTGAATACCGCCGAAGACACAGGGGTGTTATTGGGATTGACTGCAAGGTTCCTATAAAGGATGAGTCTATCCTGAGCCTTATTTACACCCCTGGAGTTGCAGAGCCTTCTCTTATGATAGCAGAAAATCCTGTTAATGCCTTTAAATATACATGCCGCGGTAATACAATTGCCATTGTTACGGATGGTTCAAGGGTTTTGGGATTGGGCAATCTCGGCGCAAGGGCTGCAATGCCTGTTATGGAGGGAAAGTCTGTTATATTTAAAACCTTCGGTGGTATTGATGCGATTCCTATTTGTCTTGAGACTCAGGATACAGAGGAAATTATCAGGGTGGTTACTGCCATTTCCCCGACATTTGGTGCCATCTGTCTTGAAGATATTGCGGCACCAAAGTGTTTTACAATTCAGCATCATCTGAGAGAGGCGTTAAGAATCTGTGTCTTTCATAATGACCAGCATGCAGCTGCCATAGAGATTTATGCAGGCTTAATAAATGCCTCAAAACTCGTTCAAAAAGAGCTTTCTAAATTAAAGATTGTTATATGTGGTGCGGGGGCGGCAGGCATTGCAACTGCAAATATATTGTTAAGGGCAGGGATAAGGGATATTACACTATGCGATACCAATGGCATCATCCATAAGAGAAGGCTTACCGGGATGAACTGGGCAAAGCTTGCTATTTCAAGAAAGACAAACCCTGAAGACAAAAAAGGTGATTTAAAAGACGCCATAAAAAATGCGGACGTATTTATTGGATTATCCAGAGGGGGTATATTTACTTCAGAAATGGTCAGTTCTATGGCAAGAGACCCTATTGTATTTGCCCTTTCAGTTCCTGATCCTGAGATATTCCCTGCAGAGGCTATAAAGGGAGGGGCAAAGATAGTTGCTACAGGGAGGAGTGATTTTAATAACGAGATAAATATAGCCCTTGTGTATCCGGGATTCTTTAGGGGTATCCTTGATTCTGCTGCGGGTAATGTAAATTTTTCAATGATTGAGTCTGCCGCAAAGGCACTTGCAGGTCTTGTCTCTGAATCAGACCTTAATGTCAATTATATAATGCCAAGGGTATTTGATTTTCAGATTGCACCTGCAATTGCAGAGGCAGTTGCCGAAGCGGCAGTCAAGAGTGGTGAAGCTGCCCTAGATATAGACCCAAAAAAGGTAAGGGAGAGGCTTGAGAGCTTTATCTATGAAGGTCATTTTCCCATCTCTCCTGAAAACAATCATGAAGAGAGTCTAACTCTTAAGGAGATGTCTTTAAGGATTCATGCGAGGCATAAGGGAATAATAGAGGTAAAAAATAAAATTCCCATAAAGGACAGAAAGATATTAAATTCGTTATACCTCCCGCCTGCTGATGCGATACCTCCGAGGGAGATAGCGGATGACCCTGCAAAGGTTTATGAATATACATGCAAGGGAAATCTGGTGGCAGTGGTTAGCGATGGCAGTGCTGTTCTTGGGCTTGGCAATATTGGTCCATGGGCTGCATTACCTGTGATGGAGGGTAAGTGTGCGCTATTCCATACATTGGCAGGTGTAGAGGCATTTCCACTATGTATTTCTACACAGACTCCTGATGAGATTGTTGAGATTGTAAAAAATATATCCCCTGTTATTGGGGGAGTTAATCTTGAAGATATCTCTGCACCGAGGTGTTTTATCATAGAAGAGAGGTTGAAGAATGAGATTGACATACCTGTTTTTCATGATGACCAGCATGGAACTGCAGTAGTTGTCCTGGCGGGGTTAATCAACGCCTTAAAAATTACCGGAAGGAAGATTAATGATATAAAGATAGTTATAAGTGGTGCTGGTGCGGCTGCAACTGCAGTGTCAAAGCTGCTCATCTCCTGCGGTGTAAAGGATATAGTTATGTGTGATACCCACGGGATTATTTATAAGGACAGGGGAATAGGGATGAACTGGAAGAAGGAGGAGATGGCGGGAATAACAAACCCTGAAAATATCAAGGGCGGGCTGTCAGATGCGGTGAAAGGGAGGGCTGTATTTATAGGAGTCTCTGTGGGAGGGGTTTTAAAAAAGGAAATGGTAAAGGAGATGGCAGGAGAGCCGATTGTATTTGCACTTGCAAATCCAATACCTGAAATTATGCCCACTGAAGCAATTGAGGCAGGTGCGAGGATAGTTGCAACAGGGAGGTCAGATTTCCCAAATCAGATAAATAACTCCCTCGCATTCCCGGGAATCTTCAGGGGTGCCCTTGATGTCAGGGCAATGGTGATAAATGAAGAGATGAAAATAGCCGCTGCCAATGCACTGTCTGATGCAGTTCCTGAAGATATGCTTAAAACCGATTATATAATCCCAAAGGGGCTTGATTACCATGTCCCACCTCTGGTTGCATCTGCTGTTGCAAAGGCAGCTATTAAAAGTGGCGCTGCAAGGATTGACATAGACCCTCAGAAGGTTGCAGAGAATACAAAGAACTTTATATATGAGGGGGAATTGGGTATAATCTAAAATTAAAATGCAAAATGTAAAAATCAAAATTATGGAATTTAATTAATAAATATTCATTAATTTTGACTTTTGATGTTTAATTTTTGAATTCTTTTATGGAACTTAGACAGGATATAACAACAAGAAGTTGGATTCTGACAGGGAAAAGAGAAGGTGGTAGTGCTTCAAAGGACAACAGATGCCCCTTCTGCAGAGGAAGTGAAGACCTGACACCAAAAACCATTACAGCATTTTATAACCAGAGCGGCGAATGGAATGTGAGGGTTTTTTCTGATAAATCTCCTGTATTTCAGATAGAAGGCAATCTGGAAAGGCAGGCTGAGGGGATGTTTGATAAGATGCGAAATATAGGTGCCCATGAATTGATTGTAGAGAGTCCAAAGCACGGCATTAGTCTGCCATCCCTTTCTGAAAATGAAATAGTGGATGTGCTGCGAATGTATGGTGCAAGAGTTTCCGATTTGAAAAGGGACTCGAGATTTAAGTATATCCATATTTTTAAAAATCATGGAAGTCTGGCAAGCTCTGCTATAGACCATCTGCATTCTCATATTGTAGCCATTCCAGTAATTCCTGCAAGGGTGGAAAAGGAATTGAGGTGGGCAAAGAAACATTATGATATGAAGGGGCGGTGTCTTTACTGCGATATAATCTATCAGGAATCAAAGCAGAAGATACGGACAGTTTTTGAGAATAAAGATTTTATTGCGTTTTGCCCCTTTGCCTCCAGATTTTCCTATGAGGTATGGATATTGCCGAGGATTCATAATCATTCTTTTGAAAATAATTTAACTGATGGGAATATTGCTAACTCTTTTGCAGAGGCTATAAAGGTTATTCTTTCAAAGGTGGAAAAGATTACTACATCATACCACATAGTATTCCACATCTCGCCGAATGAGTTTTCATTTCGCACATTAAAAGACGAAGTTGGGACTCTGATAGATGACTTTCACTGGCATATTGAAATTCTTCCGAGGTTGGAGCGTGCAGGGAGGCTTCAGAGTGAGGAGGAGTTTTATATTAATACATTACCGCCAGAGGAGGCGGCAAGGATGTTGAGAGAGAAGTGAATAAAATAGGAGGTTTAACAATGAAACCAATAGTCGGGATTGTTATGGGGAGTGATTCAGATTTGGTTGTAATGGAGGAGGCGGGGAAGGTTCTTGATTCTTTTGGTGTCGGTTATGAAATTACTATTGCTTCTGCTCATCGCTCACCGGATAAAATTAGGGAATATATCCATTCAGCTGAGAAAATTGGAATAAAGATAATTATAGCAGGTGCTGGATGGGCAGCCCATCTTGCAGGTGTCATTGCTGCCGAGACAACAATACCTGTTATAGGCGTGCCGATAGATTCCTCACCGCTTCTTGGTATTGATTCTATCCTCTCAATGCTTCAGATGCCTTCAGGTATTCCTGTTGCCACAATGGCATTAGGAAAGGGAGGGGCTAAGAATGCAGCCATACTTGCTGTTCAGATTTTAGCAGTTAATGATAAAGATTTGCAAAAGAAATTAAAGGATTACAAAAAGAAGATGGCTGACGAAGTTGAGGAGAAAGATAAAAGGTTAAAGGTAAAGAGGGCTAAAAGGTAGAAGAGGTTTTATTTTTTAGTCTTTTTAACCTCTTTACCCTTGGCAGGTTTTTCCGCCGGTTTTAGCCTTTCCTTTGATAATTTTGCCTCGTCAGAATTTGGATATCTTTCTATAATCTCTTTGAGCTGTGCTGTTGCCTCATCGTGTTTGTTCAGTTTAATTTTTGCATATGCAATTTTTAGCATTGCACTTGGCACTTTACTATTATTAGGATATTTGCTAACTACTTCATTAAACTCTGATATTGCCATTTCATAATCCATTGTGCTGTAATAACATTCAGCTATCCAATATTGTGAATTGCCTGCAAGCTCTGTATCTGGAAAATTCTCAATATAGCCTCTAAACCCTGATATTGCCAGCTGAAAACTACCTTTGAGATAATCGCTATAGGCAGTCTTATATGCATCTTCAGGTTTTAGTGCGACAACAGGTGGTGATTCAGCTATGGCAGGTTCTGTTGGAGGAGGGGGTATTTCTGCTGCATCTTCCTGTACAGAAATTGGTGTCTCAGGTATTTTGCTCTCTTCTTTTATATCTTCAGCGGGAGTTTTTGGTGTTTCTTTTTTCTTTGAAGGTGTGGGTGTTTTCTTATCTTTCTTCTTTGGCTGTTCTTTCTGTTTTTCAGCAAGAGCCTTCATTTTCTCATTTAAAGAATTTATCTCTGTCTTTACTCCTACCAAATCTGTCTGCAGAGAGGCTAATCCTGTTCCTATGGAATTTAATTTTTGGTGTATTTCCTTTACTGTCAAATCTTCCTTCTTACCCTTTTCAGTAGTAGCCTTGTAAATATCTGAAAGCTGGGTAAGTCTCACATCAATGGAGTCAAGCCTCTGATTCAGTGTGCTTATGCGATAGACATATTCATCTATCTTTGAGATAACCTGCTGGAGACCGTCGCCTAAATTATCCATATCGGTTCTTAAATCAGCCTGATTTTTTCTGTTTGTCTCCAGTACCCTGTCAATATTGGAGAGAATCTTTTTGATGTCAGTCTGTTCTGTCCGCGTCTCCTCTACTACACCTGTCTTCTGATTTATATTTCTTAATTCAACAGACAATTTGCCAACTTCAGAATTTATTTTGCCTATATCTGTATTTATCTCCTTTATATTTTTCTGGAGGGTTTCCATTTCTCTGGAGGCTACACATCCGGCTAAAAAGAAAATGCAGAATAGAAAAAAAAGAGGTTGATAAGTCAAGAAACTAATCTTGGTTTTGTTCATGTATAGAAAATTACAAAAACTACCACGGATTTATCACGGATAAACACGGACAAACAAATCCTTTTTATTATTTCATTGTTTCTCTGTGTTTATCCGTGTCCCTCTGTGGTTTTATTAGGGTTTTGCTCTTACTTTGTAATAACAAGGAAATGAGCCCTTCTATTTTTTGTCCATGAATCTTCACTGTGATTTGGGTCTATAGGAAGTTCCTCTCCATAGCTTATAGTATAAATTCTGTCGGCGGATATGCCCAAGGATATCAAATATTTCTTTGTTGACATTGCCCTTCTCTCTCCGAGTGCGAGGTTGTATTCCGCAGTCCCTTTTTCATCACAGTGCCCCTCTATCTGAATCTTTATATCAGGATTATTCTGCAGCCAGTCAGCATTTTTCTGTAGTATCTCTCTCGCATCGGTTCTAATATCTGATTTATCAAAGTCAAAATGGATGTCATCTAACTGGGGAACTACCTTTACTTCAGCCTCTCTTGCTATTTGAGGCTTTATTTCCTCCTCCTCCTCCTTAAGTTTCTCTTCTTCTATTCCTCTTTTTCCCTCCTCTTCAGCCTTCAGCCTTGCCTCTTCGGCAGCCTTCCTCTTTTGTTCAGCCTTCATTGCCTCCTCAAACTTTCTTTTTTCCTCCTCTTCAGCAGCCTTTCTTTCTTGTTCTATCTTTATTGCCTCCTCAAACTTTCTCCTTTCTTCCTCTTCAGCCTTCAGCCTTGCCTCTTCGGCAGCCCTCTGCTGTTCTCTCATTATTGCTGTCTGGTCTACTTTTGGTTTCTTGGGAGCACATGAATTAATAAAAACAGATACTGAAAAGACAATAAACATGATAGCCAATAAATACTTCACATTATTCTTTACCATCTCAAACCTCCTTTCAAAAATAGTGGTTAGCGGTCAGTGATCAGCTTGACAAACATTAGTTATCACTTTACTGATCACTGGTTACTCAATTCTTTGTGACCATGAGGGGCTGTATCCACCCCCCTCTAAATATATAATCCTTCTCTGGTCAGTTCCATCTGAGTTCATTGCATATATCTGATATTTTCCGTCTCTATTGGAACTGAAGGCTATACGCCTGCCGTCAGGAGACCATACAGGATTTTGATTATCACCTGTATCTGATGTCAACTGCTGGACTTTACTGCTGACCAAATCTATCACAAAAATATTAAATTGTCCACCATTGAGAGATGTGTAAGCTATTTTGTTTCCATCAGGGGACCATGATGACTGGTCATTATATTTTCCCTGATATGTGAGCCTTCTCAAGTTTGTCCCGTCAGACCCCATTATATAGACTTGAGGGCTTCCACCTCTGTCCGAAGTGAAGGCAATCTCTATTCCGTTTGGAGACCATGCAGGAGATGTTTCAATGCTTCTGGATTTTGTCAGCCGTGATAGATTTTTTCCATCAAAATCCATTGTATAAATTTCTGCATTGCCGTCCTTGCTCAGGGATACGGCAAGCCTCTTTCCATCCGGAGACCATGATGCAGGTGCATTTATCCCGGGGAAAATTGAGACTGGAGTCTTTTTGCCATCTGCAACATCAATCAAATAGAGGTCAGGGTTTCTATATCTGTATGTTGCATATATGATGTTTTTTCCGTCAGGCGACCATTTTGGGAAGAGAGAGATTGATTTGTCATCTGTAATTTTTCGGATATTCTGTCCATCATAATCCGATATGTATACCTCCTTATTCCCTGTTACCTTTGAGACAAAGGTAAGCATGGTTTGGGCAATTCCATTTTCTCCTGTAAAGCGGTAGGTTATTTCATCGGAGAATTTGTGGATCATTTGCCTAAATGTAGTCCTATCGCCGCCATACTTATAACCAATTATCTGTTCCCCGCTTTTCAGGGCATACAGCCTGCATTCAATATTGATTTTTCCACCCTCTATAGTTATATGCCCCTTTGCAAGAATCTCTGCCCCAAGAGATGTCCACTCATTAAAATTTATTTTTCCTGTCTTTTTATCCTTTGCATCTATTTCCTTTAAAATATCCCTGTTTTCTATTGTCTTAAAAAATCCCGAATTGTTCAGGTCATTAGTTAAAATCTCTGAACTCTTTTTGGAGAAATTTTCCCTGTCTATTGCCCCCTCCTGAACTAAAAAATCAGGAATGGCAATCTTTATTTTTGCACCTCCTGCCTTCGTGATGCTTAAATATACATCAGAGGTATCCGCAAATGCACTGAACAGTGAACAGTGAACAGTGAACAATAAAAAAAACAACAGAACCTTGATTGCTGACCGCTGATCGCTGACCGATGTTTTTTTATTCATTTTTCTTGTATTCAAATCCAAAGTGAATTACGAGATGGTCCTCTCCAAAATCCTTTGGCAGGGGCGGTAGAGGGGCGGAAGATAATACAGCCCTTAAGGCAGAGTTGTCAAAAGGAGTGAAGCCTGACGACTTTTCAATCTCTGCCCTTTCTATCCTCCCATTTCTTAATATTTTAAATTTTATTATGACCTTTTTAATTTCTCCTGAAAGAATTTCCACTTCAAGTGTGCTCCATCTATTCTCAATTTTGTTCGTAATTCCGGTTAAATACCACCCATAGGGAAATTCCTTTGTGTCCAGAGAAATATCGCCAACCGGCGGTGAAATAGATGCAACTGTTTCACCCCGTAAGAGACCGAAGGTCTTACGGGGTTCATCTGTTTTTTTAATTGACAAAGGGGATTGAACAGATGGAGGTATATATGCCTTCTCATGTTTTTCAACTGTTTCCTCTGTCTTGCCGCTGGCAGTAATTGGTTCAGCCTCTTTTTTCTTTTTAGCGGACACACTCTCTTTCTTTTTGGATTTCTGTTTCTTTTTTGCTGGAGCGGTTTTAATTTCTTCAGGCTTTGCAATAACAGGCTCAGGGGGTTTAACAGGTTCTTCTATTGCAGGTAGAGGCGGCGGAGCAGGTTCTGCAGGCATTACTGATATATTCTGAATTGAGTCTTGAATAACCTTCTCTTTTTTTGGAAGTTCAACCAATCTGACATTATATGATTCAAAATAAATCCTTTTTTTTTCTGAGAGAAGTCCGGGAGAAAACAGCAATGCGGCTATTATTATAGTATGAAAGATTATAGAAAATGCAAATGACTTCCCCATTTCAAAAGTAGTATCAAACTCGGCTGTCTTTATTCTGTAATGAGTAACCATTTATTCCTCTGCCTCTGTTACCATGTTCATCTTGTCAATTCCTGCATTTTTTATCTTTGACATGAGCTTTACAACGAATCCATAGGAGAGTTCTTTGTCTGCCCTCAGGAATATCTCTTTATCTGTCTTTCCCATGAATGCCTTTTTTAAGGCAGATTCAATTTCATCAAAGGAGATTCTCCGCTCATTGAAATATATCTCCTGTTCCTTATTAGCGGTGATGATTGATTTTTCAATTACCTCAACATCCTTTGCCGGTTCTTTTGGCAGGTCAACATCAATACCCTTTTCCAATAAAGGGGTTGTTACCATGAATATCACCAACAGGACAAGCATTACATCTACAAAGGGGGTAACATTTATCTCTGAAAGGGTGGTTGTTATTCTGCGGTGATTTTGTTCAGGCATAGAAGAATATTTAACCACAGATGAACACAGACAAATACAGATTTAAAAAGATTTTTAAAGGTTTTTTTCTGTGTAAATCTGTGTGTATCTGTGGTTTCAAAAGGTTTCTATCTTTCACTTTTTTACAAAATTCTTTTCAATCAATAACAGAAAGTCAAGTGTAAAGTTATCCATCTCATTTGCCGTAACCCTTACCCTGTTTACAAAATGGTTGTAAAAGATGACTGCAGGAACTGCAGCGGCAAGACCGGCGGCAGTGGCAATTAATGCCTCTGATATTCCTGGTGCGACAACCGATATGCTTGCCGAACCCTTTGCGCCTATCCCCTGAAAGGATGTCATTACCCCCCACACTGTTCCGAAGAGTCCTATAAATGGGGCTGTGCTTCCTGTCGTTGCAAGAAAGGTAAGTGATTTTTCC
>Ga0209323_10000976_pt1 | contig 18904 bp, 20 predicted proteins | sample Rifsed19ft2_FD_184014 | JGI IMG/M metagenome (GOLD analysis project Ga0209323, IMG submission 184014) | Soil microbial communities from Rifle, Colorado, USA - sediment 19ft 2 (version 2) | ecosystem: Environmental > Terrestrial > Deep subsurface > Rock core/Sediment | place: Rifle, Colorado...
TATTGTGATTGTTTGATTTTCTAAATTAACTTCTATTTCAGAATTTGTTTTGAATAAACTTTCAATTTTCTTCATATCAAGTCTTATTGGTAAAATTCCATTTTTGAAGCAGTTATTGTAAAAAATGTCAGCAAAGGATGTGGCTATAACTACCACAAATCCATAGTCAAGCAAAGCCCAGGCAGCATGTTCTCTGCTTGAACCACAGCCAAAGTTGTCTCTTGTTAAAAGTATCTTAGAACCTCGATATTTTGGATTGTTTAAAATAAAATCTTCTTTTGGTATACCGTCTGTAGTAAACCTCCAGTCATAAAACAGATACTGGCCAAAACCTGTTTTTTGAACTAGTTTTAGGAATTGTTTTGGCATTATTTGATCAGTATCTACGTTAACTTTGTCAAGTGGAGTAGCGATGCTTTTGATTGTCTTAAATGGTTCCATCTAGTTCAAATCCAATTCTCTTACATCAACAAAATGACCTGCTAATGCAGCTGCTGCAGCCATAACAGGACTGACCAGATGAGTTCTACCACCAGCGCCTTGCCTTCCTTCAAAGTTTCTGTTTGATGTACTTGCACATCTTTCACCCGCAGCCAAAATATCAGGGTTCATTCCCAAACACATACTACAGCCTGATTCTCTCCACTCAAAATTTGCTTCTTTAAATATCTTATCCAATCCTAATTCTTCAGCTTGTTTTTTTACAAGTTGAGATCCTGGTACTATCATCGCCCTTACCTTTGGTGAAACTTTCTTTCCTTTTACTATCTTAGATGCTTCAATCAAATCTTCCAGTCTTGAATTTGTACAAGAACCAATGAAAACTCTATCAATTAAAATGTCAGTAATTGGCGTACCTGGTTTTAGATCCATGTATTGTAATGCTTTGTTAGCCGCTTTTTCCTCGTCTTGATTTCCTTTCGCATATTCTTCTGGAAATGGTACAATACTTGTTACATCTGTAGTCATAGCAGGGTTTGTTCCCCAGCTTACTTGTGGAGATAATGTATCCACATGTAAGGTAAAGATCTTGTCAAAATGAGCCCCAGAATCACTTTTTAAGTTTTCAGACCAATAATCAACCAACTCATCATAATTTTTTGGAATGTATTTTCTTCCTTTTAGATACGCAAATGTTTTTTCATCTGGAGCTATAAGTCCTGCTCTTGCGCCTCCTTCAATAGACATATTGCAAATAGTCATTCTTTGCTCCATCGTGAGATCAGATATTGTCTCACCACTGTATTCTATTACAGTTCCTGCTCCTCCCGCAGTACCTATATGTCGTATTATTGAAAGTATGATGTCTTTTGCAGTTATTGCGTGTTTATTTTTTCTCTTACCTTCTATTTTAATTTCAAAAGTTTTTGGTTTTTCCATCCAAATACATTGTGTGGCTAATACATGCTCTACATCACTTGTACCTATACCAAATGCTAACGCACCAAAAGCACCATGTGTTGATGTATGGCTATCACCACAAACAATTGTAGTTCCAGGAAGAGTTATTCCTAATTCAGGACCAATTACATGTACTATTCCTTGATTTGGACTGTTAATATCAAATAACTGAATATCAAAATCTTTGCAATTTTTTTCTAAGACTTGGATCTGCCTTGCAGAAATTTGATCTATGATTGGTAAAGATCTGTCACTAGTTGGAACGTTATGATCCATTGTTGCAAATGTGAGATCTGGTCTTCGTACTTTTCTTTTGTTAATACGTAAGCCATCAAATGCCTGTGGAGATGTAACTTCATGTACTAAATGTCGATCAACATAAAGCAGTGTTGGTCCATTTTTTTGTTCTACTACAACATGTGAATCCCAAATTTTCTCAAACAGTGTCTTTGGCATAGCAGAATATTAGATGATACGTGATATAATGGTATAAACAGAGAAAACTGTTAGAATAGATTTTGATTACTCGTAGAGTTAATGTTTCTACAGTTTGTAATTAAAAAGACCACCAGCCGCAATGATTTTTCCAATTAATTCAGAAAAAGGTTTCATTTTATAGGTTTGGTTCTTTGTAAGATTTTTTATTTCATTTTTTTCCGTATCAATTTCAAGCGAGTCTTTATCAGATATGCTATTGTATGTACTCTCATCAATTTCTATTGGTAGCAAGAACGCGCCATCAACTGCATTTCTATAGAATATTCTTGCAAAAGATACTGCCAAAACTGCCTTTATTCCAGAATATGCAAGTGCAATAGGTGCATGTTCTCTTGATGAACCACACCCAAAATTGCGTCCTGTCACAATGAAATCACCCTCTTTTACCTTAGAATGAAAATCTTTGTCTAAGCCTTCCATTGCGTGTTTTGCAAGCTCGTTGTAGTCATGGATTTTAAGATAAGGGCCTGGTAATATTACATCAGTATCAATATTGTCTCTTTGATATTTTATTACGTTTCCTTTCATTTCAAATCCCTCGGATCAGTAATTTTTCCAGTAACTGCAGATGCAGCTACAACTAGAGGCGATGCCAGATATGTTTTTGATTCTACATGACCCATCCTTCCTGGAAAATTTCTGTTAGTAGTACTTATGCAAACTTCATCTTTTGCAAGTACTCCCATATGCGCACCACAACATGCTCCACATGTAGGCGGTCCCACTACTACACCAGCATCCATGAAAATTTTTAGGAGTCCTTCATCCATTGCCTTTCTGAATATTGATATTGCTGCAGGCAATATTTCTGTTCTAATCTTCACTTGTCTACCTTTTAGTATTCTTGCAACAGCTTGTAGATCTTCATATTTTGCTCCTGTGCATGAACCAATATACGCTTTGTCTAGGACTGTTGTTGACAAATCTCGTGCCTCTGCGATATTTTCAGGAGAAAATGGTTTGGCAACAGTTGGTTCTAATTCTGAGGCTTCATATTCATAGATCTTTTCATATTGAGCATCGGCGTCACCGTGTACTTCATCGTATTTTGTTACACCTCGCACTGCAAGATAGTCTCTTATTTTTTGATCAGGTTCAATGATTCCACTTTTTGCGCCAGCTTCTGTTGTCATGTTTGTTAAAGTAAGTCGTTCTTCAACTGACATTTCTGAGATACCATCACCACCAAATTGCATAGTTTTGTAAGCTGCACCATCAGTTCCTATATCACCAATTATTTTTAAAATGAAATCTTTTGCCATCACATGGTTTGGAAGCTTGCCATTTAGTTTGAAATAAAGCGTTTCTGGAATTTTGAACCAAATTTTTCCGTTTAATAGTACATAAGCAATATCTGTATGCCCAAGACCTGCTGCAAAAGCACCTAATGCGCCAGTTGTATTAGTATGCGAATCACCACCTACATAGACTTCTCCTGGTAGCACCATGGCTTCTTCATGAGATAATGTGTGACAGATCCCATACTGACCCATACCATACTTGAAGTGTTTGCTGATTCCAAATTGTTTTGTAAAATCTGACAACAATACTATATTTTGAGCCGATATCTTGTCAGCAGAAGGAACAAAATGATCTTCTGCAACCCAGACTTTGGATGCGTCCCAAAGTTTCTCTATCTTCATTCCTTTTTTCTTTAGTTTCTCAAATACAGCAATCACACCAGGGCCTGAAACATCATGCATCATTACCTTATCTACATTTACAAAAACTACATCATCTGGCGATAGGCTTGTTTTTCCAGACGCCCTAGCAAGTATCTTTTCGGTTATGTTCATTCCTAGATGTAGAAAATGCATGTTTTTTGAAATTAAAAGGTTTGGAGGAGAAGGCTAAAAAGTCTAAGAAAGACAGTATTGTCATGTCTATTTCAGTACAGACTATAAAATCAGATCTTAAAACACACGATTTTGATCTATTTGAAACTTTAGTGGATTTGCTACAGAGATCACAGATTAAATTAGAAAATGGTGATGTTCTAGTTATTTCAAGCAAATACGTTGCAAATTCTCAAGGAAGATTAATCGAATATGAAAAAGTCATATCATCCAAAGAATCAAGAATACTTGCAACAAAATTTTATCTTAATCCGAAAATTGCTGAGATTATTTTGAGAGAGTCTGATGTAGTTTTTGGAGGAGTTCCTGGTTTTGTAATTACCTCATCTGACAATATTTTAGCTCCAAATGCGGGAATCGATAAATCAAATGCACCAAAGGGAAAATTAATTCTATATCCTATTGACTCATATCAGATTGCAGAGCAACTACGACGCAAATTTTTCTTGAAGTTTTCTGCACATGTTGGCATACTAATAATAGATAGCAGATTGATGCCTGCAAGAGTTGGAACAACGGGAGTTGCTATCGCTTGTGCCGGTATTGAGCCTCTTTCTGACATTCGTGGTCAGAAGGATCTGCATGGAAATCCATTAAAAGTTACTTTTCAAGCTGTAGCAGACAATCTTGCATCTATTGCAAACCTCAAGATGGGCGAAGGTTCAGACAGCACTCCTATTGCAATAATAAAAAACTCAGACGTGAAAATTACTGACAGAAAGATAAGTCAACATGAGATGGCTATTTCTTACGATCAGTGTGTATACATTCGTGGATTAAAGACAAATAATAAACACACCTAGGGTTTTAATATAGGCAAATTAGACCGCAAGCTATGGTAGAATTTCTGACCAGGTATCCAAAGACGATATCTCTTTTTGATGGCGTACGACATAAAATTAACGTGGATCATAAGATGGGTGTAGAGCAGCTTACTATAGTAGTCAGAAAAAATGTTGATGAACTTTTAAGGATCTTTTCAAAAGAAGGTTTTACTCATGTAAAGTTTGAACACAAAATGCCTTTCCAAATTGGAAGTGGTCTCACTTTAAAACTAAAAAAACCTTGGGAGATGCATGTAAGACTGCTTGAAATGAAAAAGGAGCTTATAGCAATACAAGCAGAAGTTGAAGTTTCAAGGGATTATTTGCAACACCTTTTCTGTCAAAGAACGCCTGTTTTTTATGAAATAGAAACGCTTCTAAAAAAACACCAAATAGAATACAAGATTTGGAATGAAAAAATTAAGAAGTATGTTCATACGGTACTTGATAATTATAAAGTGCAGCTTACAAATCCAAAATTCCCTGTATTTGCATGGAAACCCATGGTATTTTTCATAGGAACTATAGGTGTATTTTATCTCTGGAAATATTTACAGACAATTTAGAACCTTTAATTAGATTTTTTAATTACTTAAAATGTTGGCGCAAGGGACCCTTGTAGCATCTTTAAAATACTATGGAGTTTCTCCATGGGAACTCGAAGTCCTATATGGATTATTAAATGACATGTTTACAGTGGAACAACTTGAGACAGAACAAGATGAAGATTACTCAACCATGATGGATGTATATTTTCCATTAGAATTTAGTGATGAATTTTTCAAATGGTTTGGTCATATGAGATGGGATAAAGTCAAAGGAATATTGAAAGAGATGAAGAGGCGCAGAGGTGGAGGCAAAAATATTAAAATTTACATGCATTTTTCTGGAAAACCAAATATAAAATTTATTGTAGATCTTGATGAGCATCGTTTATTTAACACAGCCATAGAAAAAATTGATTTTATTTTAGAATTATTACAGTATCAACTAGATCCACAAAAAATTCCTCAAAACATTACAGACATAGTTTACATGTTTGATAAGTCTACCAGCAGATGGCAGTTAACCACAGCGTTTTCCAATGATAAAAAATATGTCATTATAGAAAACGAATGGAAGCTTGTCACTTGAGATCTTTTTGCAATGGTTCTAATAAAGAGTTCAATTCTTTGTATTTTTTTTCTATGAAATCAAGTGATTCTTCCAGTTTTTTTGATTTACCATATTTGTATCGAATAAGTTCCCTGTGTCGCCAAAAATTTTTACCATCTCCAACTGAAATAGTGCTAAAGTAATCAGGCCCCTTTATGCTATCAGGAATTTTTATGCTGTATGGAAAAATGAATTCTGCCATGAACCATTCATCACCATCAGGATAGTCGCTTCCTGTATCAATATCAAAAAAGAGATGCAAAAGATTTGTTTGCATAAGACCATCATCTTGTATTGATGGATGTTTTATGTTAGATTTTTTAAAATCTAGATTCAAAAGACGAGTTTCAAAGTAACCCTTGATTATGGATTTACGAAAGACCTTATTTGCTTCTGAAAGATTCAACGGTAAACTATTCTCCCTCTCAACCTGCTAATAACTTATTTTATAATGGCGGTTTGAGTAGCCTTTCTAGTCCTTCCTTTAACGTAATTTTTGGATGATATCCAAGCTCTTTTTGGGCAAGCCAGATTGAGGTGTGGAATGCTGTATGTCACAACCAGTAACAAAAATTTCCATCTCTTTTGAACTACCGCTCTAAATAATTTATCTTTCAGACCTCGAGCGAGTCTAAGATCTTTGAGATATCAGTTATTGATTTTCCATCAGATGAGATTGGTTGTATTGCAGGCGGATTTTCAAGATAATTTGGTACTCTATCGGCTATTCTTTCTTCATATGGAGCGACAAGCTCATTTTGGTAGAATATACCCGTAGGAATTTTTGTATCCCATTCATTTGATTTAATGAGTCCCTGCGTTAGTTTTTCGTTTACTTCACTTTCAGAACCATAATGGACCATAGGATCATACCCAGTTTCTTCTAGTTTGTAGATTCTTGGTTTTGGTTTTTGGGTAATTTCATCAACGTTGTCTAATCCTGCAAACCAATCCCTAGTATTGATATCATTGTATGTTGGACAAGGTTGTAGTACATCTAGAAATGCAAGTCCTTTGTGTTTAATTGCTGCTATAATTAGATCTTTTAGCTGTCTTACATCGTATGCATATGCTCTTCCTACAAAAGTAAAGCCACTTGCTATTGCTAGGGCTATTGGATTGACAGCTTGGTTTACGTTTGGATTAGGCAGTGATTTTGTCTTTTCCCCTAAGCGAAGGGTTGGAGATGCTTGTCCTTTCGTTAGACCGTATACTGCATTATTGAAAATAATGTATGCCATGTCAACATTTCTCCTACCTGCAGCAACGAAATGCCCTGCACCTATTCCTAAACCATCACCATCTCCACCTGCAGCTATAACTGTCATGTCAGGGTTTGCAAGCTTTGCACCTTGTGCAAATGTTAAGACTCTTCCATGCAGGGTATGTACACCAAATACATTTAGAAAATGAGATGTTTTACCAGAACAGCCTATTCCAGAAAATATTGCTACCATGTGTCTTGGAATCTTCATTTCTGTTAACGCCATTTGTATTGCATTTACAATTCCAAAGTCACCACATCCTGGGCACCAATCATTGTGCACATCTGTTTTGTAATCAGCTAATTTAGGCTCCATATGTCAACACCTGTGTTTTTTCTGCTTCGTTCTGTAGAATTTTTTTTAGCGAGTCATAGATTTCTGTGCTAGTCATAGGTCTACCAGTATATTTCAAAATGTAATAGTCTACTTTTTTATCCAAATGTTCATTTAACAAAGAACCAAGTTGTGCAGCCTGGTTTGCTTCAATATCGATTATGATCTTTGTTTCTTTAAGAAGTGATTTTATACGATCTGTTGGAAATGGTTGTAATAATTTTAGTTGGATAAATCCAACATTGAATCCTTCTTTCTTTAACATATCAATAGCATCTAGAATCGGTCCTTTGGTAGAACCCCAGCTTAATACACAAAATTCTGCTGTTCCAAAACTTATTGCTTGGTCTTCTTTTGTGATTGTCTTTAAAGCAAGATCAAGTTTTGATGCTCTCTTGTTCATCATTTGGACTCGATTTATTGGATCTTCTGAAATATGACCAAATTCATCACTTTCATCACCGGAGTTCCAAAAAATTCCATTCTCAAGCCCTAATTTTGATCGTGGGGATATACCATCTTCCGTAATGGAGAATCTTTTGTAACCATCATTTTCTATTTTCTCAAGTAGCTTACCTCTATCTATCGTTATTAAATTTGGATCAAACCTTTTGCAGGTAGTTATTGTACTTGCAAGAAATTTGTCTAGCATGTGTATTACTGGCATTTGAAAATACTCCGCAAAGTTAAAACATTTCGCAGTGTCATAGAAGATTTCTTCTACATCTCCTGATGCATATACAATTTTTGGAAAATCACCATGTCCTGCATGTATCGCAAACATTAGATCATCTTGACCATGTCTTGTTGGCAAACCTGTTGATGGACCACTTCTTTGATACAGTGTAACTACAAGTGGTACTTCGTTTATTCCAGCCCAGCCAAGAGCTTCGGCCATAAGAGAAAATCCAGGTCCAGATGTACTTGTTGCAGATCTTGCGCCTGTTAGTGCAGAACCAATAACCATGCCAATTGCAGAAATCTCATCTTCAGTTTGTACTACAAGTGTTGAGCCGGGACGATTATCTTTTACATCAAAGACTTCTTTTGATTCCAAGAATACACTTTCGTCAGATGCAGGTGTAATAGGATAGTATGATTGAAATCTACATCCACAAGCCATCTTGCTAAGTCCAGTTGCTTGGAAACCTTGAACTAGGATTGTGTTTGATTCTTTTTGAATTTCTGGAATAGAATATTTGAATTTTGGAAACTTGACTGTTGCAAAATTATAGCAGTAGTTTGCCGCTTGTTTGTTTAGCTCTGCGATTTTCGGTTTACTAGAAAAAATAGCCACTTGTTTCTTTACAGATGGGTTTTGAGTCTCTTCTGCCAGACTGGCTAGAATGTCTTTAAAAGAAACAAGATGAATTGTAACACCCCTTTCTTTGCATATATCCAATAACCCTTGAACCGAAAATTCTTTGTTTTTAGAAGAAAGTCGTTCCACCAACCTAGACTTGAATAAAGCTTCCAGTGTAGGAACTTCATCAACCTTAATTTGTGCCAGATCAGAATCACAGATTATTGCACCATCATCGTATACGTCTTCAACATGTCTAAACAAAGTTTCGGCGTCAAATGCTACAAGTAGAGTTATACCTTTTACATTTGATCTGATTTTTTTATCAGATACTCTAACTGCAAAGTAGCTGTGTTCTCCTTTAATGTTTGAATAAAATTCTCGTTTTCCAAATATTTGTAAACCAGTTACAGCACATGCACGTGCAAAGATATTGGCAGCTGATTCAACACCACTTCCTTGGGGACCACCTATAACCCATGTTATGTCTGTTGATTGCACATCTAGTCTTGCTTTTTATCAGATATTAATGGTACGATATAATTAACCACCAGTTGCTGCATCAAAAAGTGCACACTCACATTTATCACGTTCACCACAAAATGGACAAACACAAACACATTTCTCTAAAGCATTTCCACATTGGATACATAAAGCGAATTCTTCATCCTTATCCAAGATAAGAGTATTAGAATAAAATATTATAAATGCTTTTTAAAGAATTTTTGTTAAATAAATCACATTTTAGCCTTTTATTCCATATCCAACAAGAACAGAATAACAACCAAGACCACAATCCTCACATATTGGTTTCATCGAGTCTTTGTCTGCACTTCCAATACAACATGGTTTTTTCTCACGTCCCATATGATCTACTGAGAGTATTGCCCATGTAGGACAATCTACAGGAGTAGTGCCATTTCCACCCCAGTTTTTTTTCATCAATTCAAGCTGACTTGTCGGGTTTATGATATAATCGTCATCATATTGTTTTTTCATTGAGATGATATCATCAACAACCTTTGTTCTTTCTGTGCCAAAAGGAAGCCAGAGAGGATCCCCTTTACTAAAAGGAGTATGAAATTGAAACCCTATCTTATTTGAATAGTCATGCCATTCTTCTGCAACATCTTTGACAGTCTTGTAGTTAAGTGAATTTATTGTCATGGTGATCCAAATGTCTTTCCAGGCTTTTTCTCCGTTATTTTCAACGTAGTCCATGATGTTTTTTCTTGTCATTGCATAAGCATCTTTACCACGAATTTTATCATGAATTTTTTCTGTGCCATCTATTGAAATCCAGTAAAAATAGATATCGTCGTATTTTTTTAGTGGAAATGTTCCATTTGTGACAAGACAGATTCGTTTTGGAAATTCTTTTATGAATAATTCTACTACATCAGGCCTCATGGTAGGTTCTCCACCAACTAGTGTAATTATAAAGACATGGCTTTTTTTGAATTTGTTTTCAATGATTTGTTTCCATTGTTCTACTGTAAGCTCTTCGTTTTCCTTTCTATTAAGCCACCAGTAACAATGCGAACAGTGTAAGTTACAGACATTAATTATATCAGCTGAACCATAAAGCGGACTTCTCTTGTTGAATAGCTTGTAAGATCCAAATTTTAGAAAGAGTTGAAAATAACACGGCATTTCTTGTATGATTTGCCTAAAACCTCTTCCCATTATTTCCATATTCTTCTATTATACAGGATAGCGTCTTAAAACATCTTTTATCCTTGAGTATGGATCAAATTTTAACTGGTTTATTGATGAGAGAGATGAAGATGAAGGTATTACTCACAAGAAAATTACATGATTTTGCGGTCAAAGAACTAAGAAAACGATATAATGTTGAAATCAATCGGGGAGAAATTCCTATGTCAAAAAAAGACCTCCTATCGAAGATAAGGGACAAGGATGGGCTTATTTGTTTTCCATATGATATCGTAGATTCTGAGGTAATTGATGCTGCAAAAAATCTCAAGGCAATTAGTACCTATAGTGTAGGATACGATCAAATAGACATCAAACATGCTGCTAAGAAAGGAATTGTAGTAAGTTATACACCAGAAGTTTTGACACGCGCAACCGCTGATCTTACTATCGCCTTAATTCTTGATCTCCTACGAAGAGTAACAGAAGGAGACAGAATCATTCGCCATAATAAATGGGAGACAATTTTTGGTCCTTATGATTTCCTTGGAACTGATCTTTATGGAAAAACTCTTGGGATTTTTGGTATGGGTCGGATTGGAAAAGCGGTGGCTAAAAGGGCCAGAGGCTTTGAAATGAATATTCTATATCATAACAGACATAAACTGTCAAAGATTGAAGAAAAAGACCTTGGAATAAAATATGTTACTCTTAAAAGATTATTTGAAGAAAGTGACATCATAACCGTTCACACACCCTATACAGAAGAGACTCATGAGATTGTGAATTTACAATTGTTTAAGAGAATGAAACCAACAGCATTTTTGATCAATACAGCCCGTGGCAAGATCATAAAAGAAAAAGATCTAATTTTTGCATTAAAGAAAAAAATTATTGCGGGTGCTGCTCTGGATGTATTTCAGAGAGAACCAATAGATAGAAAACACCCACTTGTAAGAATGGAAAATGTGGTCTTAACTCCCCATATTGGTAGTTCTACGAAGGAAACGAGAAGAAAGATGGCTAAGATAGCTGTTGAGAATCTGATACTTTCTCTTTCTGGCAAAAATCCAAGATATGTGGTTAACACATCTTAGAAGTGAATAAGGTCATCTGGATCCATTCGTATGCAATTCGTGCCTACTGCTTTTAGTTCTGTAAATTGTATTGCTCCATTTGGAACTTTGCCATCTTTTTGTAGCTGTGTTAATTTATCAAAAAATGTCTTTTTGTGACCGTTACATGTAACACCAACCATGTATTCTTCGTTTTTCATTTTAATTGATATGACAAATTCAGGTGGCATTGGGCAATCTTTTGTTTTTTCTTTTATTGAACAGTGTTCTGGTAGCAAACAAGTTTTGTTAATTTGTACAAAATATTAAGTTTGGGTCACAATTTTCTCAAAATTCCAAATAGAATCTTTTGCATTATGAGTGTAATCTAAAAATCCTTTGTTTTCTAGTTTTTTTACAACATATGCAGAATAAGCTGGTGCACCTGTTGCTCCAGGAGAATTATAGTTTAGTATGTGATAGGAGATTTCATTTTCTAATTCCATAACATCTGGTAGAAATGCGCCATTTGGAGTTATTATTGGAGTTCTTATTCCTGCGGTACCTCGTTCTGAAAAAAATGAAGCTTTAATTTTTGGTATAAATTGTTTTACCCTATCAATCATTACAGTTTTAGAAATAGAGCTAAGCCATTCTTTAGATACTAGAGATATGAAGTCTGGATTAGAAAGTAATTTTTTTGCATTACCTGTAATTATTTCAGATAGTTTAGAGATCAGAGTTTCAGCGTTTCCAATATAACCTGAATATGTTTCTGGACTAGGAACAGGTACTGCATTTGGCCCAACTTCACTTCTACCATCTATTCTAAGAATCCAATGCGGATCTAGAAATGGAAAGTCTTTGAATTTTGTAACTGAATAGACGTTTGTTCTTACTAGATTAGTATGCTCTTTCTGTGCTATCCAATATTCTCCTCTAAAATGAAGATCCGCGTATTCTTGTGCCACACCAAGCATTTTTGCAACGTCAAGAGAATGTCCACCTGCGCAATTAATTATCAGGTTTGTGGTTATGTTCGTATTATTTTTCAAATTTATTTTAGGGCCTTTTTCTATAGATATGACTTCATGATTTAATAAAAATTTAGTTCCATTTTTTTCTGATTCTTTTTTTAGTTGTTTTGTAAACATGCCATAATTAACTACTGTATCTCTTTTACTAAAAACAGCAGAATGGCAGCTTACATTTGGTTCTTTTTTTAAGACCTCGTTTCCATCAAGTAATTCAAGATCATTTTGAGGTATGCCGTTATTAACTCCCCATCTCATGTATTTTTCTAGAATTTTATGCTGATCCTCATTCAAAGCCACCTCAAGTGTTCCAACCATTTTCCATGGCAATTCTCTTTTTTCTGCAAGTGTTTTCCATAGATCATATGAAAGAAATGCGGATTTTGCTAGTATCTCCTTTTTTTGAGGATCAAGGTAAAACGGTGAATGTACGACGCCAGTATTACGGCTGCTTGCATGCATTCCAACATCTGATTCTTTATCAATCACGCAAACCTGCATGTCAAAAAGACTTGAAAGCCAGTATGATATGGATGTGCCAAGTATACCACCACCAATTATTGCGACGTCATATTTTACCACGTTTAGAAATTAGATGGGATGTCTTTTAATGGGTTATGTAAAGGCGCCGGGAGAGAGATTTGAACTCTCGAACCCTTGCGAGTACGCGCTTTATGGTAATTCATTTCCAGGCGCGCGCCCTACCAGGCTAGGCGACCCCGGCAGTTATTTTCGCCAAATTAGTTTTCGTTGTAAAACTGACTATATATTACGTTATTTAGCATCTTAGAATCACTTTTTTCTTGGCATTCAAGCATGTTTTAATTTCATATCAAAATTGATTGTCAGTATGATTTCTACTTAATTATTAAATATTTAATGATGGTTTGCTCTCATGTGATGCGAGAAACAATAATCTTTGTTTTTTTATTCCTAATTCTAGGTTCAAGTTTTACTCCAAGATTTGCTTTAGCAGAGGAAAATAGTATTGTTGGAACCATATTGATTTCAACGGATAAATTGTCATATTTCACTAAAGAACCAATTACGATTTCAGGTGAAGTTACAGATAAGAAGATGCCTATCATAGCCATCAAGATTTTTGATCCTGATGATAAAATTCTTGGTGCGCATAGTGTTGAATTAGACGAAACTGATCATTTTACTAAAACAATAATTGCAGATACTCCATTTTATGAAAAACCTGGGTTATACACTATTAGTGCAGAATATGGAAAACTCAAAACAGAGACATTTTTTGAAATTGAAAATGGACATGCTGAAATAACAGATGTCACTCCTAATGATGAGAAATCACCCATAATACTACCTCAAGTGATATCCTTTGAAACAGATAAAAAAAAATATCAAAATGAAGATACGATTAGTATAAGTGGCAAAGTATCTACTATATCAGAACCGCAGGTAACCATAGCTATTTTTGATCCATATAGAGTACCAGTTGGAATTTATCTTGCTACCGTGAATCCCGATCTGACGTTTTCTGTCTCATTTTTGGCAAGATACAATGTGAATTTTAAAGTAGAGGGAATTTATTCGCTAACTGCACAATATGGCGGACCTGAAACTAAACAAAATATCGAGATAGAATTTTTTGAAAAGACAGACGCGAATGTATCAACTACAGAACCTAATGCATCAGAAAATACAGATCCAGAATCAAACTCTCTTTTGCTTTCAGAATCAGACCTAGAACATCTTGCCGCTTGGTATTATTTAGATGAAAGTGATGATCTGTTAGCATCACTTTTTAGTAATTTATTGAAAAGAGGCTTGGTAAATCTAGATGTCGATGATAGAATTTCCAAGAATACTTTAATTCAATGGATTCAAGATACGGAATTACCATTAGGAATTATGATTGATGATTTATTTAAAGAAAATATTTCAGAAGAAGAATTTTTTATGTTTGTTGAAAATTCGTTGAGTAATTATATTAATAAATCATCAGAAGATTCAGTGATCACCAATACGCCAGATACATTACAAACAAAAAATATTGCTAGGGTAGATAAATCAGAAATTAAAAAATCATCCAAAATTAATGACGAACATACTAAGAACGCAGATGCTACACAAGATAAAACAGATATTATACAAGATACAACATCTGAAACAGAAAATGAAAGTGTCTATTATTCCAGTAGTGTGAATTGTAAAAAAGAAACGTATGAAAACATAATTGCGTATTATAATAATCCGGGTCCAGGACTAACACAACTCTGTAAATATGAGGATGCGATATTTAATTACGACAAGACTCTTCAATTCGATCCAAAAAATATTCATGCTTTGGCTAACAAAGGAGCTGCACTTTCTAGTCTTGGTAGATATCAAGAAGCAATATCATACTACGACGAGGCACTAGAAATTGATCCTGATTACTTAATTGCATTAAACAATAAGGGTAATGCACTTTCTAGTCTTGGTAGATATCAAGAAGCAATATCATACTACGACGAGGCACTAGAAGTTATTCCTCAAGATCCAACCGTATTAAATAATAAAGAGAAAACCTCAACATTCTTGACGGTATATTCTACCCATGAAATAGAACCTAAAACCGTATTAATTTCAGAAGAACCGCCTTTACATACAGAAAATATTCCTATTGAAAAAACTGATAAACATGGTGACATAGTATCACAATTTGCCAATGTGTTTTCTTCCATAGGTGCTTCCCTGATGTCGTTATTTGGTGTATAATACAACATTAGAAATATTTTTATCAATTATATGAAAAAGGCTATTTGAAGATGTTTATTGTGATGGATTTCTCTAACATTTTTCCATCATTTTGCATTGTCTTTGAAACAATTTTGTATCGTCCATCAATTACCTTTTCACCATCGGATTTTGTTTGATCCCATACAAACATTTTTTCTTCTTTTGGTTGCAATATGGAGATTACTTGTGATGATTGAGGAGAATAGAGCATTCTGCCGTCAAGCCCAATAATTTTCAATCCATAAGAAGAGTCTGAAAACGTTAATGCTATAGTTCCAGAATTTACTATTTTGATAGTGATGTATTCTCCAATCTTATAGTTTGTTTTTTCTGTTATGATAGAAAGTGATGGACCATCTACGTATACTAATGCGGGACCTTGATCAGTCATACTTGACAAGAAAATACCAAATAGTGCTGCTACAATTATGCCAGAGCCAAGTCCAATTAACGCACCTTTAGGAATCAATATGGGAATTATTTTTTGTTCCTTTTTATTTGTTAACTATAGTTCTTGAACGCCAGTTTTTCGGATATGTATTTGGTGCCATGATGATTCTTTTTGTTTGAAAGGCAAATCCTTTTGTATTTTCTACAATTTCAGATTCTGACAATAGTGCCTCGCCTAGAGCAACTATTTCTCCTTTTTGTGTGTATATTCCCACATAATCCCCTCTTGTCATATTGGACGAAATTTCCAAAATACCGGGAATTGCGAGTTGTGCGCCATGACACAATGCATCTACTGCAGAATCCCTAATTACGACTGATTTTATTTCACTAAGAGCATGTTCTATTGGCATTATTATTTTCAAAAGTTTAGAATCGTCACCGTTTTCTTTCCATAAGGCATGTGCATCTACAAGATCGTGCATCTTAACAAGATTAGAATCTTCACTAAAATGCCCAACTCGGGTTCGTCTTAGTTCAATCATTGTAGCACCAGGTCCCAATATCTCCCCCATATCATAGAAAATTTTTCTAATGTATGTTCCAGCTTCACATAGAATTCTTAAAAGTAAGAGTCGTTCTTTTTGTTCAATCACTTCTATTTCATAGATAGTTCTAATCCTTGTTTGACGTGAAACAGAAGAACGTTGCGGAGGTTTTTGATGAATTTTACCCTTGAATTGCTGTAAAACATCTTTCAATTTTTCGTTTGATGGTAGTGAGTGTAATCTTCCCAGAGCATGATATTCTTTTGGTCCCAGCAACAGTACAGCCAAAGCTTTTGTTGCTTCACCAAAACCTATTGGCAAAAGTCCAGAAACAGGAGGATCAAGCGTACCACTATGTCCTGCCTTTGAAATGCCAAATATTTTTTTCACCCATGCGACGGTTTCGTGACTAGTAGGCCCATTTGGTTTATCCAAAATTATCAACCCATAGTTTAGAAGCTGTTCTACAGTTCGTTTATCACAATATGTACCATATTCTTCATTCGTAATATCTTGATCTATAACTCTAAGATTTTGTAGTTGTTTTAGTTTCATAGTAAATTTTTTACCATTGTTTTTGCGATTGAAAGTACTTCGTTGGCACTGAGACCATCTGTGTTTATTATTTTATCGAAAACTGAAAGATTTTCGCCAAAGTCAAAACCATAAAGCTTTTTGTAGATCAATTTATTTTCTTGATATCTTTTTTTTACTATTACAAGTGCGTCTTCTGAAGAAAGATTATCCCTTGTAGTCATCCTTTTTGCACTATTTTCTTGTGAACCTGCAAGCCAGATCTTAATTCCATCATTAACAAGCCATGGAAGAGTATAGCTGGTTATTACTACACTTCCTTTATAGAATAATTCTTTTAATTTCTCATCAACTTTTTTATCAAATTCTTGATTTGTTTTTCGCTGATTCAAAAATGTCATTCCCTCTGGCGTATCCCACCAATCATCACCGCCAGTATGGAATCCTTGCTCTTCCGCTAATTCTTTCAAAACATCTCCACCACTAAGATATTTCAACCCAAATTCCTTTGCGAGTCCTTTTGCTACGGTAGTTTTACCAATGGCCGGGGGACCAGAAATTATTACGGATTTTGACAACTCAGCTTAGATCCATCGTAGTTTTTGTGACTCTCATTATCATACCACTAAAAGCTATGGATGCAAGAAAATACCAAGCCCAGAAGTATATCTCATTTTCGTGTTTGCATATGTTTGGTTGCGAGATCACTTTTTCTGCAGTACATGTAAGCTCAAAATAACCTCCAGGTATGAAGTTGAGAGGTATCGGAGATACAGCTACTGTGTATGCAAACAATGGAGGAAGCACAAAATAAAAGATCAAAATTAGTGGTATGAAAGTAATCATCATAGGTCGCATATTCATTTGCATTAGTTCCATGTTCATCTTGTTCATATACGCAGATTTTTTGTTTATTTCATTTATCTTATCTTGATCTTTTGCTCTAAATGCAGACATTCTTTCTTTCTGCCAGGCTCTTGTTTCTTTCATTAGTCTTCTGAGCTTGTTTTGATCCACCATTTTTTTCCTTATTACTGCATTGAACAAATTAAGACCAATTGCAATTCCAAGAATTCCGAATGCAGATGGAATCATACCTTTTACCATAGGATCAGCGCTGCCTAGTTGGCCTTGACTAATGCCTGGAATTTGAAGCAGTATTGAGTTTAAGAAATTAAGAATTAAGCTAACCTCCATTGTTATATCCCATTCCATTCACGATTGCTTTAGCAGCTTCATCAACCTTTCCTTCTGAATTAAGTACCATCTTTATTGGCGAACCACATAAAATCGAACAAGTGGACAACATAGCACTGGTTACATCAAGTTCTTTTTTTATTGCGTCGATAGATACAATATCACGATCTCTTGTTGTGTCTTTCATTCTTCTGTTATAGATCTCTTCTGGTCTTGCAGTGATCATGACAAAGATATCAGGCATTAGTATTTCCAAGACATTATGCGGAAGTCCAGGGTAAAAGCCCTCTTTTGTGGAAATGAAGGCATGAGTGTCTACAATTACAACATCATCATTTATGGAAGCAATTCTTCTTGCAGCCATAGATTGTAGTTTTTTTTGTTCAGGTACCGCTAGTTTACGTAACTCATCTCTGTTTTTGATTCCATTCTTTTGTGCTTCTTCAAACATTATGGTACCAAAAATTGAAACGCTTACACCGATCTTTTTTGCTTTTAGCATTTCTACAATTTTTGATACTATAGTAGTTTTTCCTACTCCTGGTATTCCAACAATTATGACTTTCTTACTTTCTGCCAAGCAATGCACCAAGCCTTGGCATTACTGTTTCTACTTGTTCTTTAATAAGCAAATTGTAATAATTAATGAGAATGTCCACAGTAAGCAAAAGTCCTATTCCGCTTCCAAAAACTCCTAGAACGTCTGATGCACCTGCTAATACACCAAGAATCATAGAACCAATAATAGTAACAGATGGGATGTATTTTTGTAGTATATTTTCTACTGGTTCATTTGAGCGTCTAAAACCTGGTACTTGAACGTCAGCATCAAGAAGATTCTTAGCAGCTGTCTTTGCTGATAGCCCACCAAGTTCTACCCATAATCTTCCAAACAAAACCACAATTCCTATCATAAATAGAACATACAGTACTGCGCGTAGTGGATCTAATGCTGCTATATCAAGTCCACGTGGCGGTGTGATGTAATACAATATTCCTCCTATCGGAGTAGAAGGACTCGATGGATCGAACATGCCAATGAAATTCATGAATGGGTTGTTATTACCTGAGTTATAATTTGCCCAAAGCAATTGACCTACAAACACT
>Ga0209323_10000984_pt1 | contig 18854 bp, 14 predicted proteins | sample Rifsed19ft2_FD_184014 | JGI IMG/M metagenome (GOLD analysis project Ga0209323, IMG submission 184014) | Soil microbial communities from Rifle, Colorado, USA - sediment 19ft 2 (version 2) | ecosystem: Environmental > Terrestrial > Deep subsurface > Rock core/Sediment | place: Rifle, Colorado...
AAATCAGGACTTTGATATGCGCTTTGGGGACAGGTATTGGGACAGAAGAGTTCAACGTAGCGAACCTGCGATATTCCAAGGTTATTATTATGACCGACGCCGATATTGATGGGGCGCATATAAGAACATTGTTGTTGACGTTCTTCTTCAGACAGATGATAGAATTAATAGATAAGGGACATATCTATGTTGCACAGCCTCCCTTATACAAAGTAACAAGAGGTAAAAAACAGGAATATATTTATGACGACAGGGAGTTGCAAAAGAAGTTAATTACACTGGGGGCAGAGGACACTGTCATGGAGTTTGAGAATAATAAAAAAGAAAAACTGGATAATTCAAAACTGGGGAAATTACTGCAACTCCTGACACAGATGGAAGAATATACAAAAATGCTAAGGAAGAAAGGGATATCGCTGGATAAATTTATAGGTTTAAGGGATAAAAAAAGCGGGAACCTCCCATTATATAAAGTAACGTATAAGGGTGAAATATCGTACCTTTATTCAGAGGAAGAGCTGGAAAAATTTATAAAGAAGAAACAAGAGGCAGAAGGAAGGGAACTGGAGATATTAGAAGAGGATGATACTGTGGAAATAGAGCAGGAAAAGGCAGAGGGCGTCGTAAAAGTTATAGAGTACCACGAAGGCAAGGAAATCGAAAAAACAACACGAACGATAGAAGGTTATGGTTTGTCGATAGACGAATATTTTAATGGAAACAGCAGTAAGGAACCACGATATAAATTGCTTTCTGGAGATTTGGAAATATATGCGCATTCCCTGAACGAGGTCTTGGCGAAAATACGCGAGATCGGCAGAAAAGGGCTGGAAATCCAGCGTTACAAAGGTTTAGGTGAAATGAACGCAGAGGAACTCGCAGAGACCACGATGAATATTAACACCAGAACCCTGTTAAGGGTGAAAGTGGAAGATGCAGCCAAGGCGGATTCAATCTTCAGCATTTTGGCAGGAAAAGACGTTCAGCGGAGAAGAGAGTTTATAGAGAAACATTCATTAGAAGTAAGAAATTTAGACATTTAGTTTTGTAATAAAGGGTAAGGTCATCTTATGCTGAAAAAAGAATTAAAACAAATGGAGAGTCTCCTTTTAGTTAAAAAAAATATATTGCTGCGGAAGGTTGAAGAGAGAGTTAAAAAATATCGGGATGCTAACAGCGAGAAAATGACGGACATTGCTGAAATTGCGTCCAGCACTTCGGACGGAGATGTGGAGATGATAGTTGCCGAAGAAGATGCCAGGGAGGTGAAGCAAATTGATGATGCGCTTGCCAAGATACGCGCTGGTCACTATGGTATTTGTGAACAATGCGGCCGACCAATCAAAAAGGCGCGATTAAAAGCCATTCCATTTACTACGTTCTGTGTAAGCTGCAAGGAAGAGGAGGAAAAGGAGTGCGGCGATAAGCCTGCTCAGACAAAATATGATTGGGAAAGTACTATTGGCGGCTCAGAAAATGGAGAAATGGAAGAACTGGATAAAAAATATATGGGAAGGAAAAGGAGCGAATTCGAATTGGGCGACAGCAAAAATTAGTATAATGCCCTAACCCGAACGAGTCGTAACATGTAGCGCGACATTTATGTCGCTATCGTGCAAACGGAAGTTCGCGCTACACAAAGGCCGGCGCTAAATTGTTTTTGCCGAAAATGTAAAGATATCAAGGTTGGTTCAATCGAGGATGATTGAACCAGCAATGAAGCTTGGCGTATCTGTGGCTGTGTGGCAACTTTAAAATTCCTTAATGCGAACTCATGACACTGGTTGAAACGTTCTTAAATACCTGCAAAAAACACGCCCATAAAACAGCCGTAATTGACCAGAACAGCACAGTTACCTATAACGATCTCCAAATAGAAGCGATAGGTAAAGCAGCCCGGCTATTATCGGAAAATACTGGAAGTCATATTGGGATACTCCTGCCCAATTGCAAGGAATTTGTAACAATATTCTACGGGATACTGATGGCAGGGAAGATTCCGGTTCCGCTGAACTATCTGCTCTCGCCAGCCCAGTTGTTATATGTAATTCAGAATGCAGGGATAGACACCGTCTTCACAAATAGCCTGTTCAAGCCGCACTTAGGAAATCAAATAAGACATATCCTCTCTGCAGAAGAGAAGAGTACTTGTACAACTGCTGAAGAGAATAAAATAACGCAGGGAATGGAGGATGACCTTGCTGCCTTACTGTATACATCAGGAACAAATGCAAATCCCAAAGGGGTGATGCTCTCCCACAGTAATTTCCTGAGTAATCTGGATGGGTGTATACATGCCTTCAACTTCACAGAGAAGGATATATTGCTCGGTGTCCTTCCGCTCTTTCATACCTATGCATTGACTACCACTTTGATATTACCGGTTAATATAGGCGCTACGACGGTCTATCTCGCACGGTTTTCCGGTCCGAAGGTATTAGAATTAATTGAGACATATAAGATTACGGCTTTGTTTGCCATTCCATCCATGTACAGAGTCCTTTTGAGAACCGCCGAGTCAGTCAAACACGACCTGAGCACATTGAGACTTTGCGCGTCGGGAGGAGAACCATTACCGGGCGACGTTCTGGCGGCGTTTAATAAAACGTTTCCTGTCCCATTAACGGAGGGTTACGGACTAACCGAGACTACGGCGATTGTTTCAGTAAATCTTCCCGAAAAATGTAAGTCTGGTAGTATTGGCCCGCCACTGAGGAACCTCGAGGTGAAGATATTAAACGACGACGGTCAAAAACTGCCTTTAAACAAAGAGGGTGAGATCTGTGTAAAGGGGCCCAACGTAATGAAAGGATATTACAAATTGCCTAAAGAGACGGCAGAGGCAATTACCCCCGATGGCTGGCTGAAGACAGGTGATTACGGTAAGCTGGACGACGAAGGATTTTTATGGATTACCGGGAGAAAGAAGGAGTTAATCATCATCAGCGGTGAAAATGTATCACCAAATGAGATTGAACAGGTAATCAGCGGGTATGAGAAGGTCTTCGAGGTAGCCGTTATTGGCGTGCCGGACAAGCTTCGCGGCGAGACGCCAAAGGCATTCATAGCATTGCGTGAGGCCGCGACATGCACCGAAGAAGAAATCAAGAATTACTGTATGCAACGTTTACCACATTACAAAGTCCCCAAATATTACGAATTCCTCAAGGAACTACCACACGGCCCTACGGGGAAGGTATTGAAAAGGGCGCTGAAACAATAGATTATTCATTCCTGGTTGTATTTGTTATAAGGGTTAAAGTAATTATATGAGCTTGCCTTCTTTTTTACCACTTTTGATTACCGGCGTAACCGGGGTGCCTGGCTATAGCGCGTTTAAGTATTTTCATTCGAAATACCCTGACCACGTTACTGCCATTCGCCCTGTCCGATACTGGCCGCTGCGTGAGAAGGGGATTATTCCTCTGGATATAGAAGACCGCAAGGGGCTTGCGGCATTGATGAAACAGAAGCAGTTCAAGTCGGTTTTAAATGGGGCGGGGTCGTGTGCCTTGAAGTCCTGCGAAATGAATCCCGTGCTGGCGTATCGTGTGAATGTGCAGTCGGCCTTAAATATACTGGAAGTAATCGGGGATCATGATATTCGATTGATACATCTTTCTACAGACCTTGTATTCCCTGGAAAATCAGAAGGGCTTTATACAGAAGACGACCCGGTATTGCCTGTCACGATGTACGGCAAGACTATGGCGATAGCCGAAGAGATTATTATGTTGAAAAATCCTTCCGCAGCGATTTTCCGGATATCGCTACCCATGGGAATCAGCGTCAATGGGCATGCAGGGGCTATTGATTGGATACTGTCGCGGTTTAAAAAGAATAATCCAGCCACATTATATTTTGATGAGGTACGGTCTCCCTTCTATTGCGAAGATTTTAATGAGGTTATAGAGCATGCCCTCAGGAATAAAATTCGGGGTATTTATCATCTTGGCTCTCATCGGCATCTCAGTCTTTATCAGATAGGACAGATCGTAAATAAGGTGGGCGGATACGCCCCGCATCTGTTAAAAGGTTGCATGCGAAAGGAAGCAGGCCCCATGCCGCCAAGGGCTGGAAACGTTACGATGAATAACAAGAAGCTTATCCAGGCTTTAGGAATAGACCCGTTTTGCAAGTGGCCTTACCTGGAACACCACGTTCCCAGCGGGAAAGAATGGCATTACGACCGTCCTTCTCATTTTGTCTTTCATCCCGAACAGATTCATACGTGTCTTTACCGGATTCCCGTTGCCTGCTGAATTGAAAACATCCGCATATTTCGATAAATAAGAAAATCAGAGATGGGGAATCCGTTATAGCAGGAACAGGAATTAGAGTCTTTGGTATAGTTATCAGACACAAACTTATTGGAATGTCGCTGATAGATTTGGTGCAAGAATCAACGCCTTAATTCACAATACTCACCCGTATAAAGGCTGATTTAGAATATATTGGAGAAATTTCCAGTATGAGAATGAATGGACAGTGGATGGGAGACGCTGCAGCTACCACAGATACCACTAATTATCTCCGTATGCTTAATTTAGACCTTAAGGGTGAATTTTATGAAGGTAGAGTAATGTTGTTTTATGTGCCTTTTTATAAAGTTTCTAGTATTGCACAAGTTAAAATTAATAAAAATGATGTTGACTCAAATAATGGGAAATTTACGGGGAAGTTATACAACTTTTTACCACTCAGACATGAAAATTTTACTGTTGGAAGATGGGAAGACTTTCCCGCAATCCCTGAAAATCAAATACCTGAAACTGGTAAAGTTGAGGGATGCCTTACAGAAAATAAAATTACTGGAAAATTTGAAACTGACAAAAATAAAAATGGGGAATTTACTTTAGATTTTTACAGTTCGACCGAACCATCTAATTATCCATCTGAAAAAATTTCCTGGGAAGATTTTAAAAATAGGATATTAAAAGATATTCCATACCAAAAATTCATCTTTAGAGGGCAAGGAGAAAGAAAAGATGGTGGACAATGGAGATTGCGTACATCGTTTCACAGAACTGGCAGAGCCGATATCTTTCGTTACAGAGACGAAGATATACCAACTCTGTATGGCTATATAAGCGCTTTTGCAGAGTGTAGGTTTGATTTGAATAATCCACTTGAATATGGGGCATTGTTGGCTCTAGCCCAACATCACGGTTATCCCACTCCTTTATTAGACTGGACATATTCACCTTATATAGCTGCATACTTTGCGTATGCTGATATTCCAAAAAATGTGGTTGATGGTTGCGTTCGAGTATTTATTTTTGATGTGGATGATCGGGTAAATAAAATTGACCACATGAGTAAAATAAACAAAAAGGATTTTAAATCTTTAATACACCTGGATTTCCCCTTGCCTTCATTCTCATATCTTGAGCCGTTGTCTATAGGGAATAAAAGAATGCTTCCTCAGCAATCAGTGTCAATGTTTTCAAACATTGATGATATCGAAGGCTATATTAAAAACCGCGGGAAAGAAAAAAAACATGAATATTTAAAGATTTATGATTTGCCAGTTAAAGACAGAACAAAAGTTATACGAGAGCTTGATTATATGGGCATTACAGCAGCCGCCCTTTTCCCGGGATTAGACGGAGCCTGTAAAGCATTAAAAGAAAAATATTTTTAATATGTGGTCAAGAAAATACGATAAGTGTGAAAAATGTGGAAAAACAAGCCTAGAGCATGTTGCGCAAGGTCTATGTAGAAAATGCTATACTAATAAAATCGAGACGGAACATAGAAATTATGAAAGATTTAAAAAAAGCATACCAAAGGCTTTCTTGACAAAAGAAAAATTAACTGAATTATATATAGACAAACAAATGTCCTTATCAGATATTGGAAGGATTGCTGGTTGTAATCGGCGGTCTGTACATTTTCATATTAGAAAATTTGGAATCCCATTAAGAAATAAGGCAGAAGCAAGAACGATAGCTTTAGACAAAGGGAAATTTAAATATTCTCGCATAAATGACAATGGTGAAATTGAAGAAAAAACTAGAGACAAAATTCATTTTAATGAAAATTTCTTTTCTAAATGGTCAAACGAAATGGCTTATGTGTTAGGTTTAATTTACACCGATGGAAATATAACAGATACATCAATTAAGATGGGTAGATTAACGTTTGCCCAAAGAGAAAAGGAGGCAGTTGAAAAATTTTTAAACCTTATAGGTGCCGATTCAAAAATACTTTATCGAAGACGAGAAAAATATATAAATACTACCGCAGGAGAGTTGTGTTATTTCCATATTAATAGTGATATGGTTTATAAACAACTTTTAGAATTAGGATTAACCCCTAATAAAAGCTTATCTATGGCATTCCCCAAAATTCCAGACGAATATATTAGACATTTTGTCAGAGGGTGTTGGGATGGAGACGGGACTGTTTATATTGAAAAGAGGAATGGTAATCTAAAAACTTCGTTTGTTTGTGGTTCTCTTGAGTTTATAACCGTTTTAAAGGAACATTTACGTAAGCAAGGCTTATCTGATGTGACACTTTACGAGGATAAGAGAAGTAAGAAAGGGAATGTTAGTTATTATTTCAGATATGGAACAAAGGACAGCATAAAACTTTTTCATTATCTGTATGACGTAGTCCCTGAGAGTCAATATTTAAAAAGAAAGTATGAAATATTTGAAAACTATTTAGATAGGAATAAAACACCACGACAGCTAATGTTATTTACTTTATATTGAAAACAGGGTTGTAGTTAGTTATAGTAAATATCATTCTTGTACTAATTACTACGCTTTTAAATACTTTATTTGAGATTCTTAAGCCCTCTATGAAATATCAAGAAATAATAACAATTGAACCTGGCAAACGTTGCGGTAAACCATGTATTCGTGGTATGCGCATTACGGTATATGACGTATTGTCATATTTAGCGGCGGGAATGACCACGCAAGAAATACTAAAAGATTTCCCTTACTTGACGAAGGAAGATATTCAGGCATGTTTGAGTTATGCTGCCGACCGTGAGCGTCAGTTACTGATAACGCAGTCATGAATCTCCTTTTCGACCAAAACCTATCGCCAAAATTGGTTGAAAGTCTCGCTGATATATTTCCAAATTCAAGTCACGTACATTTGAATGGACTTGATCATGCAACTGATAACGAGGTCTGGAGATGGGCATATGAACATGGCTTTACAATTGTGACTAAAGACGCAGATTTTAACGAATTAAATACGCTGCAAGGTTTCCCTCCTAAAATAATCTGGATTAAAGCAGGTAACTGTACTACTGCACAAATTGAGAGATTAATACGAACACATTATGAAGCCATACAACAGATGCAAGATGATCCGAACGTCGGGATTCTTTTACTGAAATAGATTTAACCGAACGCTCTGTAAAATACAGTGCAAATCATGTAGGACCTCTGTAATCTAAGCTTGAGCTATCAGTTTTAATATTTCATCCGCCGCATGTTCAGATGCCCCAGGTTTTGCAATCTCATTCATGAGCAAGGATAACTCATGAATACAAGCCTGTCTTTTTTGAGGATTGTTGAGTAATTGTATTGCCTGATTGACAAGCCAGGCGTGATTCCCTCTGCACATAAGACGTTCTGGAACAACCATCTTGCCGGCGAGTTTGTTCACGAGTCCAATGAAAGGGGTGATCAGAAACGGCTTGGCTATAAAGTAGGCAAATGGAGAAATTTTGTAAGCGATAATCATCGGCTTGAGATAATAGGCAATCTGTAATGTAATTGTTCCTGCGCCGGCTATGCACAGGCCGGATGCCTCGATTACCTCATGTACGTTTCCTACAACAATTTTATAAGGGGCGTAGTAGTCTTTTGTAATGGTTCTGATAAGATCAAGGTGTTGTTCGTCGCTGCAGGAGATGAGAAATTGTGCCGAGGGGATTTTTTGATGTATCTGTACCGCTGATTGCAGGAACAAAGGTAATAATCGAACGATTTCCTGTCTGCGGCTGCCCGGGAGAAAAGAAACAATGGTTTCTCCTAATTGTTTTTTTAGTTCAGTAACAAGCCCTTCATCAACACCCTCTTTATGAATTTCGTCGAATAATGGATGTCCCACATACGTGACAGGAATGCCGGCATTGTCGTAGAAGGGTTTTTCGAAGGGGTAAATGACGAGTAGCTTGTCTACCAGTTTTTTCATCTTTCTTACACGCCATGGCCCGTGCGCCCAGAGCTGCGGGCTGATATAGTAAATTACAGGGATACCCAGTTTTTTAGCCGCTCTGGCTATATGGAAATTGAAACCGCAATAATCAATCAAGATAACTGCGCAGGGTCTTTCCCTGCTCAGGAAGTGGATGCAGTCCTTTTTCATTTTCATAAAGGTTGATAACTCTGTTAAGGCATGAAGCCACATTAAAGATTTGTGAGTCATGTCATGGAGGCCGTGTAATCCTGCCTTTAACATATTTTCTCTACCGAGACCGTAAAATGTTATATTGGAATCTTTTTCAAGCAAGCAACGCATGAGGTGTGCGCCGTGGATATCCCCCGACGATTCTCCTGCGCTAATAAATATTTTCCTGGAAATTTCAGGCATGAATTACCTTTAAGGCATAAGAAATAAGGTTTACGATAAAAAGTGCGGGTATCAATAGCCAGACAAAGAATAGTACAAAAGAGGTGTCTGTACAAAATAAGGCACAGCGCATATCCAGAGCAAATAGTATGAGGCAAGTGATTGGGAAGGCAACAAGGAATATTACGATTATATAGAAAAACACAATGTGATGGGTGTGGATTAGGGAAAAAGAAAGGAACGTGTTAGACGCATAAAACAAGAGGAGTATAAATGAGAACGTCTTTATTCTGGCAAAAAAGTAGCTTATAGCAGATGCTATGAGGGATACGAATGCTATGAGTAGTAATACATAAAAAAATCCCAGCATAATTAACATAGTTTATTTCATGCGGGGATTTTTTCAAGATAATTATTTAGGCATTCACAAAAACTTACCTTTTATCGGGGGGAAAGTCCTGTTTCACACTAAAAGACAAGCTAATGTATGGCCGTAAATAAACGAACCAGAATACGATCCCGACAAGAAAGACGTCACCAGCGATATTACCCAGAGTAACCGGGAAAAGATTATTTACAAAAAATCCCTTCCAGGCAAGTTGGAAGAGGTCGAGTGTTTTCCCTGCCATTTTTTCAGCAGCAGCAATGACTTCAATGAGAGGTAAGTCCAAAGCGCAGAGTGGAGTCGGTGGTTACAAAGGTGGCGAATTGTGCGCCAATGAAGTTGCCAATAAATGCTATAATCGTATTGCAACACCTGTCATCTGAGGCGGAGCGATCTTCGACTCCCTTGCTGGGGTAGCAGCTTCTTTTGCACTCGCTGCTTTTATCATGGATAGTATCATAGTGATAAATATGAAACTCCAGGCAACATAAGCCGCATAGATAAAATATTTTGATATGTTAGCAATGAATGGAATTTCAAGGGCCTGCGAAAGTTTTATGGTGCAAGCAGTGTACATACCTAAAGGGAAGACCATGCCCCAATAAAGGGGCGTGTATTTATACTGTGTCTTATGAAAGACGTATTTCCATATTCCAATAATGACCAAAAATGGTATCCACCATGTGCCAAATGACCAGAAAAACAAGGTAAATCCTTTTGTAAATCCCAGGAAATCAGCATACGATCCCTGTGTTTTAGGAATGGTTATGCATAAGATTGAACCTGCTAAAGTTGTAATTGCCAGTGCACCCATATTTATCCAGTATGGCGGTACTAGTGCATCAGGGGATATTTTGAAAAATACAAGTCGATACATGATTAGTGTAATCAAGACCATGTAAAGGAAAGAGCCGATCATCCACCACACAAAGGAGGAAAATATCACAAAACTCCCGGCATCCCCAAATTTGGGTGCCAGTAGTCCGCCCAATACGGCCACCGATTGGGTTCCAACGGTTGCGATCAACCAACCACCGTGCATTACCATTTCGATCCTTTGATCACATTTTATAAAGAGGATGTTAAATGTAGATAGAGAAACGATTGTCCAGAGGAAAATGCCAAAATACCAGAATATCTTTGCAATTTCGGGTTGATTTACAACAGAAACAAATTGAGATCCGAGTACATTTGTACCTGCAACAGTAGTGAAAAAAACAAGACTTAATTTCGGGTTGGAAAGGTCGTTATACAGGTTTGTCCAGAACATCCTTACCCGTAGTATTTGTAATGATAGAATGATTGCGTATGCAATGATATTTATATAAAAGAGTCCATACGCAATACCCTTAAACCCCAAAAGATTAGCCGCAATTGAGATTATGCCCGTTGACATTATAAATGCAAAATAAGCTGGATGCAATGTCTTGATGGCATTGATGACGAGGTTATATCTTCGTAAAGAGAAAACGACACACAGCGCGATAGTGGGTAGTATCCACAACCACACTGACACTGATTGAAACTTTTCCATCACCGGCTGCGCCGTGGTCTGCAATTCGAAGAGCTTGAGTTGGTCCTTCCAATCAAGTACAGGCATTGATGCAGGGGTTGATTTCTCAGGTATAACTTGTGCCGTGCTTTGCAATTCAAATAACGGTCTTTCCGTCTGGGTGGATTCTCCAAGTTCAAAGATGGGTTTTTCATCGGTTGCCTTAAGTGTCGCTTGCGCATAGAGACTATGGGAAAATAACCCCGGCATTGACCATCCCACGACATGAATAACCGCGACCAACAGAAGCGCCACTGCAATATGAAAGTGATTACGTATAGATGCAAGTTTACGCAGAAAGCTACGCATTAACTTGTAATCCTCCTTTATTTTCGTTTTTATAAACTTACTGCTTATGACTGCCTGTCTGGTAACAAAACGGCGAATACACAGCACAATCACTCAATACGTACCGGTTGTCTGACATTCTTCTTAAAACAAAGGGCAAGGCAAACAAAGGTGACAGCAGTGAGGATTCCAAACCCACCGCCATCGTGTCCAATAGCGTCTTTCATTCCACCAAGGATCATTGGGAGGAAATAACCGCCTAATCCGCCCATACACCCTACGATGCCGCCCACCGCGCCTGTTTTAATGGGGAAAAATTGCGGAATGAGCTTAAAGACCGCCCCGCTTCCAACCCCAAAGAAGAAACCCATACAGGCAAAGACGATCGTGGTAGGCGCAATGCTTTTGTAACCTGTGAAATTGAAAACAGTAGAGGTGACAAGACATATGCCTATCACTATGTAAACCACATAGAGAGTGTATACCGCGCCAAATTTGTCCGATGTCCATCCACCCAGTGGTCGAAATACTGACGCAATAAAGCAGAAGATTGCAGCCATGTACCCAGCCGCAACAGGTGTTAATTCAAAGCTAAATTTGTAAAATGGCGCCAGATATAGCGAAAAGGTTACAAAATATCCGAAGGTAACCACGTATAAAAGGCAGAGTATCCATACCATCCCGTATTTGAATACCTTTAACTGATCGCCTATCTTTTTTGCAGCCATGGGCACGGGGGCATTTCTTACGGTAAAGAAGTAAACAAATGACATGATAAAGAGTGGAAGGGCGTATACAGGGAAGGTTGGGTGCCAGTCCCCGCCAAACCATGACTTGGTAATCTTTGCAGCAAACAGCGCAGCCAACACTGTGCCTACATTACCAGTCCCAAATATTGCAAGCGCAAGACCTTGTTTACGGGCAGGATACCATCTTGTTACTTGGGCAATACCTACAGCGAATGAGGTGCCACACATCCCATAAAAGAATCCGACTACGAGAAGGAGGGCGTAGTTCTGCACAAAATACGCCGAGGCGGCTATTAGTGAAGAGCCAAGTAACAGACAACTCATTACGATTCTGCCGCCGTATTTTTCTGTTAACATACTCATCGGAACCCTCATCACAGAACCCATCAGTATTGGCAGCGCTATCAGAACAGAGTTTGCCGTATAGCTGAGATTCCACTGGGTTTTGATGATGGAAGAAAGTGGACCCATCAGTATCCACATACTGAAAGTCAATCCGAATGCCAGTGATGCAATGGTTAATACAAGCGCATTTCCCAATGGGAAAAACGGCGCCTTTATGCATGATGCAATATTGGAAAGTAATTTTTTCGGGGTAATTTTTACCGCAACCGCAACCGATGCGAGGGTTTCGTTTTGCCAATTTCTTTTGCCCGTCTTATAAATATCATACGTCTCAAATATCCCCTTTACCCGTGGATATGCCTTGAGGATTTGGCTGAAAGTCATCTGGTCATTCAATACTTTACCATCGACGGTTACCGTGCATGCTGGCCGTTTTTCCTCAATCTTTGTTACCACCTCATTCAATTCATCAATCGAAATCCCGTACGCATCCACAAAGCACGATAATGGCACATAAAAAAGGTTTTCTTTCTCCACAATGCCGCTTCTTTCAAAGGCGGCTCTTGTAATCGGAAACATCGTTACAACTTCGCCATACGTCATTCCTTCGGAAATCCTTTTTAATCCTTTAGTTGCATCAGTTAGCGCTGCCAAATTAACACACCTCCCCACTTTAAGGTAAACGAAATAAAATACGTTTATTTTGAGCAACCTGTCCGCATGCATCGCACAGGCAGTTATTGGTGAAAAATTACGATTGACGATTTATGCAAGAGGCAAGAGAATGGCTTCATGCTTCTGGCTTTTCATAAATCTTAAATCGTAAATCTAGAATATAATCTTCCGACGCACCCCGTCCTTTTCTTAAAAAGAGCGGGACTCATTCGGGTTAGGTTGTAGTTACTTCTTTTTTAATCATAGATTTTATCAAAACAATTATCATAACTTTTTAGAGGGGAATTATAAAAGATTGAAATTCCTGAACATAAATGCACTTTTACACCTGCACAAGTGGTATTCCAATTAAACAAATTATTGATATTTAATTTTTTTTACATAAACATTTTAAAATAATGAGCTTATAAAATTACTAATTTTTTTGTTATAATTTTATTAACACCGTTCCAATGGCTTTGCATCTCAAAAATGATATACCTATTTCAAATTTTCATTTTGTTTAAAGAAAGACTATGATTGTTTTGTGTTTGACAACGGATTAAAAATGAATTGCATTTTGATTATATTATACGTTATTATGATTTGGCGGGGCGTAGCCGCAATCAAAACTAATTTAACCACAAAGACACAAAGGACACAAAAAGATTTATGTTCTTTTCTCTGTGCTCTTTGTGCCTTTGTGGTTCATAAAAACTTTCCAAAAAAAGAAGTTTTTAGACGGTAATACTATAGCGCAATAAGTTTCGACCAAAATATTTAATAAATAGAATAATTTTTGGAGGTAAAAATGGCGGATATGATTACGAAGGATATGGTTATTAATGACGTGATAAAGAAATATCCAAAAACAATTACAATTTTTAGTAATTTTAAGGTAGATTCCTGCTGTGGCGGTGGTTTTAGTATCGAGAAAACAGCGGGAATGAGCGGTATCGACATGGATGCCCTGCTCAAGGCATTGAATAAAGTTGCATCCTCAAAATAGCAAATCCTGATACATTTTTTGGTATCAATGAATGCTGGCTAAAGTCCGGAGTGTTGCCGTTTTTGGTATTGAAGCATATTTATTAGATATTGAAGTTTATATCGCCAGGGGCGATATGCCTTATATTGCCATCGTTGGGTTGCCGGATACGGCGGTTAAGGAGAGCCGTGATAGGGTAAAGGCGGCGGTCAATAATAGCGGTTACAGGTTTCCTTATAAACCCATGACAATAAATCTTGCACCTGCAGATCGCAAGAAAGAAGGCCCCGTTTTTGAATTACCAATAGCAATCGGGATACTTATAGCAACGAACCAAATCGAGGTTCCGGATATCCAGGAATATGCTATTGCGGGTGAGCTATCTCTGGATGGCAGGCTACGCCCTGTTAAGGGTTGTTTATCAATGGCGTTTAAGTGCAAGGAACTGGGGATAAAAAAATTTCTGGTTCCTTCTGAAAATGCGTCTGAGGCGGCGGTTGTTGACGGGCTTGATACCATTCCCGTTGAAACCCTTACAGAGACGGTAGGGATTTTGACCGGGTTTATTCCTGCTGTGCCACATAAGATTGAACTCAACGAAGTGTTTAAGGAATCTTCCGGCTATGACGTGGATTTCTCGGACGTCAAAGGTCAGGAACATGTCAAAAGGGCTTTAACGGTTGCCGTCGCTGGAAATCACAATGTGATTATGGTAGGGCCGCCAGGCGCTGGCAAGACGATGCTTGCACAACGTATCCCGACCATTATGCCTTTGCTTACTTTAGAGGAAGCTTTAGGAACGACCAAAATTTACAGTATATTGGGACTCCTTGGCCCGAAACAATCGTTGGTCTCAACGAGGCCATTTCGTGCACCTCATCATACGATTAGCACTGCAGGGTTAATTGGCGGTGGTTCATTTCCGAGACCCGGCGAGATTAGCCTTTCACATAATGGGGTGCTTTTTTTGGATGAGCTTCCGGAATTTGACCGAAGGACATTGGAAGTACTCCGGCAACCCCTGGAAGCAGGCAGTGTAACAATTTCGCGGGCGCTAAATGCAGTCACCTATCCTGCAAATTTTATGCTGGTATGCGCCATGAACCCTTGTCCGTGCGGGTATTATACTGATAAGCGTAGAGAGTGCCAGTGCACCCCCCATAAAATTCAAAATTATATGTCAAAGGTCTCTGGCCCGTTATTAGACAGAATGGATATTCAAGTAGAGGTGCCAGCAGTACGCTATAATGAGCTTGTTGCAGACAGGGAGGTGCAGTCCTCTGCGGATATTAGAAAAAAGGTAATGGTAGCCTGTGCAGTGCAAAAAGAGCGGTTTAAGGGACAGTCGGCAGGTGTGAATGCGCATATGTCTTCCAGGCAGGTTAAAAAATATTGTGTGATGAATAAAGATGCCGAAGCGCTTCTTTATCAGGCAATGACGGAATTGGGGCTTTCTGCGCGTGGGCACAGTAAGATTCTCAAAGTGGGGCGCACCATTGCTGATTTGGACGAAAGCGAGCATATAAAGATAGAACATATATCTGAAGCGATACAATACAGAAGTTTGGATAGGGGTTTGTGGAAATGAACGTCCTTAATCCAAAATCCGAAATTCAAAATCCGAAATTCAAAATCCTTTTGGTAGATCCGCCTTTTTATAGATTCTTCAATTATTTTAATCGGTATTTTCCCCTGGGACTGAGTTATCTGGCTTCAACGTTAAGAAAAGCCGGACATCAGGTAACCATCTACGACGCCGACTGTAATAAAAATTCAAAGGGGATGGATTATACGAGACTTCCGGAGAAATATCGGATTTACTTGAAGGAATTGAGGAATCCGGAAAATCCCATCATAAAGGAGATTTCGGAAACCTTCAGAAAATACCAACCCGATATCGTTGGAGTTACGGTTATGACGCCGAAGGCCGCCTCTGCGTTTACGATCGCTTCCCTGGCAAAAAAATTCAACAGAAATTGTTATGTTGTCTTTGGCGGTCCCCATGCGGCTTTGAGGGCGGATGAGATCCTTAAAAACACAAAAGACGTTGATTTTGTTGTGAATGGAGAGGGCGAAGCGGCACTTCTTGCATTGGTAAATACGTTAACCTTGTCCTCGACTTTGATCGGGGATTCGAAGAATAATAATTTCGGTACAGTACAGGGAATTTCTTACCGGGACGGCGATAAGATTGTTCACAATAATACAAAAAAATTTATAGACAATTTAGACAGCCTTCCGTTTCCAGACAGGGGAACGTTAGTAGGTTTGGATACGTATACTTCGGAAGATATGGGATTGTTAATGGGGAGCCGGGGTTGTCCGTACAGCTGCTCCTATTGCGCAACACAGATATGGACGAGAAAGGTACGGTATCGTTCCCTGACAAATATTTTGGAAGAAATCAAGTACGTGCATCAGCGTTACGGGACCCGTCAGTTCACATTTAAAGATGATTCTTTTACGGTGAACAGAAAAAGGGTCATGGAATTTTGTAATATGCTGATGAACGAAGGCATAAAAATTAACTGGGATTGTAATACACGGGTTGATTTAGTGGACCCGGAACTATTGAGGACTATGAAGAAGGCTGGTTGTAACAGCATAAAGGTGGGGATTGAATCGGGCAGCGAGAGAATTTTAAAGTTGATGGACAAAGGGATTACCCTAGAACGCATACAGGAAGCAGCAAGGCTTTTCCGGGAGGCGGGAATCCACTGGACGGCTTATTTTATGATGGGCATACCGACAGAGACGAAGGAAGATGTCAAAAAAACTCTGGAATTATTATATAAAATAAAACCCAGTTTTGCATCAATCGGCGTCTATGAGCCTTTCCCCGGAACGAGGCTCTTTGATGTGGGTGTCGAACATGGGCTGGTTAACAAAGAAATGACATATGAAGATTTCTTTACCCGCATACCGAGCGACTATTATCTGAAGGATGTAAATCGAAGGGTTGACACCATGGATTTTGGTGATTTTGTAGCGCTGGAAAATGAGGTAAAAGACGCCTTCCACAATTATAATAAGGGTGTAATGCGCATCTTTGAAAGGGCGAAGGCAAGGAGTAGTATTTACCTGCACAACCCCAGAATCTTTTTTAATGACATTGAAAAATTTTTAGGCTGGGTTTAGCCATGACAATAAAGATTTTTAATTATCCAGTCTCAAAACGGCTTATACTGCTCATTTTGGGAGACCTGCTTATTGTAAATGGTTCTATCTTTCTGTCGGCAATACTTCGTTTAGGATTAAGCGCTGGATGGAGCTATATACAAAGCAATCCTTGGTCGTTTATACTAACGGGCTTGATTTATATCATGGTGTTCTTTTCCACCGAACTCTATGATATCCGAAAGGATTTTAAATCTATCGGGAATGTCATGGCCATCACATTTGCCTCCACCAGCGCCTTTGTCATTACCACATTGTTGTTTTATATGAACTGGTCACTGCGAATAGGAAGGGGTGTATTTATTCTTAATGGGATACTCATTACCCTTTTTATCATAGGGTGGAGGATTTTATACAGTTATCTCCTGGAACAGCCAATTTTTAAACGGAACGTCCTCATTGTTGGCGCCGGATGGGCAGGGAAAACTATTTTACAAGAGATAAACAGGTCGCAAAAATCAGGATTGAGAACGGTGGGTTTTATTGATGACGACCCGCGAAAGAAAGGTAAACTCGTTGACGGGGTTCCCGTATTGGGAGATCGATATACGATAGATAAGGTCATTCGTCGAAATGATATTGGCCTGATAGTTGCGGCTATTACGCACGAAAAACATGCCGATTTAATTAAGGCATTGATTAATTGTTCCTGGAAAGGAGTTGATATCATTGATATGCCCGCTATCTACGAACAATTAACGGGTAAAATACCGTTTAAACATGTTAATAATATGTGGATGTTGCACATTGCCATCGGCAAGCCCAAGCTGTATAGCAGATTGATTAAGCCTATTATTGAAACATGTATCGCCTTAGTACTATTTATTTTGTCAATACCTGTCATGTCGATTATAGCAATAGTAATAAAAATTGATTCCAGGGGCAGGATTTTTTATACACAGGAACGTATTGGCAAGGATGGCAGGAAATTTACCATTATGAAATTCCGTACTATGGTGGAAAATGCTGAATCGCTTACCGGTGCAGTGTATGCCGCAGATAACGATCCCAGGATTACAAAGATTGGGAGATTTCTCAGAAAATGGAGATTGGATGAAATACCTCAATTATTAAATGTTATTAAAGGCGATATGAGTTTAGTTGGACCACGTCCGGAACGGGAGGTCTTTATAAGGGAATTTGAGGAAAAAATACCTTTTTATACCCAGAGGCTTCTGGTAAAACCAGGCCTAACCGGCTGGGCGCAGGCAAAGTTCCCGTATGCATCTTCAATAGAACAAACGGAAGAAAAATTACAATACGATCTTTATTATATTAAGAACATGTCGTTTATCCTGGATTTCGTGGTATTTTTAAAAACCATCAGAGTCGTGCTGTTTGGAAAGGGAAAATGATCGTATGAAATTCACCAAAATGCATGGCATTGGCAATGACTATGTCTATATCGATTGTTTTGAAGAAGCAATTAAAGACCCGGTAAAGCTCACCCCGATTATTAGCGACAGGCATTTTGGCGTGGGGTCTGACGGGCTTATCCTCATCCTACCGTCGAAGGAGGCAGATTGCAAGATGCGCATCTTTAATGCTGACGGCAGCGAGGCGCAGATGTGCGGAAACGGTATCCGCTGTGTTGCAAAATATGTGTACGACCATAAAATCACCCAAAAGAATCCACTTACCGTAGAAACCCTGGCAGGTGTTAAGACAATCCAGCTTTTTACAACGAATGGGAAAGTGTCCAGTGCAAGAGTCAACATGGGAAAACCCGGACTCATGCGTTCCGAAATTCCTATGCTCGGCAAGGAAACTCAGGTAATTGATGAAACATTGACTATTAGCAAAGGGATTTCATTTCGGATTACCTGTGTCTCTATAGGAAATCCGCATTGTGTTATCTTTGTTGACAATTTTGATAAGATCGATTTACCTCAATACGGTACAGAAATTGAGCGATATCATTCATTCCCGGAACGGACAAACGTCCACTTTGTCCGGCTGCATAACCCCAAAGAAGTTACTATGAAGACGTGGGAACGCGGTTCGGGGATAACTCTGGCATGCGGGACGGGTGCTTCTGCGGTATGTGTCGCAGGTGTCCTTAACAAAAAGACTGAACGTAAAATTCTCGCCCATCTACCAGGAGGTGATTTGGAACTGGAATGGTCAGAAGACGGGAATGTTTACATGACCGGCCCGGCAACGGAGGTGTTT
>Ga0209323_10000985_pt1 | contig 18833 bp, 33 predicted proteins | sample Rifsed19ft2_FD_184014 | JGI IMG/M metagenome (GOLD analysis project Ga0209323, IMG submission 184014) | Soil microbial communities from Rifle, Colorado, USA - sediment 19ft 2 (version 2) | ecosystem: Environmental > Terrestrial > Deep subsurface > Rock core/Sediment | place: Rifle, Colorado...
TTCATCTGGAGGTTAAAAAAGCACGTGGACAGGATATAAGACTTTCTTAGAAAGCTATCCTGGATGAAGCGTGAACTGAAAACCTGTTCAAGTGTTTGTGCACACTTGGACACAATTTAGGAAGCAGCATCAAGGAACGAGACGAATGCTGGGGATTCACTGGTTATGATTATGCTCTTCAGGAGCTAGATTCCGATATCGGAGCCTTGAAAGAGCAGTTGAAATTGTGACACATATGTGATATATTATTTGTTTAAGAAAATAGGAGTCAGAAATGCTCTGGACATACTCAGAGTTAAAAATACTCCATCGAACCATAAAGCTGTTTATCAAACGTAGGGTTCCCATGTCTGTGCTCAAGGAAGAGCTTCGATGGCTGGACAAGAAGCTTCAGGATAGAGTAGAAGAAGTGTGCTCCGGGCTGATAGAAGACACAGAATCTATTCCGCTAGAAGAAGAGTTAGCAGAGCTTCTAGAAGGAGAGGAAGAGGAAGTAATATCAGTAGTTAAAGAGAGGTGGGGGGGAAAAAATGAGACAAATAACACGTAATCTACAGCACTGCTGTAGATGTGAGGGAAGGCTCACCGAGACAGACAGAATGATTCTGCCCAACACGGGATGGTGCTGCGCCTGTTTTGAAGAGGTGGCAGTAGCCCGAGAAACTGATCTGACTGAGATGAGGCAAGCTCTAAGGAGAGAGCTATACCAGATGAATCGCTTCTGGAGATTTCCCTGGTATATGTCTGCAGGAATGCTGCTGGTGTCTGGGATTTTTATGCAGAACGAGAGGTTTTGGGAAGGAGGCGCCTACTTCATTGGGGCGCTGATATTTCTCGTCACCTGGTGGAGGACGATAAGGAGATTTGGTGGAAAAGAAAACAGAAACTACATATGAGAAGATACATCTCAATTGGAGCCGCAAGGTTGAGACACGGGGCCGGTATAAAAGCTTTCGCTGCCCAGATTCCCTGTTTAAGGAGCTTGAGGCAGCGGCAAGCCAGCTCAGCATGAACACTTCAGAGCTGATCCGAGAGGCACTTGTAGCCCACCTGGGTGTACTAAAAGAAAGGAGATTCTATTCCCCCAAAATAAGAGGAAAGGGGGTGGTGCAAAGCCAGGAAAGTTGGGGATAATGTTTATCCGGGGAATTCCGGATGAGATACAGAAGAAACTCAATGACTTGACTTGGGCCACAGAGTGCCCAAGGCGCGTACTCATAGTGCAAGCCCTGGAAGAGTTCTTCAAGAGACTGGAGGCCCGGGGGCTAAACCTCTAATCGATACATAGGTAGGGACTTAAGGAAAGCCCCTACCTATGTAGACACAGTAGACTGAATCATCGCTAAGATGATGTTGATGGATACTTCCCTAGTCTTCAACCTCTCTGATGATCAGTGTCGAAGGGAAGTAAATACAAAGGAGCAATCAATATTGAGAGAGAAGCTATGAGGTTAGTCTCCTCTTAAAAGACTCCTCCAAGGTAGTGGCTTCATCTGGAGGTTAAAAAAGCACGTGGACAGGATATAAGACTTTCTTAGAAAGCTATCCTGGATGAAGCGTGAACTGAAAACCTGTCCAAGTGTTTGTGCACACTTGGACACAATTTAGGAAGCAGAGGCAAAATGTCGTATAAAGAAGTAACAACGAGAACCGATGAACCGAACTCCCTGGAAGTAACCAGAAATGCGAAGGGGGACTACCAGTGGAGCATCAAAGTCTATGGAAACGGAGACTTAGCCGACCTAATTCGGTTGGTAAAAACTACAGACACTAGGCTCAGAAAAGAGTTCTTGGAGAATCAAGAATCCCATCAGCAGCCTGAGACAAAGCCAGCGATAGAAGATCCTACGCTTAGGAAGCACTCCCACCCTTTGGAGGAGGAAGCTCCAAAGGAGCGCAAGACAAGGCAGTCAAAAAAGGACAAGCTGGCAGAGACAGCCCGAAAGCCCATGCGACAAGAGGAAGAGGAGTTAGAAGAGCTGGAGGAAGAGTCACCCCCAAGATTTCGACGCCCGAGAAGGTAAAGACGAATTTCTCATCCGTCTTTAGTCGATCTTTTCTGACAAACGGAAGAATATGGGAGGAGAAAAAATAAGAGGAGGGGGGAATTTCCCCCCCTCCTCTTGCTTTAGGAGAAAATCATGAGAAAGACCTGGCCTTTCCTAGCCGGTCTCACTTTCCAAGCATCTCTGGCATTTGGCCAGGGAATGAAGGTGGAAGATTACTATTACCTTACCACTAAGAGCAATATTACGATGACTGAGGTCCTGCAGAAGGCAGGACCTCCAGATCTTATTCGAGAGGACATGCTAGGAAAGCGTGTTCGCCTCTATTACATAGGAGAAGATCAATATAGCAATCGTAAGAGCACCACAGTTTTAATCAACGGACTAACCGACCGAGTAATCTCAATCGAGAGAACTCAATAAGATCTATCTTAAGGAGCAAACATGAACTCAGAAGAAAACAAGAAGGAAGTGTTCTGCTACAACTGCGGGCTTCCTATCGAAGATAATGAGCCCTTTTTTGAGCAGGAGAGGGACCGGAAAATTCATCGCAGTGCAGACTGTCTGCTAGATGAGTTTTCGTCAGTTGCAGTTTTTATCCTAGAGTTTACCATCTGTGTTGGATGCGGAAAAAAAGTTGAAGTATCCACTGGAGATCTTTTAATCGTGTTAGGAGATGGTGCTGGTTTTTGCCACTATAACACCGAGTGTATAGTCAAAGCAATCGAGAAAGGAGAATAATAAAATGGATTTTCAAAAAGAGATTCGAGCATATCTGGCAGCAGGATATGCAGCGTTATGGGTTTCTAGCTATGAGGAAGAAAGAGCTGAAGAAGAAATTATAGCAGCCGCGAAAGCTCTAGATCGTCAAGTATGGATCTGGGAGCTGGGAGAAGGCTGGGCAGTAAAAACTGGCAAGGCTAAGATGATAGATGCCAAAGACCCAACTTCGGCAATCAAGACAGCCATCGACGCTCCAGATGGCACAGTACTGGTTCTGAGGGATTACCACCCATTTCTCAAGGTTGCAGAGAACATAAGGAAGATTAAAAGTGCGCTGTCAAGGCTTTCGGCAACTCGAAAAACCTTTGTCTTTCTCTCTTATGCCCCGTTCATTCCGCCCGAATTGGAGAAGGGAATTACTCCCATAGAACTGACTCTTCCCAATAGGGAGGATCTCGGGGTGATTTTAGATGATGTCACAGAAGCGGTCAAGGAAACAGTGGCTGCTTCTGTTCGCAGTGACCTGATCGAGGCCGCCTGCGGACTTACCTGTAAAGAAGCGGAGGATGCCTTCGCACGAGCAAGAATCGTGGCGAAGTCTTACAATGCCGAGGCGATTGCCTCGGTCCAGAAGCAGAAGGCAATGGCAATTAAAAAGACCGGACTTTTAGAAGTCTGGGATCAAATCGAGCCTATTGAAAGTCTTGGGGGACTTACTGCTTTAAAGAAATACTTCACCAGGAGTAGATTGGCATTTACTCCCGCAGCCAAAGAGTTCGGGCTGCAGCGTCTCTCTGGAGTTATGCTCACAGGAGTTCCAGGAACCGGAAAGTCCCTGGCTTCCAAAGTGGCAGCCTCTATCTTTCAGTGGCCACTCTTTCGTCTAGACCTGGGGAGGATCTTCGGTTCTCTTGTAGGAATGAGTGAGGAGAGAGCACGATACTCCTGTATGTTAATGGAGAGCGTAGCTCCCGCTATAGTTTGGATGGATGAGGTCAACTAATCGGCCTCGTAACGGGGCTGTTTGCTGGAACACCTGAGTATATGGCGCTACCAGGCAAGAGGAGGCCCTGGTGATAATGTGGCCATTGCAGAAAACCAGCAGGGAAGACCCAACGCCCTCCTGTAGGCGGCTGGGAACCCTCAGAGACTGCACGCCCCGGGCGGTCGAAAAAGGCTCACCGGGCTTAGACCGTCAAGATACAGTCCGACCTCACGGGCGATCGTGAGAGGTAGGCAGAAATGACCTGCCTGCTCCCGTAAGGGAGAGATAACAGTGTGCGAGAAGGGATTTTCTGGGCTTAAGTCCTCCGGCTCAACTGATAGTGGAGTGACCAGCAGGGTGCTTTCTACATATCTAGTGTTTTTCCAAGAAACCAAAGCGCCGCTGTACTTTGTGGCAACATGTAATTCGATAGAAAACATGCCTGGAGAGCTGTTAAGGAGGTTCGACGATATATTTTTCGTTGATCTTCCTGACGAGCAGGCCAGGAGGGAGATCTTCTCAATTCATCTTGTAAAGCGCAAGCAAGACCCCAAGAAGTTTGCTCTAGAAGAACTTTCCTGTGCTTCAGAGGGATATTCCGGGGATGATATTGAGCGGATCATTCAACAGGCAATGCTGGCGGCCCTTGAGCAGAAGAGAGCGCTGAAAACTAAAGACATCCTGGATGCTCTTAATGAGCGCATTCCCACCCTTAGACTAAAAGGAGGAGAGATTGAAGCTATGAGAGACTGGGCTGCAAAGCAGGGGGTTAGAAATGCCTCTGCCGGAGTAAAAGTCACAACTGAAGAGAAACCTCGAAAGCGAAGGGTCGATATTGACCCCACACTTAACTAGCAAAGGATCAAGAAGAAGCCAGGATCGATCCTGGCTTCTTCTTGAGGAGAAGCATATGGAAACTTTTGAAGTTTCTTCTGCAGAGATGCTCGAAGCAGTAAAGAAGAACATCCAGTGCCGCAAAGAGCGCCTGGCCAAGCTCCATCCAAACAGCTTTGAAGCCAAGGGGCATCAAACAAGGATGCACTGGGCAGAACGCCTGCTGCAACGACTGGAGGCAGATCTAACTCCCACCACCCGAGAGGTAGTTGGGTACTTTGGGAAAGGTGCTAGATATGCTAGTTCCCAAGATCTGTGATGATTCCTTGGGCAGAATGTTCTTCACAGAACTGGCCGAGGGAAAAGTCTCATGGTTCCGACCTCGACTTGAAGAAGGAGAAAACAGCAGTAGTATGTTCTGGACTTATCCAGCATTGGATCAGGGCAGAGGGTATGCTGGCTGGACCACACTAGGTATTCCTAATGTAGTGTGGTGGCGTAGTGTCTCTCCTTCTCCCGTAGGTCGTCGGCATGGGTTAGCTGTCCGTACTCCTTCGGGGGAGTGGAAAGGTTACTATGAGACCTCTACCGACCTACTAGAGCTGAGCTACATAGAGCTAAGCAGCATGGAAGTTACTTCTGTGTTCCGGGTTATGCTCTGGGAGAACACACCTTCAATACTTCTTCTTAATAAGGAAGTTGGAAGTGTCTCTGACCTGGTGCTTATGGGAATGACAGAGCCCTCAAAAAAGGGAAGGAGGGTAATTCAACTAGACAAATAGGTAGAGAGTTAAGGAAACTCTCTACCTATTTGTCTAGTGAAAGAAAAATATGCTGAATTTTATCAGAAATCAAAAAGACGGAACTCTACTGGTGCTGATCCCTGAGGGGGAGTTCCTGGCGGGGGAAGATAAATTACGGGTCTACCTTCCTCCCTATTATCTGGCAGTTCATCCAGTGACCAACGCTCAGTATAATAAGTTCGTGAAAGAAACAGGCTATTCTTCTATTCCCAGCGAAGCGGACCCGAAGAAGTGGATCTTATTGGACAACGATTGCTTCGTGCGCAAATCGGGGAGTAGCTATGAACCTTACGGTGACAAGGAGGACCATCCAATGGTTCAGGTCTCCTGGTATGAAGCGGAGGCCTATTGCCAATGGGCGGGCCTACGCCTGCCAAGTGAATTGGAATGGGAGAAGGGGGCCCGGGGGATCGATGGCCGGGAGTACCCTTGGGGGAACGACTGGGAGGAGGGGCGCCGGTGCCGGTGGGACAAGAACCGGGGCCAGGAGAGGACATGCGACATCTGGAGTTACCCGGAGGGGTGTAGTCCTTATGGACTGTACCAGATGGCGGGGAACATCTGGGAGTGGTGCGAGGATTGGTTCGAGAGCGAGGCATATGATCGGTACCGGCGGGGTGACCTGAAGCCACCGACGCATGGGAAGTATCGGGTGTTGCGGGGCGGGTCGTGGTGCTACGACAATACCGGCAGTTTCCGGTGTGCCGACCGCCTCGACCTCGCCCCGACGCATCGGTGCAGCGGCGGCGGGTTTCGTTGTGCAAAAAGCATAGAGGAATCTGCTGCAGAAATAAAAAAAAGTAAAAGATATATCGATTTGAGAGGCTACCATGTTTGAGAATATTTTTGAAAAGGGATATTTGGTGGATCTGCACATACGCAGATGGAGTTTTCAGGTACAGCTAGATCCAGCAGATCTTGGATTCTCCAGAGAAGATGTACCAGAAGAAATGGTGCTCGGAAGAAAGTATCTTCTCCCAAGAGAAGAAGCGGACAAGTTTCGAAGAACGGAGATGAATGCTCGATCTATGGTAAAAGCTCGGAGCTTCAACTTCCCAATCGGTAATTTAAGCTTCGTTCCTGTTAAGCTTCTAGGAGAAGTACAGCAGGAACTGGAAACTTATAAATTAGAGTACGAAGGTCTAGCTGAAGATCTTTTGAAAAGATACGATGAGCTGGTAGTAGGAGCAGAGCCAAGATTCCGCAAAGCCGCTCAGCAGCTCTGGAAGAAAAGCGGAAAGACATTGTCAGAAGAAGAGTTCGTAAGCTCATTTCTCGAACGGATAGAAGTAGCTCTGCCTGGCCATAAGGCCTTGAGGAGCAAGTTCGAGTTTGTCTACAACTTTCTAACAGTCTCTCTTCCAGGAGAGAATGGGCTGCTAGCAGTGAATGCTGAAACAGCAGCGTACTATCAACGGGAAGCAGAAAAACAAATTGGAAGATTCCTAGAGGAGGTGGTCAAAGAGCTTAGAGAAAAAACATATGACATCTGTACACATGTCGCAGAAATGATCGGGGAAGGAAAGGTGGTGTCGGAAAACACTATGCAGTCCCTAAGGGACTTCGTAGATCGATTCAGGAAGCTAAACTTTGTAGGAGATCAAGAGATCTCCAAGCAATTAAAAGAGCTTGAAACTCAGTGGCTGAACAAAGAAGCTAAGGAAATTCGTGAGACTCCGGAGCTGCAAGAGCACTTTCGCAGAGCGCTAGAGGGCCTATCAGAGAAGGCTTGCGAGATGTCAGATGTCTCCAAGATTACCGGGCGCCTGAAAAGGCAGATTCAACTAGACTAAGAGAGAAGGAGATTAAGCGTGTCTCATCAAAGTTCGATTGCATGCAAAATCCGTTCTATTGAAGCTCTAAAAAAAGCCTGTGCTGCGATGAGGTTAACCTTAACAGAGGCTAAGAGCTATCGTGGATATTCTCAATCCTTCCCATGCGACTATGTGATCAAGTTGAAGGATTCACCTTACGAGGTGGGGGTCATCAAGAATCAGGATGGTACGTATGACCTCAAGACAGACTTCTGGGCCGGAAAAGTAGCAAGAGAAATAGGAGAAAACTGCGGCTTGCTTCTACAGGAAGCCGCCGCTCAGGCCGCAATCGAGGCTGCGCAGATGCGAGGTGTCAGCGTCTATCGCACCTACGACTATGAGGCAGGAGAAGTGGTTCTAGAACTCGAAGAGCCAGAAGAGTTGCAGGCCCAGCTCTAAAAGAGAGGAGCAGAAGATGGCAAAGAAGGTAATTATCAGAATAAGTAAGGATGGAAAGGCAAAAGTGAGTGCCCATGGTTATACTGGAACCGGATGCCTGGACAGCACTAAGGCCATCGAAGAGGCCATGGGGATGGCTGAAGATAGGAAGTATACTGAGGAGTTCTATGCCATCGAGCATGGCGTAGAGCAAGTGCGTCAGAAGTAGATATTCACGTGAGGGGGAGAGGCAACTCTCCCTCTCCCAAGATCGATCCTGGAGGAAACATGGAATCCACTTCAGTGGTATGGCAGAGGCAAGCAACGGGAGGGGAAAAGGTCTGGATTACCTATTTCCCAGAGCGCTACACATATTTTCTCTACTTGGAAAGCCCTTACTCCAACTCAGGTATTGGAACATCTTTCGCTAGTAAAGAGGAGGCTATTCGCTACGCTAATTCCCTGTTCAATAAAGGCAGAGAGCCAACTCGGCTTCGTATCACTAGAGATGGCAAGGCCTATACGGAATGGTGGAATCCCGAAGCTAAAGAGATTCTCTGCCAGCTCTGTGGAAGAGAAAGAGAAGCTTGCCACGACTGCACGATGATGAATCCGTATTGCGGATAGAAGGTAGCGATGATGCTTAGACGCGCTGAATTAGTCCGAGAAATGCATCTAAATAGGGTGCATTTTATCCCCACTCTTGAGCTTCAAGATGATGCTACTGTGGAGAAGATATATCAGGAATGGAAGGAGCGCGACAAACCAATAGGAGTGAACATTTATCATGAGTCTGGTAAGCAAATTAAAATGCGTCAGAGAAAGAAAAAGAGAAAAGTCTAGTGAACTTAGATCCGTGTTTTCTGAGAAATAAAGATGGGACTCTACTGATTTTAATTCCTGAAGGGAAGTTTCTAGCAGGAGATGAAAAGGTACCAGTTCACCTCCCTCCCTACTACCTGGCAGCACATCCAGTGGCCAACGCGCAGTATAATAAGTTCGTGAAAGAAACAGGCTATTCTTCTATTCCAGAACGCTGGGAGTATCCAGAACACCCAGTAGCCAAGGTCAGTTGGGAAGATGCACAAGCCTACTGTAAGTGGGCAGATCTAAGACTTCCAACTGAGTTGGAATGGGAGAAAGGAGCTCGGGGGATCGATGGTCGGAAATATCCCTGGGGGAACGACTGGGAGAGGGAGCGGTGCAGGTGGATTGGGAACCAGGGTCCGGAGACGACCTGCAGCGTCTGGGAATATCCAGATGGGTGTAGTCCTTATGGACTATACCAGATGTCAGGCAATGTCTGGGAGTGGTGCGAGGACTGGTATGATGAAAGTAAAACAGCTCGGGTGTTGCGGGGCGGGTCGTGGAGCCTCGACGATTCCGACAGTTTCCGGTGTGCCTACCGCACCCTCGACGCCCCGACGCATCGGAGCTACAACTACGGGTTTCGTTGCGCAAAAAGCGTAGCGGAATCTTCCACAGAGAAAATAGCAGTAAAAAGGTATATCGATTTGAGAGGAGAAACAAAGTGAGCAAAGAAGAGAAGAATCCCACTCCTTATCAGTGGGACTTTGATGGAGCTTGTAAGCCAACAGGGCAGCACCATTTCGCAAGCCAAAAGACATTTAGTTTAGGTATCTTTCAATGGATACCCAAAACTGGAGGAAAGGGGTTAAAAAGATCGGCTGCAAAGCTTAGAGTCAAAGGAGACTACAACTCTCCTGAAATAGCCTTAGCGAAAGCGAAAGCTATCTGTGAGGAAAGAAATGCAAAACGTATCGGGTATCCCGATGGAGAATGAGCGAAACTTGATGGAGGTGTGCAATAGGCTGAAAGAAGAGCTATCTCTTTTTATTGAGAGTTTTTCTCCTCTGTATCCTGGGGCAGAAAAAAAAGTTGAGGAACTCACCCAAAAAGTGGCTGACGCCATCAGTAGTATCGCAAAAGCAGAAGGAGGAGAGAAGCTTTTGGCTACAGCGAGGCATTTAGAGAGCTGCCTGATAAAAATCAATCAGGGGATTGTAATGTACCTTGCCAACAAGTCAAAGGAGAACTGATGCCAATATATTATGCAGAGGCAACTATCGTCATAGCTGTACCAGCTGGCTCTCTTATAGAGGCAGATTGTGAACTGGAGAATGTGGTGTTGGAAATCAACAAAATCCAAGGGTGCCTTGTGACCAGGTGGGATTTACTCAAAAGATTCTCTCCAATGCATATAGAATGTTGTGGCCAGGAGGTCCTGATATCTGAACCGGGGAGATACGAGCTGGTCCGAATTCCCGGCGGTCGTTTCCACATGGGGTCCCCGAAAGCGGAATCGGAGCGCTCTAATGATGAAGGGCCTTTGCATGAGGTGCAAGTGCCGGACTTCTACCTGGGGCGCTATCCGGTGACCAATGAGGAATATGGGCGGTTTCTCCGGGAAAATCCCGAGGTGAAGGAACCGGAGTATTGGGCGGATCGGCGGTTCAACAGCCTCCGCCAACCGGTGGTCGGGGTGAGCTGGGAGGATGCCTGGCGCTATGCGGCCTGGGCTGGTCTCCGCTTGCCCAGCGAAGCGGAATGGGAATATGCCTGCCGGGCGGGGACCCACACGCGGTACTATACCGGCGATGCGGAAGAGGATCTAAATCGGGCAGGGTGGTATGATAAAAACTCGGAGAGCAAGCTTCATCCGGTGGGCGAAAAAGAGCCCAACCCTTTTGGCCTGTACGATATGCACGGCAATGTCTGGGAGTGGGTGGAAGACGACTGGCACGGGAACTACCAGGGGGCACCTGACGATGGCCGTGCCTGGATCGATGAGCCCCGGGGCGCTGACCGGGTCTTGCGCGGCGGCTCGTGGCTCAACGATCAGTACTACGCCCGTGTGGCCAACCGCACCGGGGCCGGACCCGACGGCTGGGACGACGACGTCGGTTTCCGCTGCGTAAAAAGCAGTTAAAAATAGGAATAAAGTTGATGAGAATAATTAAACTGGAGCTTCCAAACCTTGGCTTTTACGTCTTGTGAAACTTAGTAGAAGCTCGTATTGGCACCCCTGAAAAATTGGAGACTGTGTGGATCAGAATTAATGGAACAGGCCCAGTTTCTGAGGAGGCAGCGGATCAGCACATCAACTATGTCAAGAATGTGCTGTGCTTAGAAGCTGATATTATTGAGTACATCGATCCCTGGGGCCGACTCCCAGAAGGAATTGCAGGGAAGGTAATTTAAGTTCATAGCTGATTACATAGGTAGGGACTTTTCTTAAGTCCCTACCTATACTAGGAATTAAAATTAGGTGAAAAGGAGATTGGGTATGAAAGAGTTTGATAGCCCCCAGCCGCAAATTAGGAGTTTGATCCACAACTCCGGTGACTGCCCCAATGAGCATTCGCCGTATAACTGCGACTGCGAGTACCACAAGTCTGTGGCACAGAAGATTAAAGATGGAATTACCGATGAATTCTTTGACTTGTCAGAAAAGAGGCATGGATTCATCCTCTCCAAAGAGGAGAGAATGAAGCTCAAAGAGACCATTTCTATTTCTCTGATGCTAGAGTATATTGAGGCGCACAAGTAGAGAGGAGGAAGAGGAGCATGCAAGCCTCATCTTTTAGCAGAAACCAAAAAGACGGAACTCTACTGATTTTAATTCCTGAAGGGAAGTTTCTAGCGGGAGATGAAAAGGCACTAGTTCACCTCCCTCTCTATTATCTGGCTGCCCATCCGGTGACCAACGCGCAGTATAATAAGTTCGTCGAGTCCACCGGCCACCGCCTGCCGGACCATGCCGACTGGGGCGAGCCGGTCTGGAAGGGGCGGGAGTTTTCCCCCGAGAAGGCTGGCCATCCGGTGGTCTGCGTGAGCTGGGAGAGTAAGTTTTTAACTTAAGAGATTTTAAACAACTTAAATCGGAATGGGCTCTTATGAAAAAGCAAACACCTGAAGAATTAGCAAAAGAGGGAGCGTATGTGGCTTTCTTCGGCGCAGCTTCAGCTGTGGCCCGATGGCTCAGAGGAGTCATCGAGGAAGCGGAAGAGGAATTTCATCAACAGAGAAAGACCCTCCCTAAGCCAAAGAAACAGAAGAGCTTAAAGGGAAAGAGGAAGGTAGAATGACTTGGGAGATCAATTTGGAGAAGTGTAATGCAAAGGATCTACAAACTGAAGCCTAGAGCTAGAGTCCTGTGCCTTAATAACCTGGGAATTTCTCTGGGAAATCGAAAAATTACAAAGGAGGTCGGTATCTGGAACCTTCCAGCAATAGAAACCTGCCCGGAGAGAACTAAGATGTGTGAGATGAAGTGTTATGCCAGAAAATCGGAGCGTCTGCATCCAGCATGTATTCCTGCCAGACATAGAAATCTGCAAGCAGCGCAGGAAGAGAATTTTGTAGCCAGGATGATAGAATTGATTTGTCTATCCAATGTGGGCTGGTTCAGAATCCACGAATCAGGAGATTTCTTCTCTCAAGAGTATTTGAATAAGTGGGTAGAGATTGCCAAAGCTCTACCGGAAGTTAGATTCCTGGCATTCACTTCCAGCCATTCTCTGAGATTCTCTAGAGTGTCAGAGAATATGAGCATACTATTCTCAGTGTGGCCAGATACTTCTGTTATTCCTATTGGACGCAAGGCCTACGTCGAAGGGGCTAGTGGCTTCTCGTGCCCTCACGACTGTGGCCCCGGTGAATGCTTGTTCTGCTGGAAGGGAACAGGAGATGTCAACTTTAAATTGCACTAAGAGGAGAGAAAAAATGGAACTTTACGTTAAGCAGTCCTCTAACTGCCCAGCCGGGCTCCCATTAATTGATGTAACAAGGCTATCGCCTACTTGGGAAGGAGGAATATCTAGGTGCTCGACAAACACTCATTTGTGTGTGAAAATGCTCTCATGAACACTTATTCAGTATCAGAATTTTCAAAAATTGTGGGGGTTTCTGTAAAAACTCTTCAGCGCTGGGATAGGGAAAAGAAATTGATCCCACTAAGAAGTTTGTCTAACAGAAGAGTTTATACAGAAGAGCATTTGTCTAAAGCTGTTGGCATAACAATAAGTAAAAAAGAAAGGAAGGTGATAGTTTATACAAGAGTTTCTAGTCAGAGTCAAAAGAATGATCTTTTGAATCAGAAGAGAATGCTTGAACAGTTTTGCAGTTGCAAAGGTTTAAATGTAGATGGGTGGATAGAAGAGATTGGAGGTGGATTTAAAAATCCAGACTTAGAGCTATCAGACAGAATATGGACTTGTCCAAACTGTAATGAGACTCACGATCGTGACCTCAATGCAGCAATCAATATTGAGAGAGAAGCTATGAGGTTAGTCTCCTCTTAAAAGACTCCTCCAAGGTAGTGGCTTCATCTGGAGGTTAAAAAAGCACGTGGACAGGATGTAAGACTTTCTTAGAAAGCTATCCTGAATGAAGCGTGAACTGAAAACCTGTTCAAGTGTTTGTGCACACTTGGACACAATTTAGGAAGCAGCAAAGATGATTTCAATTCAACCAGATGATCAAATCGTAAGTGCCTGGGGGGAGTGCGCAGCTGGGCCGGGATGGGCAAATCAACCTCTCTGGGTTATTGTAAGGAGCAGAGAAGGAAAACTAAGAATGGCATGCATCCAGCCAGAAGATCAAACTATGGAAATACACACCCTGTTCAAAGTATCTGCAGTAGTCAGCGCCCAAATGTGCAAAGCAGTAGAAGAATGTATGAAAAGCAGGTCTAAAAGAAAAGCGAAAGTAGCATTCCCCTCCGAAAAAGAAATTTTGGCATCTGAACCAAGCGGATACGAGCTTGTCCGGATCCCGGGCGGTAGTTTTACCATGGGGTCCCCGGAATCGGAAGAGGACAGCGAGAACGAAAGACCTCTACATGAGGTGCAAGTGTCAGACTTCTACTTGGGGCGCTATCCAGTAACCAATGAGGAATATGGGCGGTTTCTCCAGAAAAATCCCGAGGTGAAGGAACCGAGGCATTGGTCGGACCTAAATTATTGGGCGGATCGGCGGTTCAACCTCCTCCGGCAACCGGTGGTCGGGGTGAGCTGGGGGGATGCCCAGGCCTATTGCCAGTGGGCAGGGTTAAGACTACCCACAGAAATGGAGTGGGAGTATGCAACACGTGCTGGTAGCGTTACGCGCTGGTCCTTTGGGGATGATGAAAAACTACTGGGTGACTATGTGTGGTTTTATGGAAACTCAGAACACCTTACACATCCGGTGGGTGAAAAAGAACCCAACCCTTTTGGCCTATATGACATGCACGGCAATGTATTGGAGTGGGTGGAGGACGACTGGCACGAGAACTACCAGGGAGCTCCAAGTGATGGCCGCGCCTGGATCGATATCCCCCGAGGCTTCTCTCGGGTGTTGCGGGGCGGGTCGTGGAACTACGCCAATACCGACCTTTTCCGGTGTGCCTTCCGCAACCTCAGCGCCCCGACGTATTGGTGCAACTACATCGGGTTTCGTTGCGCCAGAGGAATCTCACCGTAGGTAGAAAGTGCTCTAGCAAATTAGAGAAGGAGGAATATCTAGGTGCTTGACAAACACTCATTTGTGTGTGAAAACGCTCTGAGGTTAGTCTCCTCTTAAAAGACTCCTCCAAGGTAGTGGCTTCATCTGGAGGTTAAAAAAGCACGTGGACAGGATATAAGACTTTCTTAGAAAGCTATCCTGAATGAAGCGTGAACTGAAAACCTGTTCAAGTGTTTGTGCACACTTGGACACAATTTAGGAAGCAGGCAACTCTGGACTGAGAGTCTTGGACGACAACTGCGAAACAGAGGAAGGCAGTCATCTTCCTCGAGGATATGGGGCATCTATTTTCTGGGTGAGCCTAGAGAATAAAGAGGATCTTCCCTTAGAGGTTCTGCGGGTAGTAGAACAGGAGGAAATTTCATAATTGGACAAGCTGGATAACAAAGATCGAGGAGTTCACAGTTATGTACGGGGAGTGCCAAAAAAGGGAGGGAAAATAAAAGATGTTTTTAATACAAGCAGACGATAAAATCATAAGTGCTTGGGGAGAGTACGCAGCGGGGCCAGGATGGGCAAATCAACCTCTCTGGGTTACTGTAAGAGACAGAGAAGGAAAACTAAGAATAGAATGCATCCAACCAAATGAACAAACCCTAGAAATTTCTATCTTGTTTAAGATGTCTGCAGTAATCAGCGCCCAAATGTGTAAAGCGGTAGAAGCGTATATAAAAAGAGAGGACAAGCAACGATGAAATCTGCAAAAAAAGAAACGCAAGAACAAAAAGAATTTGAGGAGAGGCAAGCCCAGATCCTCTCTTCTATTCCAGAAGAGTTTCATGGCTACTTCTCCCACATAGCTTGGGAAGAAGGGCATAGCTCAGGCTATTCAGAGGTACTAAACTGCCTCATTCTTCTGTTGGACGGATTTGAGTCTGCTCTGGAAAAATACACAGCCAGAGTAAAAAGGGAACTCTTCAGTAGGATGTAGCTCGTAAGTAGAGAAGGGTAGAGAGCTTGTCCCTACCCTTCTACCTCAGGCATCCACCTTAACCTCTCCAAGTTATCTCCCCCAGAATCTCAATAGTCATCAAGTCCGGATATCCCTCTTCGTAGATTAGACAGTCCTTCTCAGAGGGATTACGTGGGTTCCAGCAACTGATCCATCCAAAATCTTTCCTTCTCTCCATCCCAAAGAAGACATCCCTTCTAGCTCTCTTCCGATCGGAAGCTTATCCCTATATAATGTCTCTTCTTTAAGCGATAGATAGATAATATCCACCATATCCCCTGCCCTCCCAAACATCCATAATCCTATAGGAGATAGGCTATTCACATCCTTTCTAGCTAGCAGATTGTAAGCATTGTATCCAGAGAGAAGTATGGCAACACTCTTCTCCTCTATGATCACTTCCATGCGAATCAACAAACCCTCAGATATTCTATCCCATCCATAATACCCCGGGATCAAGCAGCTTTCCTCATGTTCCTCTATTTTTCCATCTTCAAATACTATTCTGATTTTGTTTCTTAGCATTACAAATGTTCCCTTATCGATAAAAAAGTTCGTTCATTCATCCAGCTCCAGCAAAATAGCAGTTCCATGTGGAGAACCGTCTACAGATAGCTCTCCTGTAATTGTAGGAGAAGCTGGAGTACTGACATCTACGATAGTAACCTGTTGAGCATCAAACGCTGACACATAAACCAGATTTTCTAGCACAGACATTTCTATTTGGTGCCCTCCAGCATTTAATTTCACATCATCTCTGAGAGACCCTAGAAAAATAGGATGCGGAAATCCTGCATCAGCAAAGGGATCTGTAATATCGATTACAGAAAAGAAAGAGGGAGTTCCACCCACTCCTTCAGCCAGAGCGAAAGCAAGATTTCCATCTTCAGAGGTGGCTATCCTATGCACCCCTCTAAGCTCCGGATCTTCTCTTACCCACCCAATTTGGGCGTTGCTGATATCCGTAAAGTAGACAACATCTTGATCTGGTGCAGAGATCATCAAGTATCTATCTCCTTTGAAAGCCAAACCCAGCACAGTACTTGTCAGAGAGACATTCTTGGATGTATCGATTACTGGACGAGTAGGGTCAGAAATACTATATGCCCCAACCCCGAAAGTAAACGAGTATATATCCCCAACCCATAGATATCCCCCTCCTACATGAACTGTCCCCGGAGTAGGAGGATCTAAAAAACCAGTTAGAGCTACTCTGGTGATTACTTGTGGTGTAGAAGGCAGTGAAACATCTACTACTAGAATCTCTTGAGGAAGGAGATTTACAAGGTAAATGTAGTTTTCCTCTATTGCCATATCCCAAGAAGTCTCAAAAAAAGGTTCTGTTTTTCCAACGATTTTTGGATTTTCTTGATCACTGACATCCACTGAAACTATTATCTTGTTTATCTGGTTCAAGACAAAGACATTGGTATCTTTAGCGACAATAGCTTCTGCTCCTCTGAGATCTATATGCTCAACTGCTCCAAGAAACTCCGGCTCAGTAGGAGTTGTCAGATCATAAAGCTCTAGTCTTCCTAGCTGAGTTTTCCATGTAATCACAGCTAGCACATTTCTAGTTCCTAGCGAAGGTCCCGGAACAAAGCGGGCTCTTTTGTTTGGCTCTGTTCCCACTACCGCTTTATCGTTCAAAGCAATAAAAACATCTCCCTCTCTAATTCTTCTATCCCCAACCTTTCGGCGAACTACACCATCAGATCCTGTGATCTCACTTCCAGAGAACGAGGTGATGTGTAATTCTTTAGCAGAAACTCTGGTAGGAGTGCCAGAGATAAGATGTCGCATAGTCCTTCCCCCAGCCAGATCCGTAATAGATTGAGTTCTACGAAATCCTCTCATTGCCCCACCTTTTCTTGCTCAGACCCAATAACATAACGTCTTCCAACATGATCTTGAAGGGACCAGGTTACATCGTCTGCTATGAATACTTCCCCAGTGATATGAATAGCAGCCAGTTCGTCATCTGCATCAGAGAACTTGAGAGTGTTTCGCTGCACGTAATTCAGTTGCTTTAAATCAAAAGGTGCCGGAGGAGAAAGTACCTGAAAAAGATTATGGGTTCGCCTCATAGCAAACTCCTTCAACAGAGGTCATAAATGACAATCCAGCATTTAGAGAGTGATTAACTCCCAAGGCCACAAAGTTTAGAAGCCCAGATTTTCCAGGGCGAAAGTCCTGAATGCTATATCTTCCACCTTTCTTAATATCAGGAGTGCCAATCATAGAAACGCTTATATCCAGCCTTCTTGCCTGATTCATCTCGCGTATCTGATTAGCTATTCGAGAGAAATCTACTCCTCGGTACAGATGTGGATTTGAAAACTCAAAATTCTCGGCATACTGATTGCTAGAAATAGTGATCTCCTGTCGAAGAACCGAAGTCTTATTCGCTGCACCAAACTCCTCAGTACTAGCTTCAGGAGGAGAGCCAAAATAAGTCTCTATCGTTGAGGTCTTCAGTTTAAAAGGACTCTGTTCAGAGATCTTCAGTTTAGAAGGACTCTGTTCAGAAAAAACGTCAGAAACAATATTGGCTACGTAAGAATCCTCCCTCCTGCGAGTCAGGCCTTTGGCCAATTCAGTATAGGTAGTCACATGCTTCTTTGCTTTTGAGAGAACAACAGCTCCGTCAGTATCATACTCCTGTGTCTCCGATACTTTGGATAACAGGCGGTTGACAGAATAGGAGTAAGTAGTAGAAATCTTTAATTTCAACTTATGTCGTAGAACATCCCCCTCTAGTGTGGGGACCACGAGAGTATATATTTCTTTCTCTATTCTGTTACTATATGCGGTGTATGTATAATCTGTTGTTTCTCTCTGCAGCTGCACCAGCATTCCACCTATAGGTCCTGCAGAGGTCACTACTACAGTGCTACTCGCTCTTCCAAGCTCATCTAGGCGTAGAGTAGTATTGATCACTGTCTTTAAATTAGCCTCACGATCCTCAGTAATAACAGAAGTTACTTGTTCCTGCCTGGTCCTAAAGGGAGAGATAGAAGCCTGAGTGACCCCACCCATGAACTCATTACCAATAATACCACTACCCGAGGCCCCGGTAATAAAGGCTTTGTGTATTTCGGGAAGCGCAGTCTCTCCAATGCTAATATTCAAGATTCTTCGATCGTTCACATCCAGCTGCACAGCATCAGAAATTCTAGTCTTCCATAGATCTGCGATATCGATAATTACTCGATCAGAGACAGATCCATCATAATAAATAACCACCTTCTGTATTTCTGTAGGAGAGGCAAACTCTCCCATATTCTTTAAAACAGTGGCCACATCACTATCGTAAGATACAGTTTCCTTAAAATCATAATTCTGAAGATTCCACACCAGGCCGACAGAACTTCCCACAGCTGTCTGCAGACTGGCTACTACACTCATAGCGCTTAGAAACTGAGGAGCACCTCCTCCCAAAATAGCAAAGAATCCAGTAGCAGCTCTCTGAGAAGATCTAAAATGAGTCTCTAAAAGCACAACAGCTTTGTCATAGAGATGAAGAGTGAAGGTATATCCTCCCTCGCTCTTTTCCTGCTCTACCTCCCTTATAACTCCTCTAAAGCTTAAGGTCTCCACATCGTTAATAACAGCGTTGACGTTAAACGTATCCTCGATTTGTGGAATTAAGGCGTAGTCTGGGCTATCACTCGGAACAAACATCTGAACAGTGCATCGATCAGATATGCTCTCCAAAGACGAGTATATGGACATACTAGTTATATATTGTTCCAGCCCCATTAAACTACCTCCACAATGATGATCTGCACATCCTCGTTCTTGCTTTGT
>Ga0209323_10000987_pt1 | contig 18819 bp, 17 predicted proteins | sample Rifsed19ft2_FD_184014 | JGI IMG/M metagenome (GOLD analysis project Ga0209323, IMG submission 184014) | Soil microbial communities from Rifle, Colorado, USA - sediment 19ft 2 (version 2) | ecosystem: Environmental > Terrestrial > Deep subsurface > Rock core/Sediment | place: Rifle, Colorado...
GTCTGAGTCATCACATGCCTTCGCAGGATCGAGATCAAAAGAGTCGATTATCTTCATCTCCTTTGCCTTTTGAAGGTTTTCAAGGCTCCTTCCATTTCCAGTAATGTGGTCACAGAGTTTATACTTCTTCATTGCAAGGGCAAAGGATGCTCCGATCAATCCAACACCCAGTATTGTTACCTTGTTAAAACAAATCAGTGAATCGGAGAAACGGTGAAGGGGAGATGTATCCCCGTGTCTCTCAGTCGCCGTGTCTCCGGTTCCCTGTTTTTTTATCATATTTCCCTTCCGACAGCAATAGCTATGGGTTTTAATTCATTCATTAACTTTTTAAAGTAATCAGGCCTTAGAGACTGCTCCCCATCTGACAGTGACTCTTCTGGATTTTCATGCACCTCTATGAGAAGTCCATCCGTTCCAGCAGCAATAGAAGCCTTTGACATAGGAGCAACAAGGTCCCACTTGCCAACCCCGTGGCTTGGATCAACAACAACAGGGAGATGGGTAAGCTGCTTGAGAACCGGTATTGCGCTGAGATCAAGGGTATTCCTCGTTGCCGTCTCAAATGTCCTTACTCCTCTCTCACAGAGGATTATTTTCTGATTACCTTTTGACATAATATATTCAGCAGCCATAAGCCATTCTTTTATCGTAGATGAAAAACCCCTCTTGAGCAGGATCGGTTTGTCGCACGCGCCCACTTCAAGGAGGAGTCTAAAATTCTGCATATTCCTTGCACCAATCTGCACTATATCTGCATACTTAAGAATAACCTCAATATCTCTGGGATCCATCAGCTCTGTTACAACAGGAAGTCCTGTCTTGTCCCTCGCCTCTGCAAGATACTTAAGTCCTTCTTCTCCAAGTCCCTGGAATGAATATGGAGAAGTACGGGGTTTGAAAGCACCTCCTCTGAGGAAAGAAGCACCTGCTTCCTTGACCTTCTCTGCTATGTTTATAATCATTGTCTTGCTCTCAACAGCGCATGGGCCTGCTATTACCTGTATCTTTTTACCCCCTATAACATTCCCCTTTATATCAATAGTAGTATCTTCTGCCTTGAAATCCCTGCTTGCAAGCTTATAGGGTTTGAGTATCCTCAATACATCTTCAATCCCCGGCATTACCCTTATAGCATTCTCTTCCTCTTCACTTATTTTTGAAGTGTCTCCGATAACACCTATCACTGTCCTCTCAGTACCTTTTGATATGTTTACATCGAGACCACGACTTTCGAGTTTCTTCACAATGCGCCTTATATCTTCTTCTGTTGCAGTCGGCTTTATAACAATAATGTCCATTTACTCCTCCAGTTTTACAAGTAAGCAATACATCTTAAAAGACAGGACATTGCCCTTGAGTGGTTTCTTTTGTCGATAATCCAATGAAAATATTTCAATATGAAGAGGCAAAAGCCTCGGAGTCCCGATCTTATCGGGACGAGAATGAGCGAAGGGGTAATATCCTGTCTTTTGAGATATGTGCTCATTTCATTTATCATCCTTCACTTTTTTAAAGGCTTCAATAAATCTCTCATTCTCTTCGGGCAGACCTATGGTCACCCTTATCTCTTCATGCCCTACAGGCCTTACTATCACGCCTTGTCTCAGCATTTCATTATAGAACACTTTTGAATCACGCTCCAAAAGGATATAGATAAAATTAGCCTCTGTAGGAACATATTTTATATTAAGGGATTTAAATTCTCTGTAAAAGTATCTTTTCCCCTGTTCGTTTATTTCCTGTGAATGCCTGATATGGGCATCATCTTTAAGTGCATGTATAGCTGCATTTTGAGCTAAAGAGTTCGTGTTAAAGGGTGGTCTGAGTTTATCCATCTCCTGGATTATATCTTTTCTTGCAATGCCGTATCCGATCCTGAGACCTGCAAGACCATAGATTTTTGAAAATGTCCTGAGTATTAGGATATCCCTTCCGGCCCTGAAATGCTTCATGCTGTCAGCATAATCAGTATCTGCTACATATTCATGATAAGCCTCATCAGCTATGACCAAAATCCCTTCCGGAAGTTTATCCATTAAACGGTCGAATTCATTTTTTTTATTTATCGTACCGGTGGGATTATTTGGATTTGCTATAAATATCATCTTTGTCCCGGGAATAACAGCATCTGCCATTGCCTCAAGATTATGTGTGTAATCCCTTAGCGGTACTTGAACCGGCTTAGCACCTGCTGCCTGGACAGACATGGGAAAGACAACAAAAGACGGATAAGCCATAACAGCCTCATCACCTAATTGTAGAAAGGTCCTCACAGCAATATCGATCAGCTCATTCGAGCCATTCCCGAGAATAATCTCGTCTTCGCTAACAGAGAGCTTCCTGGACAGCTCCTTTTTAAGCCAGTATCCACTTCCATCAGGGTATCTGTTAATGCCGATGGAAGGATTCGAATCCATTAAAGCATCTATAATAGCCCTTAGAGCCATAGGTGAAGGACCAATGGGGTTCTCATTGGAGGCCAGTTTTATAGAGTCCTTAATTCCGAGTTCTCTTTCGAGTTCCTCTATTGGTTTTCCAGGGACATAAGGCTTGAGGGTTGAGATATACTCCGGCGGTCTAATCATCAAGTTCCACCATGAGGATAGGAACCAAGAATCTTTACATAAAGGCAGCTATCTCTTATGCTATCAATCGCCTTCCTTACCCGTTTGTCATCAACATGACCCTCCATATCCACAAAAAAGATATATTCCCATGCCTTCCTTTTCGACGGCCTCGACTCTATCTTTGTCAGATTAATCTTTGCCTTCTTAAAGGGCACAAGGATATCATGGAGCGCCCCTGGCCTATCCTTAATCGAAAACATAATAGATGTCTTGTCTTTTCCGGTCTTTGAAGGATATTCTTTGGAAATAACAAGGAATCTCGTATAGTTGTGCTTGCTGTCGCCGATATTCTTTTCAACAAAATGCAGGTCGTATACCTTTGCAGCCACCTCGCTCGCTATGGCTGCAGCTTCATCATCCTGTAATGCAATCTCTGCTGCCTTTGCAGTACTTGTGGATTCGAGGATTGGAATCCCTATCAGATTTGTTTCAATCCAGCGCCTGCATTGTGCAGTCGCCTGCGGATTGGAGTATACCTTTTTGATCTTTGATTTATCACCACTCTTTGAGAGGAGATTATGGGATATCTCGAGCATTACCTCTGCAGAGACCTTGAGATCGTAGTCCATAAAGAGATCAAGCGTAGAACTGATAACCCCCTCGTTTGAGTTCTCGATGGGCACGACTCCAAATTCTGTCTTTCCGGAGTCGACAGTATCGAATACTGCCTTAATACTTTCTACTGGCAAAAAAGAGGCTGATGAGCCGAAATGCCTCAATGCTGCCAGATGCGTATAAGTTGCCAGAGGGCCAAGACATGCGACATTGAGAGGTTCCTCCAGGGAAAGGGATGCAGAGAGAATTTCCCTGTATATAACTTTCAGTGTATCATTTGGAAAAGGCCCTTTATTAATAGATGTGAGACGTTCGAGGATCTCCCTTTCACGTTCAGGAGAGTAGAACTTTGCCCTTTCATTCCTCTTGATATGGGCAATTTCAATAACAGTCTCGGCCCTCTTGTTAAGGAGCCTGAGGATTTCGTTATCGATATCATCGATTTCTTTCCTCTGCCTTTCGAGTTCTCCCATTCTCCCCCCCCTCTGCCTAAGATTATGAAATATCTGATATTATACCCAAAAAACCTTACTTTGTAACTGAAAGCTTATAGTGTATATAGCAAACCGCCCAAAACCCTTTTGAGTTGACTACTAAAATACCAATTATGGTAAATTTAGACACTTAATATTAAGGAGGCATCCCATGAAAAAAGTACTTACATCATTATTTGTTATAGCGTTTGTTTTAATATCTCTCCACGGAGCGTATGCCCTTGAATTTTCAGCGGACCAGATAACAAAACACAAAGGAGAGGGCATAACATCAAAAATTTATATGAAGGATAAAAAGTTTCGAATTGAACTAAAAGGACAGCCTGGTTACACCATCATGAGGCAGGATAAGAACACTATGTGGATAGTGATGCAAGAAGAAAAATCATATATGGAAATGACACTCGATCCAAACCAAAAACCAAAGGTTGAGGAGAAATTTACTGGCGAAATAAGTAGAAAACTCATTGGCTCTGAGAACATCAACGGACATCCTTCTGATAAATATGAAGTTACGTATAAAGAAGGCAATGAAGTGCATAAGGTTTATCAGTGGATTGCAAAAGATATAAACTTCCCCATAAAAACTGCTGCCATAGATGGAAGCTGGAGCTCAGAGTTTAAGAATATCAAAATGGATAAACAGCCTGATAATCTCTTCGAGGTGCCTTCCGGTTGCAAGAAGATATCCATGCCCATGATGCCAGAAATGTGAGAGTTTTAAGAGAGAGGGAAGAAGGAATTACCTATTCTTTTTTTGTTTTAATTTCTTTTCTTGTTTTAAATTCTTTTTTTGACTATGTGTAACCGACTCAATAGTCAATCTTAATTTATTAAAGTCCAGGGGTTTAACAAAATATCCAACTGGTTTGATTTTTTTTGCTTCTTTAATCGTCTCTTCATCTGAATACCCGGTGATGAAAATAATAGGCACACAAAAACGGGCTTGTAATTGTTTGGCTACTTCTATTCCATTTGTTTCTCCTCTCAGGTTTATATCTATCAACACGATATCCGGCTTTTCACTCATGGCTTTTTCAATTGCTTCTTTCCCTGATGACACCTGTTCACATTTTCCACAACCCCAATGCTCTAATAAATGTTGTAAGCTCATGGCTGTGATAACTTCATCTTCAACAATTAAGATTTTTTTCCTTGTCATAGCCTTATATGCTTTTCATGTCTTTGATGTTTCCTTAAATTTTATTAGAAAGTCAGTTCCTTTTTTCCCTTTTAATCCCACCTCTCCTCCCAACTGATCCTCTGCCAACCATCGAACAAGATTCAAGCCCAATGATTTTGTATTCCTGAAATCTAAACCTTCAGGCAAGCCAATGCCATCATCGCTAATCTGAAGTTCCATTTTATCTCCATCTGTTGCGTGAATCGCTATCTTAATTTTACCTTTTCTGTTATTCGGGAAAGCATACTTTAGGGAGTTGGACACAAGTTCATTGACAATTAAACCGCATGTAGTAATAGTGTCAAGAGATATGAAAATATAATCGATATCCAGTATTAAAGATATTCTGTGTTTACTCCCTTCGTAACTTTTTATTAGGGCATTTGTAACTTCTTTAATATAATTCTTGAGGTTGACATTGGACAAATCTTTCGATTGATAGAGCTTCTCATGGACAAGAGCGATTGATCTGATTCTGTTCTGAATATCTTTTATCCCTCCTAACATTTTTTTGTCTCTGATGGTTAGAGACTGAAGGTCAAGCAGACTTAAAATCACCTGCAGGTTGTTCTTTGTCCTGTGGTGAACCTCTCTCAGAAGTATTTCCTTTTCCTTGAACGATATCCTGAGGTTCTCTTCAGCCTGTTTGTGTTCTGTAATATCCAAAAGGGATACCACCAGCTTTTTTGTATTAGGAATCATAGCGATTCTCATAAAAATATCTTTAATGTTGCCATACCTGTCACAAGCCCTAAACTCGTAGGTATCTGGAACAGAATCGGGATCAATCTTATACAAACGATAATATTCCTTCAATCTCTCTAAATCTTCTTTCACGATGAATTCTGTCCAGCTTTTCCTACCTTCTATTTCTTCTTTAAAATAACCTGATAGCTTTTCGAATTCCGTGTTTACCATGGATATTATATCGTCTTCGACTATTACTATCGCAGTTCCGGTAGTTTCGAAAACAACTCTATATTTCTCTTCAGAAGCCCGCAAAGCCTCCTCTGCCTTTTTGCGCCCAGTGATATCCCAGAAAATCCCCTGCACACCAATGATGTTTCCTTCTTCATCTTTAACTGGAATCTTGACTGTCTTTATAAAGCCCTCTTTACCATCTTGTATGTATTGCTCCTCTATCTCTTCTGTCTTTCCAGACTCCATAATTCTTTTATCATCTACTCTATATCTGTCAGCCAACTCTTTTGGGAAAAAATCATAATCTGTTTTCCCAGCTATTTCCGGCAGGTTGATACCCAAATCCCCGGCATAATTTTCATTGCATGAAATATAAACGCTATTTTTATCCTTAAGAAATATTTTCTGCGGTAGATTCTCAATTAATACCTTGTACTTATTCTCGCTCTGTCGTAGCTCATCTTCTACCTTTCTGCGCTCATTGATTTCTATGGATACACTTTCTATCGTCTGGTTTGTTACTTTCCCTAAGGCTTTTAATAGCTCATTTTGGGAATTATCAGAAATTCGAGAATTGAGATCAGCTTTTGATACCCTGTGCAATACGTCAAAATGTTCTGCAAGACCGATGGCAAATTCATGAGATAGTTCAACAATTTCTTCGATGTTTTGCGCAGTTAAATTAACCAAATGTTTTAACTTACTAATCAATTCAATATTTGAAGTCTCAGGTATTCTGACTAAAGGATCTCCAGAAGAAATCATCTTTAATGCCTCGAAAACCTCGGATAAGCCAATGGCCAACTCAATACCAATATTCTCCAGTTCACTATCTCTATCTTCAACAATTTACCTTGTATTGAATCCCGACAATGGGTTCCTGGAAAAAGCCAGCATCTGAGGTTCCGTGATTTATAGGCTGGGCATTCTTTCTTGTTACACTGAAAAATTTCCCAGCATTTTACTTTATCCATTTGTTCATCTAACAGAATATTAGATTGGGTAGCCTTCTTTGCCATACCTTCCCCCGAGACTTGATATTAGTATACAGAAAAAATAGAAGAAAAAATCAATCTTTTTGAGCTACATATTTTCCCCCTAAATCTCGATTATTTCACCAAAATTTCCTTCCACCTCTTATATACAAAGACCCTCTCTATAAAGTTCTCCCTTAAAATAGGATCATGAAGCCTCCCCTCATCGATGACTGGTATGAGAGGGTATCTGTAATGTATCTATCCAATTTGTGGCCACCATCATACCGGACCTTCTCTCCAAGTAGACAAGAACTTATCCCGATTTTGATTTTTTCCATATTTCTTCTTACTCTATTTTAATAATTGCATTTCCTTTAGCACATCTTAATAAACAACCCTGCAGCAAGCAGGCTGCCCGACAATTGTAGCCGCAGGCTTTAGCCTGCGTATATGAGGCGCAACCTAAAGGTTGCGGCTACAACATATTGGCACCGTACATCGAAAATTAGAATTGTCGGACAGCCTACAAGCTGCGAGGTATCGAATACTGAAATAACGATATTCGTCATTCTCCGGCTTGACCTGAGAATCCAGCCTGTCCCAGCGAAAGCTGGGAACTACTAATGAACTGGATTCCCGTTTCCACGGGAAACTCTGGATTCCGCATCCCCCGATCGCAGTCGAGGGCAGGCAAGTGCGGAATGACATTTTTATCTATGAACATGTCTAACTATGTTTTATATTATTACAACCCCGAAGCTGAGCTTCAAGGAATTCTTTGATTAAAAGTAAAAGTTAAATTCCATCATAAAAAAAGACACTTCTTCATCAGAGAAATTTTAGAAAAAATAATTCTTAAATACTATAATTATAAGATTAATAATGGTGATCTGTAATCAATAATGGTAATCGAAGAGTCCATACTCATTCATGCAAAGATGGATAAAGTATGGGATACATTTACCAATCTCACCTGCTGGAAAGACTGGAATACAGTCATGAGAAATGTTAATTCAGGCGAGGACTGTCTTTCTCATGGAGGCGAGATCTCATGCTCTTTCCACCCTTTTTTTCTACCTATCAAAGCTAAGATACAGATAGAAGAGGTAATCCCTCATAAAAGCATTGTGTGGTCTGCAAAGAAAAAAGGGTTCTCTGCTCGAAACAAATTCTCTTTTCAGGGCAATGAAAGAGGCATAATAATAACAAGCAGGGAAACCTATAGCGGCCCTCTTGTTAAGTCCTTAGGTTTCCTCCTCCCCAAAGGAAAGATGCAGACTCTTATAAAGACTTTCCTCAAAGACCTCAAAACAGCATCAGAAAGTTAATTAATCCACATTATTCTTAAAATCGTTTCTTGCCTGTCTTCTTCCTCATCTCCTCTGCAAGTCTCTCGAGCACTGATTCAAGAGGAATGGGGTCTCTTCCGGTAACTTCTCTGAAACGATTATTCGAAGGTGTGGTATTACTCCTCAGACCCTCTGCAAGGGCAATCCCGACGCTGTTAGGGACTCCTGTAATCAATTGTATCCATAGGGCAGATAAATGGATTGCGAAAAGGGGAACTGGAACAATGAAGTTCTTAATCCCGCGTATTGCCTTCCCGCAGAGCGCAAGGAGGTCACGATAATGTACTATATCTGACCCTATTTCGAATATCTCATGTCCTGTAATAAGCCGCTGAACTAATTTTTCAATAACACTCACTGCATCTTCAAGTGCAATCGGTGCACAGAGAGAATTCAGCCATCGGGGCGTAATCATTACAGGGAGGCGCTTTGCAAGGTAATAGACTATGAGATAGGAAGCGCTGCAGGTTGCCAAAAGGATACTTGCACGTACTTCCCCAACAGGGATTTCATAGGAAGCAAGTGCCTTCCCGGTCTTCATCCTGCTCAGAAGGTGAGGTGATACATGTTTGCCCGATGGGACAATACCGCCGAGGTAGATGATTTTTTTAACCCCCACATGTTGAGCAGCATGGCCTGCTGTATTTGCAAATTGAACATCAAGGAATTCAAAGTCCTTAGCTCCGAGAGAATGGATAAGATATATTAGGACATCTGCACCTCGGAGAAAATTCTCTGCACTCGTTATGTCAAACAAATCAACCTGTCTCCAGAAGAGACGATCATGCTTGAGGGTTTCAGCATCCTGTTTTTTCCGGTATGAAGCTATTATTTCATATTCAGGGGATTCAAGAAGCTTCTTGATAAGATTTCGGCCAACACACCCAGGAGCGCCTAAGATCGCAATCTTCATAGACTAAACTATAGCAAAATAAGATATGAGTTTCTATAATTTTCCCTTTCAGGATGCTGAACCCCATCTTTTCAGATTATTGATGAAAAACTTGACATAATTAGACTTAATTTGTAATAATAGTACAAAAACTACAAACTATTAGAAAGGAGGTTTTATAAATATGGCTGGAGAGCATAATTCCTTTGGGGAATTTTTCAAAAGCCTTCGGAAAAAAAAGAGAGTCACTCTGAGAGAATTTTGTATTAGGGCATCTGCTGATCCTGCCAATATCAGCCGCCTTGAACGGAGTGCAATGCCTCCTCCGCAGGATACAGAAATACTGGAACGATATGCAAAAGCACTTGACATCGAAGGCGGTAGTAATGATTGGTATACCTTTTTTGATTTGGCTGCTGCAAATCGAGGAATTATTCCGAAAGACCTGATGTCTGATCATGAAGTCGTAAAAATGCTTCCCGCATTTTTCAGAACATTAAGAGGCCAGAAACCAACAGAGGACGAGATGCGTAAATTGGCAGATAAAATAAGGAGGAGTTAGCTACCAGATTGTTAGATCCCAGGGAATTTAAAGCTCCTTTTATTACGATTGAAAACATAAGAAAAGCAGTAGATCAATTTCGCTCTCAATATTGGCCACAAGATACTATACCCGTTGATATTTTCGTGATTCTTGAATTCGAACTGGGCATTGAAATAAGATCGGTCCTTAATTTGAGAGAAGCAGGTGATGTAGATGCGCTGTTACTTGGAGATCTCAAAACAATCGCTGTTGACCAGAACGATTTTCTGAATGAACGAGCCCAGAACAGGCTCAGATTCTCTGTAGCACATGAAATTGGTCATCTAATACTTCATTCCGATATCTTTTCGAAGATTCAATATTCCTCGATTCCCGAATGGAAAATGACTAATAGAGAAGGTATTTGGCTGTATTAAGCTATTCAAAATCTTTATAATAGAAATCACTAATGCTAAAGGCATATCTAAGGCAGATAGCCGATACAAGCAATCGTGGTGATGCAAGGGAAGAAAGCTATTATCCTATCCTAAAAGAGCTTCTTGAAGAATATAGCAATTCAACAGACAAAAAGAAGATTCATGTAACAGTCCTTCCTAAAAAAACTGAAGCAGGGAATCCCGATTTCAGAATATGGGATGGGAAACAGCATATCACGGGGTACATAGAAGCAAAAGACCCTACCATTGATAATCTTGACAGGATTGAGGACACCAAACAGTTAAAGAGATACCTTCATACCTTCCCTAACCTGATTCTTACCAATTTCCTTGAGTTCAGGCTTTACCGCAATGGACTATTGATTGATAAAGCCCTCATCGGTAGACCAGTCATACTTCATAAGCTAAAAACCACGCCACCTGTTGAAAAGGAGAAGGAACTATTACAGCTATTCGAGAAATTCTTTTCCTTTGCAATACCGAAAGTTTATGATGCTAAAAACCTTGCAATAGAACTTGCCAAACGGACACGGTTTTTAAAGGATGAGGTTATAGCACAGATTCTTAAGGAAGAAGAAAAGACGGGAAAGGGATTTATCAGGAATTTTTACAAAGCATTTAAAGACTACCTTATCAGTAGCTTAACCGAAGATCAGTTTTCAGACTTGTATGCACAGACAATCACTTACGGACTTTTTGCTGCCCGTACACGTTCTGAGAATAGCTTTAACAGGAAACTTGCCTATTACAACATTCCTGAGACCATAGGAATACTAAGAGATGTTTTTCAGTTTATTTCATTAGGTTCATTACCTCAACCTATGGAGTGGATTATAGATGACATTTCGGAAATCCTATCCGTTGCTGAGATCAATAAAATCCTGCATCAATATTTCCATGAAGGTAAAGGGAAAGACCCTGTAGTTCACTTTTATGAAACATTCCTTTCCGAGTATGACCCCAAAACAAGAGAGATGAGGGGAGTTTATTATACTCCCGAACCTGTTGTGTCCTATATAGTCCGTTCATTGCATAGCATCTTAAAAGAACAATTTAAAAGACCCGATGGATTTGCAAGTAACACTGTAACCGTTTTAGACCCTGCAGCAGGAACGCTAACCTTTTTAGCAGAGGCAGCTAAACTTGCAGTTGATGAGTTTGTATCAAAATACGGAGAGGGAGGCAAGGAAAATCTTATTAAGGAGCATATTTTAAAGAACTTTTATGCTTTTGAATTAATGATGGCACCCTATGCAGTCGGTCATCTAAAGATGTCCTTCCTGCTTGAGGAATTAGGATACAGGTTGCAGAAGGATGACAGGGTAAAGCTGTACCTTACCAATACTCTTGAGATGGAAGAACTTGCACAGACGGAATTACCAGGAATGGCTTCCCTGTCTGAAGAATCGCACCTTGCAGGAAGGGTCAAGAAAGAACAGCCTATTTTAGTGATATTAGGAAACCCTCCATATTCAGTAAGTTCCGTTAATAAATCTGATTTCATAGAGCAGGAGATGGAACTTTATAAAAAGGATGTCCGAGAGGAAAAGAACATACAACCCCTTTCAGATGATTATATAAAGTTCATACGATTTGCACATTGGAAGATAGACCATGACGGTAAAGGGACAATCGGGATGATTACAAATAACTCCTATCTATCTGGATTAATACACAGAGGGATGAGAAAGAGATTACTTGATAGTTTCGATGAAATTTACATCCTAAATCTTCACGGCAATAGCCGTATCGGTGAAAAACATCCTGATGGAAGTAAGGATGAAAATGTCTTTGATATACAGCAAGGAGTATCTATCGTTTTATTTATCAAAAAGGAGCAGAAGAGAAAAGCATGTAAAGTCTTTTATCAGGATGTCTACGGATTAAGAGAAAATAAATATGACCTTTTAAGTAAATCCGATTTCCATAAAACAGAATGGAACCCATTAAGCCCTATAGAACCATATTATTTCTTTGTAGAGAAAGATTTTTCATTACAGGTTAATTACGACAAGTTTATACCGATGACAGAAATATTTGATAAATCATCAAGTGGAGTGAAAACCCATAGAGACCATTTTGTAGTCGGCTTTACTGATGAAGAGATTAAACAAAGGATGAGAACCTTTATAAGTAATTTACCTGATGATTTAGTTGCTCAGTCTTTGGACTTAAAAGAAACAACTGATTTTGATATTGGAACTGCAAGAGAGTCCGTCAAGAGAATCAATTGGAAAGAACAGATAAAACCCTATTCTTACCGTCCTTTTGATAATAGGAGTATCTGTTATTCATCTAACCTTATTGACAGGGACAGAATAGAGATAATGCATAATTTTTTTAAAGATAACTTAGGATTAGCGTTAATGAGGCAATATGTCTATGATGCTGTCAAAATTTATAATTATGTATTTTGCGTATCAGAAATTGCAGATACAAGAATCTTTATCAGTAACAGAGGGGCAGGATTTATTTTTCCACTATATCTTTATTCCTCAAAAGATAAAAAAGGATTATTTCAAGCTAAGGGAGAAACAAAAGAATCAAACATAAAACCCGAAATCTTCAATTCCTTATCAAAAGCATATAAAAAAGAGGTATCCCCTGAAGAAATCTTTTATTACATTTATGCTGTCCTTTATTCCGAAACATACAGAACAAAATATGCAGAGTTCCTGAAGATAGACTTTCCGAGAGTGCCTTTTACAAAAAACTATAAGCTATTCAAGAAAATGTTTGACTACGGAAACAGGCTTGTTGAGTTGCACTTACTTAAATCTCCTGAATTGGATTCTCCGATTGCAAGGTTTCAGGGAAAAGGAGATAACCGAGTAAAAAAACTGAAATGTGATGATAAAACAGGAGTTCTGTACATCAACAAAGAGCAGTATTTTGAGGGCATTTCACAGGATTTATGGAATTATCAAATCGGAGGTTATCAGGTTTGTGATAAATGGTTAAAGGACAGGAAAGAAAGAACGTTATCCCTTGATGAGATACAGACCTATTGCAGGATTGTAACAGCAATTCATAAGACCATAGAGATACAAAAATCAATTGATGAAGTTTATGATGATATAGAACGTGAAATAATAAGTTTACAATTGTAGAAAACAAGAGCTTCTAATACAGCCTAATCCACAGCCTCCATGGGAGGTCAGGAAGTTAATGAAAGTAAGGTAAAAAGGAAACTGCTACAAAGACCATTATGGATAAATATATACATTATGACGTCATTTGCGATATTCTTTTATGAATAAATAAATCGTTGTAAAAAATATCAATGGATAAGGAGTCAACAATGGCAAACCTTTTCTGGAAAACAAAAGAGGGCACTAAAAGTCTTTTAGCTACTCCTTTCAAAACAGAAGAAGAATTTGAAAAAATTATCTTTAATACCCGTGAGATTTTAGAAGATATTTTCTTACTCAAGAGACAAATAAGGGGAGGCAGTAAGTCAGGCATACCAGATATTGTTGGCATTGATAATGACGGAAATATATGTATAGTTGAAATGAAAAATGCTTATGTAGACGCCTCAATTATCCCACAAGTTTTACAGTATGCATTTTGGGCAGAAACTAATCCTGATAGTGTTAAATCGTTATGGTTAGAATGTGATAACAAGCCTGATGATTTAGCAATCAGTTGGGATAATTTTCAGGTGAGAATTATAATTATCGCTCCAAAAATACTTCCGTCAACTCTTGATATAGTTGAAAAAATTAACTATCCAGTAGATTTAATCGAAATAGGGAGATGGGTCGAGGCTGAAAATCAATTACTATTAGTCAGAAAGTTAGAGCCAGAGGAGAAGAAAGGAAAAGTTAAACCTGTATCTGGTCAACCAATTTATGATGAAGATTTTTATGAACATGAATATAACAAAGAAAGTGCGAAGTATTTTTTTAATTATATCAAAGAAGTTGAAAATATAATTAAAGAAAAAGGATGGAATTTAGAGACAAAGTTCAATAAGCACTATTGTGGGTTTAAGGCTGGTTTCTTTAACGCTTTTGGAATAAAATGGATTGGTTCAAAAACTTTTGCTTTCTTCTTTAAACTGTCTGAAAAGGAAGCAAAAGAAGTCAATATACCTATGACAAAGTATGATAAACAATGGAAAGAAGCAGTATATTACATTGAGCCACAGAAAACTAAAGCACAGGATTTTAAGAAACTATTTCAAATGGCTTATAACAAATTGACAGGTGAATAAAACTCCTCTATGAATCAAATTACCAAACAATAAGAGACTGTCCAGCAGGCAAATAGTCATGCGGTTAGAAGATAAAGAGTAAAATTGTAATGAGAATATTATCCGACAGTGTCAAGTCTTTTCCGCAAATTCTTTCAAAGGCTTTATTCTCAATGGTTTTCATGGTTTTTAGTTAAGCTACCATCCTATCAAGTTTCGATACCTTAATTCCCGCAAGAATTGCCCGTGCCTCCTTCGTCATATCAACCCCATACCACCTGATTTCCTTCATCTGCCAGTAAACCATTGTTAATGCTCTTTCCTCATCCTTAAATCTTCCAATCCCTCTTACTCTTCTTCTCACCTCCAGAAAACTCCTCTCCACCGCATTAGTTGTTCTTACCCTTTTCCAATGTCGGTAAGGATATTTGTAATATGTTAGACATAACTCTATGTCCTCCTGTAAACATTCCAGTGCAGAGGGGTATTTTTTGCCCCAGTCTCTTTTAAACATCTCTATCGCTTCCTTTGCATGGTCGTATGTCGTAGCATAGAATATCTTCCTTAAAGAATCCTTGACCTTTGCCCTATCTTCTTTAAGAACCTTATCCAGAATATTCTCGGTCTTGTGTTTCGTGCATCTCTGAATGTCAGAATTGGGGAATACTTCCTTCACTGCTTTGATAAGACCGGGACATCCGTCGATCACTGTTAAAAGTGGATCATTCAGTCCCCTCTTTATCATGTCTTCAAGAAAGCCTTTCCATGCACTGTAGGATTCATGGTTGCCAAGGGATACGCTTATGAGTTCACGGCTTCCATTTTCTAAAAACGCCCAAGCTACCAATACCGCTTCTTTTTCCTTCGTGCCTGCTCTCACCCCAAGCCTAATCCCATCAAGAATTAAGTATGTTATCTCCAATGCTGATAAATCTCTCCTCTTCCACTTGTTAAATTCTTCAACTATCTTCTCCGTTATCCTTATTACATTCTGATGGCTGAGGCCCTTGTTGCCTAAAAGCTTACTTGCCGACTTTTTTACTTTCCTTGTGGATAGACCATTCATGTAAAGCAACGGAATTACGTCCTGTACCTCATCCATCCGTGTAACACGAGGTGGAATTATCTCGGAATGAAATGGACTTCCTGCATCTCTCACCTGTGGCATCCCTATCTCTATATCCCCACAGCCAATCTTTTGAAAGGCAGAGGGACACTTCCCCTATTTTCTATAGACCGGTTTGAAAGGCAGAGGGACACTTCCCCTATTTTCTATAGACCGGTTTTACTGTCAACGCCGGAGAGCGCATTGGGCTGGTCGGCAGGAACGGCCACAATAGGGGCTCTCATATGGGTTTTGTTAAATGTGGGATGTTCTATTTATTCTGAAGCCTGTAAGGGGAATCGGCAAACTATTCTTTCAGAATGCCCCGTACAAATCTCCTGAGTTCTGGGATTTCATTGGTCACAATGTCCCAGACAATATCATAATCAATTCCAAAGTAGTCGTGGATGAGTTTGTCCCTTGTCCCAGCAATAGCTCTCCAGTCGATTGCACTGTGCTCACTCCTGAATTCATCGGGCAGTCGCTTTACTGCCTCGCCAATAATTTCTATACTCCGAACGAATGCCCTTTTCAAGGTCTCATCAGTCATGAATCTTTGCTTTGAAAGTCCTTTGGAAGCGCGGGTTATATATTCGGTTTCGTCGAGAATATGGCTTAAATATTCACTCAAAGACATACTCGGCATTCCGAATAATCGAAGGCTTCAGGTATGGGCTCAGGCTTTCGGGCGTGACCAGTTCGACTTTCCTGTGGAGCAATTCCTCAAGGTAAAAAGCAAGGTGCATGAAATTTCTGAAGTTCTTCTTGCCTTTTCTGAATTCAACAAGAAGATCAATATCACTCGTCTTTTTTTGTTTTTCCCTTGCAAAAGAACCAAATAACCCTAATCTGCTCACGCCGAATTTCTCTATCTCTTCGCGGTGAGATATGAGAATGGAGGAAACGTCCTTTTTCGTTTTTACCGCAGCCATGCTACATTATATCAAAATATCAAGACAATAACAGACAGCTTTTAAAGGCCGCTTTGCCTTAGTGAGATGTGAGGGACGCATCCGTTAATAACTCAGTGTGATTCTATCCTTAATACTAATAAAACAGACCTGACCCTGATCCCTTCTTTATAGAAAGAGTAGATGATTTGAAGAGAGATTTAGTATCCTGCTAAATGAAGATACCCTGCGGCAAGACCGCAGGGTATCTTAACGCAAGGAGTTATTTTTATCATATTCGCTCGCTAACCCCGCAGCAAGCTGCGGGGAATACACTCGCTATCCGTTTCAGCGATTAGTGAATGCTATGTGTCTGGATTAAATTTTCTTTTTTACGGCTTTTGCCGTCTTAGCAACTTTTTTCTTTGCAGCTTCTACTTTCTTAACAACCTTCTTCTTTATAGCTTTTACTTTCTTGGCAACTTCCTTTTTTACTGCTTTTGCTTTCTTCATAACCTTCTTCTTTGGCATCTTTGCCTCCTTTATGTATTATTAGCATCTCAATGATACTATTGAATCCTTTTTTAATATGAAGAATCCTAACAAACATCGCTCATGTTGTCAAACAATAATGACACTTGCTCTATAAATAAAAGCATGTTCAGTAAACCCCGTTAGAAGACCTTTCGCCCTTCTAACGGGATTGCTCACCGGGGCATTGACCCCTTGTTCGCTCGAAAAGGAATTTATTTTCATCCCCGCTGCAAGCAGACTGTCCGACAATTCGAATTTTCGATGTATGGTTCCAATATGTTGTAGCCGCAACCTTTAGGTTGCGCATCATATACGCAGGCTAAAGCCTGCGGCTACAATTGTCGGACAGCCTGCAAGCAGTGGGGCATTCTAACGGGGTAAAGGGCAACAGTTTAATAGTGCCATGGTCAGAAGCGAAGGTCTATCAGGTATCTTCAGCCATCTGCGAAGAGATGCAGTATTATAATCTCACAATCGGAAACTAAAGTATTTTCGTGAAAAAGCGATAAGAATAGAGAATACTTATGAAGTGAGGGATGTTAAAAAAGTGGATTCTATTTCCGGAGCAAGTGCTGCAAGCCTATTCTCAGCTATCACCCAGCAGACAGCTCAGCTAAGTACATTGTCTAACATGGCCCTGTCAAGGGGAATTGATTCATACCAGAATAAGAATTATGAAGATGCGGTCAAGGAGTTTAAGAGGGCGATCGGGCTATCTCCCCAATCAGAGAATACCTTAAAGGCCTATGACTTTCTTGCCACTACCTACCTTCAGTTGGACAAGACCGAAGATGCGATTAAGGCATATAAGTCAGCTCTTAAATTAGCTCCCTCTGATAGTGATACCCATGTTAAATTGGCGAATCTGTATTTCAGCCTGAATCGATATACTGAAGCAGAGACTGAGTATAATACTGCCCTTAGTTTAAACCCAAATTCTACTTCTCAGCTATATTCATTAGGACAGGTCTATCTTGCAACAGGACGCTATAATAATGCTGAGACCGTCTATAACAGAATAATCAGTTTGTCTCCTAATGAATATTCCGGTTACTATGGCCTGGGTCAGGTTTACAGTAAACAGGGGAAATATGATGAGGCGATAAGAGAGTTCAGTTATGTGATAAATTTGAAAAAAGATTTCTATTACGCACATGCTGATATTGCATACGCATATGCTGACAAGGGAGAAATAGATAAGGCAAAAGAGCAGGTTAAGATTCTAAGCGGCTACAACAGGGGTCTGGCATATTTAGTGCAGAATTATATATATGAGGTTTCTTCTCCTAAGTTCCAGGGTGTTTACACTTTTAGCGGCTTTAATTCATCGCTCGGCCCCCGGACTCTTCTCGCTGACATGGATTCCGATTTTTCTACAGCCGGCGCTTCAAAGGAATTTTTAATGAATTTCATTTTAAATAAGGAAATGGATGTAGCATCTGTCCAGAACCCTTATAATTGGAGAATCAGCAGGGCATCTGCAGTAACATCCGGAGGGATATATAACTGGGGACTTTCAATCCCTTCAACTGAGATAGAGATTTCACCCTTTCCAAGGAGAGTAATATATGATCCGTACACATTGACTGCTCAGGTTACCTTTCAAATAACTCAGAATTCCTCTGCAAATGGTACTATTGATCCTTCGCATATAGTGTTCAGGTTTTATGGTAAGGACATATATGGCAAAATAATGGATCCTGCAGCAGATGAATACAGCGGGATTTCCAAAATTGCATGAGTTTTTGTCAAATCATCTAAGAAGGCTTTTTCGCTTTGATATAGGCTGAGACAACCATCTTTTCGACACCTTCTCCGAAGTTTTAGATCTACTTGAATAGATTATTTCGTCTCAGTCACTGGACGTTTTATATAGTGCTTTTCAACTTCTTTCAGAATATCTTCTTTGAGCTTCTCGAGTTCTTTCTTGAATGAATCATTTGCCAGTATTTTTTCAGGCAGTGCATCAAATCTTTCAGTAATTGCCTCATTAAGAAGGTCACTAACCTGACTGACTTGCTGGTCAATCGAGGTTTGAGTCTTAACAGTAGATTCGATGAGCTGTTTGATCTGGTCGTTATTGATAGCGAGTTTTTGATCAAGCGAGGCA
>Ga0209323_10000988_pt1 | contig 18816 bp, 19 predicted proteins | sample Rifsed19ft2_FD_184014 | JGI IMG/M metagenome (GOLD analysis project Ga0209323, IMG submission 184014) | Soil microbial communities from Rifle, Colorado, USA - sediment 19ft 2 (version 2) | ecosystem: Environmental > Terrestrial > Deep subsurface > Rock core/Sediment | place: Rifle, Colorado...
TGAGGACAAAGTTCCTCCCCACCTTAAGGGAAAGAACAAGGGATGGATTACAGCAGAATATGCCATGATCCCCCGCTCGGCCCTGCAGAGGATTGTAAGGGAATCAGCGAGGGGTAAGATAGGCGGCAGGACGCATGAAATACAACGCCTCATTGGAAGGGCACTCAGGGCTGTCGTTGAACTGGACAAGCTGGGTGAGCGTACCATATGGATTGACTGTGATGTTATCCAGGCAGACGGCGGCACTCGCACGGCCTCAATCACCGGGTCGTTCGTTGCCCTTGTTGACGCAATACATTTTGCCAGAAAGAATGGATTGATGACAGAGAACCCTATAAAAGACTATCTCGCGGCTGTGAGTGTCGGCGTTGTAGACGGAGAGCCGTTCCTCGATCTTAATTATGACGAAGACTCCACTGCAGAGGTTGACATGAATATCGTAATGACAGGAAAGGGAAAGTTCGTAGAAGTGCAGGGAACTGCAGAGGGAGAGCCATTTTCAAGAAACATGATGGACGGGCTTGTTACCCTTGCCAAAAAGGGAATAGAAGAGCTGGTAGAAATGCAGAGAAAACTGGTAGGGGAGCTGTAAAATACGGGTTCATCCGAAAATGCTCCTAATAGCCCGTCATGGTTCGACAAGCTCACCATGAGACGTTCATCCTGAGCCCTTCGACTTCGCTCAGGACAGGCTTGTCGAAGGATGGCTTACGAATATTATGCTTAAGATAGTAATCGCTACAAAAAATGCCGGAAAGATATCAGAGATTCAATCAATAATAAACAATTCTGATTTAAAGAACATGGTAGAAACAGAAACCCTCCTATACTATCCTGGCATCCCTGAGATTGTTGAGGACGGCAATACCTTTTCAGAGAATGCCGCAAAAAAGGCACGTACAGTTGCAAAGTTTACCGGCCATATCGCCGTTGCTGATGATTCCGGCCTTGAGGTGGATGCACTGAATGGAGCGCCGGGCGTATATTCAGCAAGATTTGCAGGGGAGGGCGCAACAGACGCTGATAATATCACAAAACTCATGGAGTTGCTCAAGGGTACGCCTCCTGAGAAAAGGGGCGCAAGGTTTGTATGTGCCATAGCCATTGCAACTCCGGCAGGTGATGTAAGCCTTGCAGAAGGGGAGTGTTCCGGTTTCATTGCTGAAGAGGCCCGCGGGACATCCGGTTTCGGCTATGACCCTGTTTTCACGGTTCCTCAGTATGAAAAGACATTTGCAGAACTCGGAAGCGATATAAAGAACAGGATAAGCCACCGCGCTGCTGCACTTGGCAAGCTTTATCATATCCTTGAAGAAGTGGTAAGGCAGAAATGTTAAATAATTTCTTATTCACACCTGACAGGTGATGGCTGTTATAAAAAAATTCATCATCAAATATGTAATCCCGCCAATAGGAATGCTCATCATTTACCTCCTCGGCAAAACATACAGGAAAGAAGTAGTCGGAGGAGAATCAGAGCAGTCCCTGATAAGTAAAGAAATTAACCCGATATATGCCCTGTGGCACGGACGGCTGCTTTATTTACCGTTTCTATACAGGTGGCAGGAGAGGCTTTACTCCCTTGTAAGCCCGAGTACCGACGGGGAGATCATTGCACGGACCTTAAGGATGTTCGGTGTAAGGGCCATCCGTGGCTCTTCCTATAAGAGCGGCAGTAAGGCGTTCCGGGAGTTGATAAGGATAGTCCGGGATAAAGGTCTCGTATTTATCACGGTGGATGGTTCGAGGGGGCCTGTATTCAAAGTCCAGAAAGGCATTCTCCACCTTGCAAAGATCAGCGGCAAGCCAATCCTGCCAGTCACATATGGGGCAGAAAAGGCACACGTATTTAAAAGCTGGGACAGATTTATCATCCCGTATCCCTTCACCCGCGTGGTTGTAATCTACGGTGAACCTGTTTATGTGGCAAGAGATTCATCTGAAGAAGAAATCGAAGAGAAGAGGATAGCGCTTGAGAAGAGGCTTACAGAAATGACGGACAGGGCGGACCAATACTCTAAAAGGAAGCATAATCATTCCGGACGAAGAAGTAATTCACGCCTGCCTTAGCTGCAATGAGTTCTTCCTGAAACAAACGTTTGAAAAATACTAATGCTTGGTGTAGATTACAAACTGATTATGAATATATTTTCTCCTAAGAATCAAATACGACTGCTGCCATCTTTCGTTTTTTTATCCATATGGATTTTCCTGGTTTTTCCCCTTCTTAGACCAGAGTTGCAGGCCATCCTCTATCTTCCCTATATAAGCAGGTTATCGCATTCGCAAAAGATGGAATTTATAAACGGCCCGCTCTATCGTTTCTGGCAGGAGATTGAGAAAAATATTCCGGAAGATGGAACGGTCTATTTTTCTTGCCCTCCTGAATCGGCTATAAGTGAAAAATCAAACTACTATCTCTATCCCAGGAGGGTTGTGTTCGTCGACCCCCAAAATATGAATTTAAGGGATTTACCCCCGGGCAGTTTTTTTGTGTTTTATTTTACTCCCGAAACAATGAAAGAAGATATTAACGGGGAACTTGGCAATATTCCTTCTATGAAAGCGATTACCTTTACGAAATATTCTGGAATTTACCGGATGATGAGAGGCTCTGTTAATGATTGATGTTATTTTACTCCTGATGGCGGTGAGTCTCTTCTTCATCTCCGGCGGCTGTGTACTCTTCTTCTTGAATAGACTTAAACCGACTACATATCTCTCCAATTTTGGATGGCCATTTATAATATTCCTGATGTATTCTCTTGGAGTAGGGATCGTCTCTCTGCAGATATTTCTGTATTCGTTATTCCACATACCTCTTTCCCGAGTTGTAATCTTTCTTCCATGGGTTGTTATTGCCGTAATAATATTCTTATTAAGATTCAGGAGGGAGAGACTTGCAGTCCGGAAAAGATATCTTAAACCCCTCAGGGAGATATTGAAAGGTGTGACGTGGTTTGAAGGGTTATTGTTCTTCATTGTTGCCTTTCAGATAATATATTTCCTGGTATATGCGATGTCCTGGCCTTTGGTGGGGTGGGATGCCTGGACCTTTTGGTTCTTTAAGGCAAAGGCATTTTACCTGGCTAAGGGTATGCCGCCTGACTGGTTTTTTTTAAATCCCGGCCCTAAGCCGGGCGAATATATGCATCCCGATTATCCTCTGCTGACTCCTCTTTCAGTCACATGGATTTATGTCTGCCTGGATAAGATAGATGAGCAGTTGGCAAAACTGATATTTGTTTTGAACGCCATCGCCCTCCTGTCCATCTTTTACTACACGCTAAAACAAAATATAAACCGGCTTTATGCAGTGTTCTTTACTTCACTACTATCCATTACACCTGTCTTTATTCGCCATGCGGGTGGCACTCCCATATATGATGCCGTTGGGTTGGCAGATCTTACATTATCTATGTATATGTTTGGTGCGGCGACTTTTTTTTATTTTTACCATAAGTGGAAGGATTCCCTGTTTCTGATGTTGTTTTTTCTCTTCTTAGGGATGGGAGGTTGGACAAAAAATGAGGGTCTCACATACGCACTGTTAGGATGTCTTATTGCTGTTATAGCGGTATCGGAGAAAAAGAAATTGTTTTGGGGGTTTTTTATTATGAGTGTTATTATTGCGCCGTGGCAATTGTATAAGGTATATTTATTGATTCCAAATGAATATATAGGCTTTTCCGATCCTCTCCCGGTACGAATGATAGCCAATGCGGGGAGACTGCCTTTTGTGTTCAAAACGATGGCGATGGAATTTTTTAATTTTAAAAAATTTGGCTTAATCTGGCCGGCTTTCCTGCTAACCATTATTCTGAACTGGAGAAAGGCCATAAGATACCCTCTCGCCCCATGCATCCTCTTTATATTCTTCCAAATATTGGTTTATGGTTTTATATACTACATCACCCCCCATGACATAAAATGGCAAATGCGGACTTCTGTTGACCGGATAGTATTGCATTTATCCCCGTTGGCATTATGGATTGCTGCTATGTGTACGCATGAATTGTTTGGCACCGGCAAGAGCTAATTGGATTGCCTGAGAAGACATAATGTATTTATTATATAATTTCCTGCTCATATTGCTTGTCACAATTGCCTTCCCATTCTGGCTCTACAAGGTAGTTACAAAGGAGAAGCACAGGAAGGGTTTTTGGGAAAAACTGGGACTGGGGACAGAATTAAATTCTGTCCCCGGGGACAGCAGATGCCGCATCCACATCCATGCCGTCTCAGTAGGTGAAGTTATAGCTGCAACTCCCTTCATCAAAGGGCTCAGGCAGAGGCATCCGGAAATAAGGCTTACCCTGTCCACAGTTACCCCAACCGGTAATGAGGTGGCACGCAAAAGGCTCCCCGAGGTGGACCGGATATTATACTCGCCATTTGATTTGCCCTGGTCTGTTAAGAGATTTATCAGAAGTGTTAAGCCGGATATCTATGTCTCTGTCGAGACAGAGCTGTGGCCCAACTTCCTCAGGGAGGTAAAACGCTCCGGCGCAAGGTCACTCATAATCAACGGCAGGATCTCTCCGGATGCGTTTAAGGGTTATAGAAGGTTCCGCTTCGTTATGAAGAGGGTGCTCTCGAACGTTGACCTTTTCTGTATGCAGAGTGATGAGGATGCGGAGAGGATCAGGGAGATCGGGGCTTCTTCCGGGTCTGTGACTGTAACCGGCAACATGAAGTATGACCAGAAGTTTATAGAGATGGATGAAGATGCAATCAGCGCAAAGATGCGCTTGTATGGAATAGGCAAAGGTGACAAGGTAATAGTAGCAGGCAGTACACATCCTGGCGAGGATGAGGCTATTATCTCAGCATACCTTGACTGTTTTAAAGATAAAAAAAATCCCCCCTCGCCCCCCTTTAATAAAGGGGGGAAGGGGGGATTTTCGAGTGAAAAGCTTAGATTAATCATTGTTCCTAGGCATATTGAGAGGGCAGCAGATATAGAAAAACTTGTGAAGGCAAAGGGACTTGATGTTATAAGGAGGACAGGGCTTAGAAACTCAGAGAAGAATGATGTGCCACACAGGACTGTAATAGTTGTTGATACAATTGGTGAACTGTCAACCCTCTACAGCATAGCAACTGTTGTAATAATAGGCGGTAGTTTTATACCTCACGGCGGCCAGAATCCACTTGAGGCAATGTATTACAGGAAGCCCCTTATCTTTGGAAAATACATGTTTAATTTCAAACAGATTACAGAGGAAATATTAGAAAACGGCGCCGGTCTGATGATAGAAGATAATGACTCACTGAAAGTCGCCCTGCAGGGATTATTGAATAACTCCAGCAAACAACAGGAAATGGGTGAAAAGGGGTATCATATTATTACTAAGAACAGGGGGGCGGTGGAAAGAAATATTGCCATAATAGAAAAATTTATATCTGGTTGTTGAAATTTAATGACTCTATTGTTATACTATACTTTCAAAGTTATTCTGGGATAGCTTCCCAGGTAAAGGAGGCTCAATTTTGGGAGATTCCCTTATTAGGATAGTAATATGCTTTACAAGAAACCTCAGATACAATATTACCCATATATAGTCCAGAGAGATGACAATAAGTGTGTACGCTGTCTTGGATGTGTTGAGCAGTGTTCATATGATGCAACATTCTACGATGAAGAGCTTGATGTCTTATGGAATAAGCATGAGGCATGTGTCGGCTGCAAGCGATGTGAGGCCATGTGCCCTACAGATGCACTCAAGATCGTCCCCAATCCCTCAAGGCCTATTGAACATGCAAGCTGGAAGTGGGACCTTGTCATGGACGCCTACCTTCAGGCAAATACCGGCAGTATTATTATAACCGGTATAGGGAATGACAAACCATACCGCATATATTTTGACCATCTGGTAATTGATGCCTGTCAGGTGACAAACCCATCCATTGATCCGCTTAGAGAACCTATGGAACTCAGGACCTTCCTTGGAAGAAAAGGACAGAAAATTGAGATTACTGAGTCAGAAAACGGAAAAATTGCACTTAAGACACGGCTTGCCCCTCAGCTCGAGCTTGAAACACCCATCATGTTTTCTGCCATGTCGTATGGTTCCATAAATCTTAATTTTCAGGAATCCATGGCAAGGGCTGCCGTGGAACTTGGCACCTACTGGAACACAGGAGAGGGAGGACTTCATAAGAAACTCTATCCTTATGCCGGCAGGGGCATTGTTCAGGTAGCCTCAGGCCGTTTTGGAGTCAGCAGGGATTATCTAAAGGCCGCTGCCGCAGTAGAGATAAAGATAGGTCAGGGTGCAAAACCGGGGATAGGCGGACACCTGCCTGGTGAAAAGGTTAACGCCGATATTGCAGAAACAAGGATGATACCCCCGGGCTCTGACGCTATTTCACCTGCGCCGCATCACGACATTTACTCCATAGAAGATCTGAAACAACTTGTATATGCAATAAAAGAAGCAACGCGGTATGAAAAACCCGTATTTGTAAAGATAGCGGCGGTGCATAATGTGGCTGCTATAGCAAGCGGTATAGCAAGGGCAGGCGCTGATGTAATAGTAGTTGACGGTTTCCGGGGCGGCACCGGGGCAACACCCAAGTCAGTGAGGGACCATGTCGGTATACCTATAGAGGTAGCGATTGCTGCAGTTGACAGAAGACTGAGGCAGGAAGGCATCAGAAATGAGGTCTCTATCGTAGCTACCGGCGGCATAAGAAGCAGCGCTGATGTTATAAAGATAATAGCCCTCGGCGCTGATGCGGCCTATATTGCAACGGTTGCAATGCTTGCCATAGGCTGTACACTGTGCCAGACATGTAATACCGGACGGTGCGCATGGGGTATAACAACTAATGACCCAAGGCTGGCAAGAAGACAGAATCCGGATATTGCATCCGAACAATTGTATAATCTCGTTAAAGGGTGGTCACACGAGATGAAGGAAATGCTTGGTGCTATGGGGATCAATTCAATTGAATCGCTTAAGGGCAACCGGCTGAGGTTGCGAAGCATCGGGTTGACTGAAAAAGAGAACGAGATACTTGGAGTTCTCCCGGCAGGGGAATAAGTTAAATGAAAAAGGTCATAATCGTAGAAGACTACTGCATAGCCTGCTATAACTGTGAGGTCGCTTGTGTTGCTACGCATTCTCGTAGCGAGGACCCGGTTAAGGCATATAAAAGGGAAGGCCTGCGCGGCAGGACGAATGCAGTTGTTGAGGTCGAGTCACCATTGGCATTTTCATCAATGTGCAGGCATTGCAAGCATCCATGGTGCATGGACGCCTGTATCAGCGGCGCTATACAACGTCTGGATAATGGCATAGTCTATCTTGATGAAGAACGCTGTGTAGGGTGCTGGGGTTGTGTCGTCGGCTGCCCTTACGGCGCTGCCCACCCCAACCTGGCAGGCAAGGACAAACATGCCTTCAAATGTGACCTTTGCATTAAAAGGCTTGATGCCGGACTTAATCCCGCCTGTGTTGAGGCCTGCCCGAACAAGGCATTGCTGTATGATGAGACCATTGAAAGAGAAGAGGTCCACACCTGATGTCTAAAGCAGATTATGTAATTGTAGGTTCTAACGTTGCCGCAGTAGGGGCAATAGACGGGATAAGGAGACATGATAAGAAGTCTTCCATCCTCACTATTGCTTTCGAGTCCCTTGGCTCATACTCAAAGGCAATGCTTGCAGCGTATATAGAGGGCGCCAACGCCCAGTGGCTTGAATACAGGGGCAAGGACTACTTTAAGAAGATGGGGGTTGACTGCCTCTTCGGGAGGAGGGTTACGGGACTTGATGCAGGGAAGTCTATACTGACCACAGATAATGGTGAAGAGATCTCATATAAAAAAGTCCTCCTTGGAGTAGGCGGGGTTCCCTTTAAGCCGGCAATAAAAGGCGCTGAGGGGAAAGAGCTTGTTTTTACATTTACGGATTTATTTGACGCACAGAAGATCCGTGAAACGCTTCCGCGTTTTGACAGTGCAGTTGTTATTGGCGCAGGGTTTACGGGAACGGAGATTGCCTATACCCTGAATAAGCTTAATAAGAAGGTGACAGTAGTTGAACTTGGGGACCGGGTCCTTGTCAAGGCATTGGACCCCAGGTCATCGGAAATTGCCCAATCACTCATGCAGGGTGAGGGGATAGAGTTTTATTTAAATGACACTGTTGAAGAGATTGCCGGAAATAAGGAAATAACCGGTGTAAGCTTAAAGAGCGGTAAATTCATCCCTTGTCAGGCGGTTATTACTGCAATCGGGGTAATACCCAACGGAGAGTTGATAAAGAACACGCCCATTAAATTTGACCGGGGACTTGATGTGGATGATTATATGTGTACCAATGTCCCGAATGTATACGGGGCAGGCGATGTCGTAAAGGCAACAGACATCACTGATGGCCAGAAGCGCTCATTGCCATTATGGCCGCTCGCATTTCAGCAGGGTCTGGTTGCAGGTATAAATATGGCAGGGGTCAGGTACCCTTATGCAGGCGGACTGCCAATGAATTCTCTGAAGTTTCTTAAGGTGCCAATACTTTCAGCAGGCATAACAACCCCGCCTGATGCAGGTTATGAAGTTATATCTGTCAGTGACCCAAAGGGTACTTTTTACAGGAGCCTTGTTCTCAAAGAAGGAAGGTTAAAAGGTTTTGTAACCATAGGGGAGATAGACGGGGCCGGTGTGTTAACAGGACTTATCAGGAGTAAGACAGATATATCAGGTATTAAGACAAGACTGCTTAACAAGAAAAAGATTGGACTTATGCAAATGCCCCGTGAGTGGAGAAACAGGATTTTTACACGAAGGGATGAGACAGACTACAATGATTGAAGGATATAAGAGATATAATGATCCAAGGGATACAAGCGGATGCGGTCTCGTCGGTTTTATAAACCGTGACGGGAAACGCGTTGACGGAAGTCACATAATCAAATCCCTCTGTCTGATGAAAGACCGGGGTAACGGACTTGGCGCCGGATTTGCCGCATACGGCATTTATCCTGACATGGCGGATTTTTACGCAATCCACATCATGATGGATAAACCGGAAATAAAACCTGATGTCGAGAAGGTCTTGTTCAGGTTTTTTAATGTGCACAGGGAAGAGGAGATACCGACAAGGGCGACCCCATTCATCAAGAATCCCCCGATCTTCTGGAGATATTTTGTTGAACCAAAGAATGAGTGCATCCTTACAGGAGAAGATGAAGACGGGCTTGTCGTACGCGCAGTCATGAGCGTCAATGATAATGTCTCCGGCGCCTATGTTATATCAAGCGGAAAGAACATGGGGGCATTTAAGGGTGTAGGTGAGCCTGCTGATATCGCAGACTTTTTTATTATTGAAGACTATAAGGCTTATATATGGATGGGACATACAAGGTTTCCAACCAACACCCCCGGCTGGTGGGGCGGCGCCCATCCCTTTACTATCCTCGATTGGGCGATTGTTCACAATGGTGAGATAACAAGTTACGGGACAAACCGGGCATTTCTGGAGATGTATGGTTATAAGTGCACCCTCCTCACTGATACTGAGGTAGTGGCATATGCCCTTGACTATCTGATCAGGCAGCAGAAGATGCCTCTTCGCGCAGCATTTTATGCACTGGCAAGCCCTTTCTGGAAGGATATAGATATGGGGTTACCGGACGACAGGGAGTTTTCAGAGGCATTAAGGGCCATTCGCATTCAATACGGTCCATTGCTCCTCAATGGCCCTTTCGCCATCCTGTTCGGTTGGCGCAATGGTCTGGTGGGATTTAATGACAGGATAAAACTGCGCCCCCTCTTTGCAGGGGAAAAGGATGAGACCCTCTACATGGCAAGTGAAGAAGCCACTATTAGAGAGATTTGTGCAAAACCGGACAGGCTATGGATGCCAAGGGCAGGTGAGCCGGTAATCGGGATGCTAAAAGAAGGAACCTGAGAAAATGAAGGTTATACAGCTCGAAGAAAACGCCGTTGACATAGACGCTGCTTCAACGCACTATCGCGATCTCAATGAGGAGATCAACCGTGTTGTCAATGAAGGCGTTAAACACATAATAATAAGAAATGTCATGGGCCAGCGGTTCATAGGCGCAGGACTGCAGGGTAATGATATAAGGATTGACATACACGGTGTTGCCGGTAATGATCTGGCGGTATTTATGGATGGCCCAACCATAGAGGTTTTTGACAATTCCCAGGACGGCGGCGGGAATACAATGAACGCCGGAAATGTGTACATACATGGTCATGCCGGGGACGTCTGCGGTTACGGCATGCGCGGCGGCAGGTTCTTTGTGCTTGGCGATGTCGGCTACAGGGTAGGCATTCACATGAAGGCATATATGGGCAAGACCCCTGTCCTTATAATTGGCGGTACAGCAGGTCATTTCCTCGGTGAATACATGGCAGGAGGCATAATTGTATTGCTCGGTATGGATAAGAGACCCGGTCAGCCGATTGCGGGAGATTACCTCGGAACAGGGATGCATGGCGGCACTATATTTGTCCGTGGAGAGGTGGATGACAGGAGGATCGGCAAGGAAGTAGGAATTGAGAAACTTAATGATAATGATTTCCTCATACTAAAAAGGGAGCTGTCAGAGTTCTCCAAGGTATTTCATCTAAGCTATGATGAGATTATGTCTGAGCCATTTGTTAAGCTGTTCCCAAAGACGCATCGTCCGTATGGACCATTGTATAATTCACGCTGGTCTTGGCAGAGGGGTGGATAGAATTGACTATTGAATCTTTTTTTGCTACTGTATTGGGTTAAATATGGCGGCAAAGAAAAATAATACTAATAAATATGAGGAAATAAGACTGGATTTAGAGGAACAAAGGGTTGCTCTTTTATCAGAGGCAGGTGTCCTCATAGGAGAGGGACTTAACCCTGACAAGATAAATTTCCCTGATGTAACAGATCAGGCATCTGCAGAGGTAGATAAGAATTTTACAATCAGGCTCAGGGAGCGGGAACGTAAACTTTTAAAAAAAATAGATGAGGCCCTTGACCGTATAGAAAAAGGTACATTTGGTATTTGTGACGGCTGCGGTGAAGAGATAGGATACAGCCGTATCAAGGCCAGACCGGTTACAACATATTGTATTGAATGTAAGACACAACAGGAAGAAGACGAAAAACTAAGAGAGTAAGGAGAAGAAATCATGTATGCAATTGTAGAAACAGGTGGTAAACAGCAGAGAGTTTCAACCGGAGATGTCATATCCATTGAGAAGGTTGAAGGTGACAAAGGTTCAACCATAGAGTTTGACAAGATACTTGCAGTCGGCAGTGGAGACAGTGTTGTTCTCGGAAAACCTTATGTTGCCAATGCAAAGGTCATAGGCAGTATCGTATCTCAGTACAGGGATAAGAAGGTGCTTGTCTTCAAGAAGAAACGCAGAAAAAATTACCGGCGTACAAATGGCCACAGACAGTATTTGACAAGGGTTAGAATCGTAGAAGTAAAGGGATAAATAGGAAACCAAATAATAATCTGAATAACGGGCGGCTTTGTAAAAGCTCCATATGCAAGGCGCGCAAAGACTGAGGAATGAGACGTACTTTTTAGTACGTCGCAGTGACGAAGGATTTGCGCAACGCCGCAGATGGAGATTTTACGAAGCCGCCATAAGGAGAGCAGCATGGCACACAAAAAAGGTCAAGGAAGTATACGAAATGGGCGTGACAGCAATGCCCAGAGACTGGGAATCAAATGCTTTGGAGGGGAGGTAGTTCCTGCCGGCTCTATTTTAGTTCGCCAGCGTGGAACCAAATTTCATCCTGGTTTTAACGTTGGGAAAGGCGGGGATGATTCCCTGTTTGCCAAGATTTCCGGTGTTGTTCAGTTTGAAAGGGTAGGAAGAGACAGGAAAAGAGTTAGTGTATATCCAGTAATGTAGCTTGTCCCCGTAACTCTATCATTTCACTTAATATGTTTGCCCCAGGTTCGTCTGATATTATCTGGGGTTTTTTTTTATTATTTATATATGTTCATAGACAGGATTAAAATTTTTGTTCACGGCGGTGATGGCGGAAACGGGTGTGTCAGTTTCAGGCGTGAGGCATATGTCCCCCGCGGCGGACCTAATGGAGGGCATGGCGGCAAGGGAGGGGATGTTGTGATAGAAACATCCTCAAATCTGTACACCCTTCTTGACCAGAAGTACCATCAGCACTATATTGCAAAACGAGGAGCTCATGGCAAAGGAAAAGACATGCGCGGCAAAGATGGTCCGGATATAATAGTCAAGGTTCCGGTTGGCACCATGGTCTATGATTTTGAAACAAATGAACTTATCGCTGACCTTACCAGAGACGGTGAACAATTGATTATTGCGAAAGGCGGACGTGGAGGACTCGGGAATGCCGCCTTTGCAACATCTGTAAACCGGGCGCCCAGACATGCCCAGCCAGGTGAAAAGGGCCAGGAGCGATGGCTTCGTCTGGAACTTAAACTTCTGGCTGACGTAGGTGTAATCGGCCTGCCTAATGCCGGAAAGTCTACCCTGTTATCTACAGTCTCAGCCGCCCGACCCAAAATAGCCGACTATCCCTTTACAACACTCAATCCCAATCTGGGTGTTGCAGGTTACGGTAAGGATAAAAACCTTATTATGGCAGACATCCCCGGTCTTATAGAGGGCGCTCACGAAGGAAAGGGCCTCGGATTTCAGTTCCTGAGGCATGTGGAGAGGACATCGGTTTTATTGCATCTTGTAGACATATCAGACGGCGCAACAATGCCGCCGGTCGAGGCATTTGAGACTATAAACAGGGAGCTTTCATTATACGAGCCTGACCTGTCTGATAAGACTCAGGTGGTTGCCGGAACAAAGACCGATGCAATGACAAGTGATGAGAGGCTTAAAGAGCTTTCAGCCTATTGCAGGAAAAAACGACTAAAGTTCTTCCCCATTTCAGCAGCAACAGGCGCCGGAGTGAAAGAGGTCATGAGCTGCCTTGGAAAGGCAGTGGAGAAGAATAGAAAGAAGGATAACATAAATCCCCCTTAATCCCCCTTTTTCAAAGGGGGAAATTAGTTTCCCCCCTTTTCAATGAGGGAATAATGTTCCCCCCTTTAGAAAAGGGGGGAAGGGGGGATTTGATTGGATTTTCGCGTGAAAACTTCTGATATCAGAGCGGCTTTACTCAAAGACGTCAAACGCATCGTCATCAAAATAGGCAGCAGGGTCCTTGCCTCATCCGCCCGCGGCCTTAATACCCGGCGCATTAAGAGTATTGTAAAAGAGATCGCGACACTCCGTCAGGACGGGTACGAGGTCGTCATAGTTTCATCCGGCGCAATAGTCGCAGGGATGAAGGAACTTGGACTGAGTAATAAACCAAAAGGCATCCCCCTTAAACAGGCCGCTGCTGCCATTGGTCAGAGCAAATTAATCCAGATGTATGAAAGGAACTTCAGTTGCTTTGGCATTAAAGCCGCACAGATACTCCTGACCCGTGATGATATAACTGACCGGAGACGTTTTCTGAACGCCCGTAATACACTTATTACCTTACTGTCGTATGGTGTTGTACCTGTTATAAATGAAAACGATACCGTAGCAATTGACGAGATCAGGTTCGGAGACAATGACCTCCTTTCCGGACTTGTTACTAATGTCATTGACGCAGACCTTCTAATCATCCTTTCTGATATAGATGGTCTGTTTACAGCGGATCCATCAATTCACCCGGGAGCCAGACTGATACCCACTGTAGAAGATATTAACAAGGATATAGAGACCAGTGCTGGCGACTCCAGAACGATAGAAGGGACAGGAGGAATGGCATCCAAAGTTCAGGCAGCTAAAAAGGCGTCGGGATATGGGATTCCTGCAATTATTATGAACGGTAAGAAAACGGGACTCCTCATCAGGGCGATGAAAGGCTGTAATGTGGGAACGATATTCCTGCCAAAGAAGTCAAGGCTGACAAGCAGAAAGCATTGGATCGCATATGCCCTGCCGGCCAGCGGTCACCTAATCCTGGATAACGGGGCCAAAGATGCCCTGCTGTTGCGGGGCAGGAGCCTCCTCCCATCCGGTATCCTGGATATCAAGGGACACTTTGAAGCCGGCGACGCTGTAACGTGCGAAGATGAACAGGGGGCGGCATTTGCCAAAGGTCTCGCAAACTATAGTGCAAGGGAGATAGAAAAGATCAAGGGTAAAAAAACCGGTGAGATAGCAGCAATTCTGGGCTATAAAGATTATGATGAAGTAATCCATCGGGATAACCTTGTGATCTTGTAGGTAGCAGGTAAGAAGGTAGCAGGTAGCAGGAAAATCCTGCTCAATCTGCTACCTTCTTACCTGCTACCCGCTACCTAATTAAAGGAGCTACCATGGATATAAAAAGTTACATTGAAGAGAAGGGCAAAAAGGCACGGGAAGGGGCAAGAAGGCTGGCCACACTGTCTACTGCCGTTAAGAACCGGGCGCTTCTGGAGATGGCTGATGCCATTGAACGTGAAGCTGACAGGCTTAAGCGTGAGAACCGTAAAGATATTGAGGCTGGAGAGGCAGGATCTCTCTCTTCCGCCCTCATAGACAGATTGACCCTCAATGACAAGAGGATCATTGAGATGGCCCAGGGTCTCAGGGAAGTAGCTGCATTACCTGATCCGGTTGGTGAGGTCACGCGCATGTGGAAACGTCCTAACGGCATGCAGGTAGGAAAGATACGGGTGCCCATAGGTGTCATCGGAATTATATATGAATCACGGCCCAATGTTACGGCTGACTCTGCCGGACTCTGTATAAAGTCAGGCAACGGCGTCTTTTTACGCGGCGGGTCAGAGGCCATTAACTCCAATAAGGCCATTGCTGAGATATTGATTGACGCCGGGTCAAAGGCAGGACTTCCGGAGGGTGCAATCACAATGGTGGACATTGTTGACAGAGAGGCTGTCATGGCAATGCTCAGGCTTGATAATTATATTGACCTGATTATACCCCGGGGCGGTGAGGAACTTATCAGGACGGTATCAGCGAACTCCACTATACCTGTAATAAAACATTACAAGGGGATCTGTCATACATATGTTGATGAAGATGCGGATGTCAGTATGGCCCGGGATATTTGTTTTAACGCAAAGGTTCAACGTCCCGGCACCTGTAATGCCATGGAAACCATGCTGGTTCATAAAGGCATTGCAGACAAGGTTCTTCCACCCCTGATTGAGAAATACCGTAAGGCAGGGGTTGAACTCCGTGGCTGTTCACGGACACACCTCCTTGATTCAACAATCAGGCTGGCAGCAGATGAGGACTGGGATACGGAATATTTAGCGCTCATCCTTAATATCAAAATCGTTGATGACATGGATGAGGCACTCAGGCACATAGAGGCCCACGGCTCTCAGCACTCAGAGGCGATCGTAACAAATAATCATAAAAGGGCGATGCAATTTCTCAGTGAGGTTGATGCAGCAGCGGTGTTTGTCAATGCATCAACACGCCTGCACGACGGCGGCCAGTTCGGCCTCGGCGCAGAGATCGGAATAAGCACAACCCGCATACATGCGAGAGGCCCCATGGGGCTTGAAGAGCTTACTTCGCTGAAGTTTATTGTGCTTGGCGACGGGCAGTTACGCGATTAGAAGAGGAGGTATAGCACAGGTTTGCAGCGAATTGGTCTTTTTGGCGGCACTTTTAATCCAATCCACACTGGTCATCTCCGGATAGCAAATGAGATCAGAGAGCGATTCTCACTTGACTCCATAATCTTCATCCCAACGGGTATCCCGCCTCATAAGGATAAGAATAAGGTTATAAGCCCTGCTCACAGGCTGCGCATAGTTGAACTCGCTGTTGCTCCATATAAATATTTCACAGTATCATCCATAGAGGTATACAGAGAGGGTTTCTCTTATTCCATTGACACTGTGCGGGCCTTACAGAATGAGCTCGGAGAACCTGCAGAATTATTCTTTATCACCGGTATTGACGCCTTTCTCGATATCAGGACATGGAAGGATGCAGACAAGCTTCTTAAACTTTGTAATTTTATCGTGATCCAAAGGCCGGGTTACGGATTTGCCGGCCTGAAAAGAATCGGATTACCTGCATTACAGGATGTATCATCATCCGAACTTGAGAGTCTCGACAAAGGTGAGCGTTTTGAATTATCCGTCCCGCTTACAGAGAAATATTCTCTGTACCTTCAACATATAACACCATGTGACATTTCCTCAACTGAGCTCAGAAGGCTTATACATGACAGCAAAGAGGTTAAATACCTATTGCCTGAAAATGTAATGTCATATATAATTGAGCAGGGTTTATACCGGGAGTAAACAGGAGATCTGATTTTCTTTGCAGACTGATTCAAAAATTATAAAGGGTTCAAAAAAAGGATTGCTGACAGGTAAAAAGAAGGCAATCCTTGCAGCGAAATGCCTGGACGGGAAAAAGGCATCTGACATAGTTGTTCTCGAAGTAACTGAATTGAGTTCCATAGCCGACTATTTTATAATAGCAACCGCTGATTCAAAACGACAGATTAAGACCTGTGCTGATTACATAGATGAGGCGCTGACTCAGAAAGGCATACGCCCCCTTCACCTCGAGGGTATGACCAACCTTGAATGGGTACTTATGGATTATGGTGATATTATAGTTCATATATTCGACAGGGACTCCCGTTTATTCTATGGCCTCGAAAGATTATGGGGTGATGCCCCTCATGTTGAGTTTAAGGCTAAGCCACGGAAAACAGTAAAACGCACAGTCAGTAAAGATACAGCAGAGGATCAGAAATAATGCGGCTTGTATTTGCCATATTTTCCATATTTGCCATAGTAATAGTCCTGTATTTTGACCGTCTTAACCCTGAGACAGTCACTATCAATCTCAGTTCAAACTATTCTTACACAATTTCCATGGTTGGTTTTTTCCTCATTTCTTTTGCCCTTGGAAGTTTTATCGTAATTCTTTTTACCCTTCTGAGGGATGCAAAGAATATATTTGTGGAGTGGAGAAACAGGCAGAGGCAAAAGGTGGAGGCCCGGGTTCAGGAGACCTTTGCAAAGGGACTGCATGCCTATCTGTCAGGGAGATATGACCAGGCTGCTTCATACTTCCGCGATATTATAAAGATAGAACCGAATCATTATTACACCCTTCTGAGGATAGGTGATGTATATCAGCAGGAACATAATTATTCAGAGGCAATAAAATTCCACAAAAAGGCGGCTAAAGTAGATGAGAAGAGCCTTGAGGCCCGGTTTGCCCTTGTAAACGACTATCTGTTATCTTCCTCGTATGATGATGCAGTTGCCGTAATCCAGGAGGTAATAAAAAAAGATTCTTCCAATATAGAGGCCCTTGTAAAACTCAGGGATATTTATATAAAGACCGGCAAATGGGATGGGGCTCATGAACTGCAGGGGCGGGTGGTTAAACGCCGGAGGGATAACATAGAAGACATGAGACTCCTCATGGGATTGAGATATGAGTTTGCAAAGGTGCTGTTCAACAGAGGAGAGAGAGAAAAAAGCAGGAAGCTGTTAAAGGGCATAATCAGGGCTGACAAGGATTTTATCCCTGCGTATGTGATACTCGGTGATATACTTGTTGAAGATGGAGATGGCGCTGAGGCGGCTGACCTCTGGGAAAAAGGGTACCATATGAATTACAGCGAGATACTCCTCCACAAACTGGAAGATTTCCACCTTCAGCTTGGTGAGCCCGGGAAAATAATATGGATTTACAAAAAAGCCATTTCAATCAATCCGCAGAATCCTGCATTGAAATTCTACCTTGGCAAACTGTACTACCGGCTTGAGATGCTTGATGAGGCATTTGATATCCTGGCTGAACTTGAAAGCGTAGAAAGCACAATGCCGGACCTCTATAAATTACTGGGAATCATCTATGAGAGAAAAGAAGAGACTGAGAAGGCATTGTCAGAATTTAAGCGGGCGCTCGGACTCCGCAAAAGGGTTGTGGTACCATACTTCTGCCCCCTTTGTGACTTTCATACATACGAGTGGAACGGCAGATGTCCCCGCTGCGGCGCATGGAATTCCTTTACGGTATCTCCTCTTTATTTAAAGAAAGAATCTAATCCCCTAATGAGGAATAAGTGGGAAAAACCCAAATCAGAGCTGAGCTATGTTGTTAATCCTCGTTATTCTTGACGGCTGGGGGATAAATACCAGAAAAGAGGGTAATGCCATAGCGCTGGCAAAAACCCCTGTCTACAATTCCCTTCGGGATGAATTTCCACATACCATACTTGATGCATCCGGTGAATCTGTAGGTCTGCCGGAGGGTCAGATGGGTAATTCAGAGGTCGGTCATCTGAATATAGGCGCAGGCCGGGTCGTCTATCAGGACCTGACCATGATCAATAAGGCTATTAAAGATGGCGACTTTCATAAGAACCCTGTATTTCTCGAGACCTTTCGTAAAGTAAAAGCGTCTTCAGGAAGGCTCCATTTAATGGGACTCCTATCGGATGGCGGAGTCCACAGTCACATAGACCATATCTTTGCCCTTCTCGATCTCGCAAAGAAGGAGGGGCTCAGTGATGTATACATACACCCATTCATGGATGGACGGGATACGCCGCCGCATAGCGGCGCAGGCTACCTTAAGTCACTGCAGGATTATATGAAGAAGTCCGGTATCGGAAAGACAGCCACTGTCACGGGCCGTTATTATGCCATGGACCGTGACAACAGATGGGACAGGGTTGAGAAGGCATATAATGCGCTCACAGCCGGAGAGGGGCTGACGGCAACAGACCCGGTGAAAGCTATAGAGACAAGTTATGCCGGTGGGGTAACAGATGAGTTTATATTACCAACCGTCATGGTTGAT
>Ga0209323_10000991_pt1 | contig 18793 bp, 17 predicted proteins | sample Rifsed19ft2_FD_184014 | JGI IMG/M metagenome (GOLD analysis project Ga0209323, IMG submission 184014) | Soil microbial communities from Rifle, Colorado, USA - sediment 19ft 2 (version 2) | ecosystem: Environmental > Terrestrial > Deep subsurface > Rock core/Sediment | place: Rifle, Colorado...
AATTATTGGGAGGTACTTCGGTTTCTACGGTAGGAATTGTTTCTGTCTCACTTGGTAACAGCTCCAAGTTAGCGGGATCAGTCACCAAAAGTGTTCTTGTCTCTTCTTGGTATTTCCCAACCGCAAAAATTCTCCTACCCACGAAATCTTCGAGATCAACATTATCCGGCACCTGCAAGTTTATTGCCTCCGAGGAACTAGTGGTTAGGTAGTAACGATTAGTCAAAAGCGTATGCCTAAGTTCGCCTGTGAAAGCGGTGTCCCGATAATCGACTTTGTCTGAAGTGGCGGAGCCCTCCTCTGTTGTGTAAACGAAAAAGGGAATTTTGAAGGGGAAGACGAATCTGCCTATTCCCAACGTGACCGTGAGAATAATTATTGATATCGCTATCGCAGTTAGTGGTTTGACCCGCACCCGAAAATCGATGCCCTCATTTCCAATGACCCGCTTCCACCAGCTCTTTGCGTATGTGAGGGGATTTGTTACTTTCACGTCCACCAGGGGCGGTTCTTTCTTGCGAAGATCGGTTTTGATCTGTTTTGCGGAAATTAAACCCTCCGAATATACCTTTTCTATTTTCTCACCAACTTCCGGCATGTTTACAGTTTAGTTCTACTGTCTCTCAAGGTGCAAGTAGTGCCACCGGTTTCGCTACCGCAGGAACAATTCGGTGGCGGCGAGGTAGACGACGTAGCCTAGGATCAGCACGAGCGATTCGATCCGGGTGATCCGGTAGCCGGTGCGGACGAAAAAGGTCAGCACCAGCAGGGTCAGCACCAGCATTACTGCGCTGACGGTTAGGATGGTCGGGTTTTCCACCGTGAACGGCTGGATGATCGCCGTAATCCCCAGAACCAGGGTGGAGTTGGCGACGGTGCTCCCCAAAATATTCCCCATCACGAACCCGCTCTGGCGGCGAATGGCCGCGGAGATGGAGGTGGTTAATTCCGGGAGCGAAGTGCTCAAGGCGACCGCAAAAATTCCGAAAAGGATCATCGGTATGCCGAGGAGGAGGGCGAGCTTTTCGCTGGCCGAGACCATCACCTGGGCGCTGGCGACGAGAACCGCCAGCCCTGCCCCGAACAGAGCCAGTTCCCTCCAGAGCGGCCTCTCGGTCCGGTGGTCGGTGGTAACTTTGTGGTACTCCCGGCTCTGGAAGATCAGGTTGTACATATAGAGGAAGAAGAACGCCAGCAGGACGATACCCTCCGTTCGGGAAAGCCGCTGGTCGAGAAGCATCACCAGGGGAGCGACCCCGATCAGGTCGGTAAAAATCATTTCCCGATTTCGGACCTGGATCTGGACCCGGATCCCGCCGGCGATCAGCGCCGCCAGTCCCAGAATGAGAGACATATTGGCGATGTTGGAGCCGATGACGTTCCCTAGGGATAGGTTGGGGTCGTTTTCCAGCGCGGCGAGGATGCCGACGATCAACTCCGGGATCGAGGTGGCGACGGCCATAATTACGAATCCGACCAGGTACTCCGAAACCCTTAGTTTTACGGCGATGGCAGTGAGTTTGTCGATCAAAAAAACAGAAGAGCGGGCCAGAACGAGGGCGGCGGCGATCAAAACCAGGAGGTAGGTCAGCATCAAGCAATCTTATCTGTTATTTTTATCCTAATGCAATTAAAGAAGCTGGCTTTTCTCTGGCTGCCGGTTCTGATTTGGGCGGGCCTGATCTTTTATCTCTCCTCAATTCCGAATCTGGCGGTGGGGGAGGGGACAGTGGATTTTCTGACCCGCAAGCCGGCCCACATTATTGAATACGCGCTTCTTTTTGGATTGATTTGGCGGGCTCTGCAGGGAAGTCTGGTTGCGACGGTGAGAACTCTCTATTTTTCGGCGGCGGTTTTCACCTTTCTCTACGCCGTCACCGACGAAATTCACCAGATGTTGACTCCTTCGAGAGCGGGAAAGATCGAGGATTTAGGGTTCGATGTTTTAGGAATTTTTTTGGGGGCGGTGATCCTGCTCCACCGGCACCGTAAATTGTTAAAATAACCTTGGGGTTTCTCCTTGCTCTCCTAGTGATTATCCCGTCTCAGCGGGACAGGATGTTGCTTCCCAACGTCCTATAGGATAGAATGATACTTAGGATGATTAGAAAGGTTGGCCACAATTTAGTCAAGTTTTGCGTCAAAAACGCCTGTTTCATTCTGCCTTACCCTGAACCACGGGCGCGGGCTCGGTTTTTGAAGAATTCCGCCCTATTTTTCTACGTTCTCATCCTTCTTTTCTTCCAAATTAATCTTTATCGCGTTTCTCCGAGAATTCTCGGTTTTGCGACAAATATCACGACCACCGAGCTCTACCAGTTGGTTAACCAGGAGCGAGCGAGCCTTGGTCTGCCGGCGCTGAAGCGAAACTCGAAGCTGGAGCAGGCGGCTCTGAAGAAAGCTCAAGATATGTTTGCGAAGAACTACTGGGCCCACTACGCTCCGGACGGTTCCACCACTCCCTGGCAATTCATCCTGGCGGCCGGGTACACCTACAAGTACGCCGGAGAGAACCTGGCGAAGGACTTTGATACCTCGGCCTCGGTGATGTCGGCTTGGATGGCTTCGGCCGGGCACCGGGCGAATATCGTGAACACCAATTACAAAGATATCGGGATGATGGCGGTGAGCGGTACTCTGTCTGGGGAGGAGACCACGCTGGTGGTGCAGATGTTGGGTTCAACTCTGGGAGCGACGACCGCCTCCGCCCCAACCGGTGGAACAACCAGTAAGCCCACGGGCGGGACGGCGGGGGCGAAAGCCCCGACGCTGAAACCGTTGGCGGTGGTGGGGCCGACCGAAGCTGGTGGTGAACCCTCCGCGTCTTGGGAATCGCAAGCGAAATTGACTCCTCTGGAGCAGATCGTCCGAACTTTCAACCCGACCGCCTCACCTAAGACGATTCCGCTGGGATTTGGTATTGTGCTCTTGGGTCTCTTTGCTGTGGACGAAGCTTATATGCTTAAGGATGGTCTCAGTCATCAAGAGCTCAAAAGAACTGCGGAGAACGTGGCACATATGGTAATTTTGGGGTTGTTGATGGCGGTGGTTTGGTTGGCGAGAACTGGAGGAATTATCTAAAAATGAAAAATTGGGGATGGGCGGCGCATTTCATGGCTTTGGCGATTATCTTTATCTCTTCCCTGTGGGCTTTTTTGCGCGTTGGGGATTCGCCGATTCTTCAGCTCTATGTCGTGATCGCCGCAGTAGTCGCCTATGATGCTTGGGGATTGATCTACCATTACCTTCGCCGCCGGCTCACCCTGGAATTGGTGCTGGAGTACCTTCTGGTGGGAGCGTTGGTGATTCTCCTCTTTTTCTGGACTCTCTTCTCTTAAAGATTTCGCTTCGGCCAATGCTTTTTCGGAAACAGCGTCCCTGCCTGTTGGACAGGTCGCTTCTCCCTCGTTGCCCTGCGGGATGTTCCTCAAAAGCATTGTCCTGTGCTACTCTTTTCTCCTTAGCGTTTAACTAAGTAATGGCCAAAAAGGTCGTGGTTTTGGGCGGCGGAACGGGAACCTTTGCCGTTTTGTCCGGCCTTAAAAAATATCCCCTAGACATCACCGCCATCGTGACAATGGCGGACTCCGGAGGATCCGCCCGCAAAGAGCGGGACGAATTCGGTATGCTGCCCGTTTCCGACGTCCGCAAGGCGTTGTTGGCGCTCTCGCCGGAAGACGGCGACGGCGGTTTTTTGCGGGATCTCTTTAACTATCGTTTCTCCGAAGGAGTGGGGGTGGAGGGAACCACCTTCGGGAATCTTTTTCTTGTGGCGCTCTCCAATGTTCTGGGATCACAGGAGAAAGCGATCGAAGAAGCCGCCCGGATTCTCCAGATCAAAGGGCGGGTCCTGCCGGTGGCAATGGAGGAAACCAATCTTGTGGCGGAGTACGACGAGGGAATAACGGTGGTGGGGGAGCACGGAATCGACGAACCGCGCCACGACGGCCGCCTGGCGATCCGGCGGGTTTATCTTCTGCCGCAGGTGCCGGCTAATCCTAAAGCAATCGCCGCCATCAAAGAAGCGGACGCGATCATCATCGGTCCCGGAGATCTCTACACTAGTCTCCTGCCGACCCTTTTGGTGGGAGGAGTTTCCGAAGCGGTGCGTGACTCTAAGTCTTCCAAATTTTTCATCCTCAATCTGATGAGCCGCTACGGACAGACCCACGGTTTCACCGCTTCCCGGCACGCTTCTGTTTTGGAGGAGCACCTCCAGTCTCCGCTGACGCACATTCTGGTGAACACCGCGGAACTTCCCCTTGAGATCCTTCAGTATTACGCGACCTCGGAAAAATCTTTCCCGATCGAGAACGACCTGCCGGAAGACCGGTACGAGCTGGTGACGGGAGATTTTCTCTCCGGCCGAACCTTTCGGCCCGATCCCAGCGATAAGCTCAAGCGGAGTCTTCTGCGGCATGACCCGGAAAAACTGGCGAAGGCGCTGGTGAGTATTCTCGAGGGAAAGGGGGATTAAGACCATCTGCGGCGTAATTGCATTCGTTTCGACAACTGAAAAACAAAACCCGGCCCAGTTTCTGGTGGACGCCCTCAAGCGGTTGGAGTACCGGGGCTACGACTCCTGGGGAGTGGCTTACGGCGGGGGACCTGATTTGGTCAAAAAATCCGGTCGGATCTCCGGAATTAACTTTCCCGATAGTGAGGTCGAACCGGCTTTTGCCGGTCTGGGGCACACCCGTTGGGCGACCCACGGCGGCGTCACCGATGCCAATGCCCATCCCCATCTGGACTGTACCGGCAAGATTGCCGTGGTTCATAACGGAATAGTTGAGAATTGGGAAGAGCTGAAAGAGGGATTGATAGGACGCGGCCACACCTTCCGCTCCGAAACCGACACCGAGGTGGTTTCTCACTTGATCGAAGAGGAAATCGGTGACGAACTGCCCACAATTAGCAAATTTGGGGAGGCGGTTCGAGGCGTTTTTAATCAGCTTGAGGGGTTGAATGCGATTGTTGTCTATTACCCACAACTAAGAGCCATTGTAGGATTTAGAAATGGGTCACCAATGATCGCCGGGGTGGGGGAGGGGGAGAGTTTCCTGGCTTCCGACATCCCTGCTTTCCTTCCCTACACCGACCGAGTCGTTTTTCTGAACGATGGGGAGGGAGCGGTCCTGGCGGAGGGAGAAGTGCGAGTGATCACCGCCGCCACCGGAAAAGAGGTTCCTCTGAAGATCGAAAAAATCGATTGGACGGCCGAGGACGCGGAACTCGGCGAATTTCCCCATTATCTGATTAAAGAGATCCACGAACAGCCCCAGGTGCTTTCCCGGTTGGCGGAGTACCCCGAAAAGGAGCTGAAAGAAGTGACCAGGCTGATCAAAGCATCGTTTGGGACCTATTTCACCGCCTGCGGAACGGCGGCCCACTCCGGGATCGCGGCGACCTATCTCTTCGCTGATCTGGCAAAGCGGCACGTCAATTTTGCCGTGGGGAGCGAATTCTACTTTTTGGAGAGCTTTCTCACCCCGAAATCTCTGCTGATCTGCGCTTCCCAGTCCGGAGAAACGATGGACACGATGGAAGCGGCGCGAGCGGCAAAAAGGCACCGTTCCAAAATAGTTGCCCTGACGAATGTCCGTGGCTCCTCGCTCACACGCCTGGCCGACAAGACTCTGCTCTTGAACTGCGGTCCCGAAAAGGCGGTCTTGGCAACGAAGTCTTACACCGCCAAGCTCGCCCTTTTTCTAATGCTGGCGGCGGGGATCGGCGGCAAGCTGGATGAAGGAAAACGGATGGTGGCGAAAGCGGCCCGGGGGGTTAAGGAGATTTTGGACGGGGAGAATGGGGCGAAAATCCGGGCGTTAGCAAAGCAGCTGAAGGATGTGGACCATCTCTACGCGATCGGCCGGGGAGTAAACTATCCGACGGCCTTGGAAGCGGCGTTGAAGATCAAGGAAGTCAGCTACATCCACGCCGAGGGTTTCGCCGGCGGAGAGCTCAAGCACGGGGTGATCGCCCTGGTGGAAGAGGGGACGCCCTGCCTGGTGTTTGTCGCCAACGACCGGACGCGGGAATCGGTACTCTCCAATGCCAAGGAGATCAAGAGCCGGGGGGCGTTCATTATCGGAGTGGCGCCGAAGGATAACGAGGTTTTTGATGTCTGGATCAAGGTGCCGGATGTGGGACTGGCTTCGCCGATCGTGAACGTGGTTCCCGCCCAGCTTTTGGCCTACTATCTTGCTGTTGAACGAGATCTGGACCCTGATAAGCCTCGCAACTTAGCCAAATCAGTCACTGTCAAATAAAAAAAGGCCCTCTGCTTGAGTAAGCAAAGGGCCTGTACTACGAACTAACTCCCGTTTCCGAGGCTGTCCAGGAACTTCGGGATCAGCTCGTCGTTCCGGTGCGTCTCTTCCTTGACCCCGTCGTTGAAGAAGGCGGACTCGGTCATCAGGATTCTTCCTTCGCAGGAGAGAATCCGGAGGTAGCCGACGCCGACGTCCAGGGTCTTGAGCTTGCCGTGTTCGAACTCGGTCTTCCAGACAATCGATCCCACTTGCTGGGAGACGCGCTGACCGAAGTCCGAATCCCACTGGTCCACGCTGATGGCGACGTGGAAGTTCGCCAGAACCACCACCGGCGTCACGGCCATGTCCAGCGTGTGCTGGGCGCGCAGCGAAGAGGTCATCGCGCGGGCCATGAAGGGGTGCAGCAGGGTGATCCCCAGGCCCGAGGGAAGCGTGTGGACTTCCCCGTAGCGGACCTTGGCCTCGACCATCCCGAGGAGATCCGGGACTTGCCATCCCCGTTCCTTGAGGATCTGAGCGACCCCCAAGGTGAGGTAGGAGACCAGGCTCGGGCCGAAGAAGCTCAGGGGAACAACGCCGCGCTTGAGAACCCAGGCGTCGTGATTCCCCTCCCGGTAGAGGAAGGTGATCAGGGAGCTCTCCACCAGGCTCTTCAGCTTGCGGGCGGAGGGCTTCTTCTTGAAGGTCTCGGCGGCCTTGGTGAGGCGAGCCTTGAAGACCCTCAGCATCACCCGGCCGATCAGCTTGGCCGCCAGGTTTTCCTGGTCGGTGTAGTTCCATCCCCGCATGCTCTCGCCGCGCTTGTCCAGGTCGTGCTCCAACCCCTCGATCAGGTCGCCGGCGCCGACCAGGACGTTGGCACCGCGCTGGAGGATGAACTGCGGAACGTTCTTCAAGAAGAACTCGTATTCGCTGTAGATCGATCCGGCGTGCAGGCAGCCGAAGTTCAGCAGAACGTCCTCTCGGCAGGTCTTCGCGGAAACAAGCGGGTACTTCAGCTTGTTCTGGATCCAGGCGCTGTCGAAGTCGTAGAAATCCGAGTCACTGTCCAGCCGGATCGCCGGGCGGTACTCGCTCTCGTTGAGAGTGCGGATCGCGTTCGCGATCTCGCGGCGGGAAACGCGCAGAACGTCCTCGAACATCCCGATCGTCATCGCGCCTCGGTTCTTCAGTTCGGCGACGATGCTCTTCTGGAGGGGAGTGCCCTCTGGATCCGGGACCCACCTCCGTTCCTGCGCGGTGTAGTCCTTGAAGTTGTAGGTCCGCACCAGGAATCCGGTGGGTTGAAACTCCAGCACCCGGATCCCGACTTGGTTCTCGGCGGTGTGGACCTGCTTCAACCGGTGCAGGGCCGGCACCGAGACGTAGGAGCGCTTTCGTTCTCCCCGGGGCCGCAGCAGGCTGGAAGCCGTGCAGCCGATGAGCCAGAGGTCGGGGAGGGGTTGAGAAGTTTGCTTCTCTTCGTCCTCAATCAGCCGGTCCACCGCGGTGGAGAAGTACTTGCTGCGCCAGCTGGCCTTTTCCGGCACCAGAACCCCGATGACCTTGTTCAGGTTCTTCAAGGAGATCCGGGCGGAGCCTTCTCCCATGTAGCGGATGTCTCTCCGACCGTACCCGCGGAGGCGCTGGGCGATTTCCTGACCGATCCAGCCATCGTAGTTCGGCGCCGGGGAGGTCACGATGTAGAGGCGGACGAAGTGGCCGCTGCGGTTGCGCAGCTTGGGAAGCACCCGCGCTACCTGCTTGGCGATATCATCCAGCAGCCATTCCCGGGCGGCATCCAGATCTTCGATCTTCCTCTTCTTTTTGTCTTCGCTCGGGAGATAAAACCTTCGCTTCCGCGCGATCTGCCGCAGGGCGAACGTGGTGAACTCCTTGCGCAGATGGGGAAACGAAACCAAACCGCCGGCCAGAACGATGAAACGCAAACCTTCTTTCTTGGAAACCTGGCTGGCGAGCTCGATCAGGCCGTTTCGGAAACCGGGACTTCCATAGTCCAGTCGGGAAATGGCTCCGATCGTCTCACTCGGCTGCGAGTTGAACATCTCTTTCCTCCTTGTGGTGTTTTGTTCGGTTGTAGCGGTGCTGTCACCGCCGGCGGTTAGTTGCGATTTCGCCAAGCGATAGCGTTCTTTCTTACCGACATTTTATCACCAAATAAAAAAAAGGGAACCCTATTGCTAGGATTCCCTGCTTCGTTTCTTTCTTAATCTTTCCAAGTGCCGGATCAGTTTTTTGGACGGCACCCAATTCCTCGGAAAAACTTGATTCTCCAAGGCGAAGATGATCTTGTCGGGCATCGCCACCGGCGGCTTTCGCTCTTCCATCCCGGTGATCAGGTTCTGGTAGCCGTGGTATTTCCCCGGCCGCAGCAGGTGCTGGACCAGTATGGTGAGAGTTTCCATCGGGGTCAGATTGCCAAATAACCGATGCCAGCACCAGTGGAGGTCAGAAGGGATGTCGGTCAGGATGTTGGCGGGCTGATCTTCTCCGCCGCGCGAGAGCGGGACGATGTGATGCTCTTGCGGAAACGGTTCTCTCTTTTCAGTCGGCCAAGGCGGTTTGTACTTAGGCATCCTCATCCTCGAGAGAGGATGGTCGGCGATGATGCGGCGACGGCGAAAGAATGGCCGTCCGGCTTTCCTGCGAGTTGGTTCGATAGAAGACAATTGTTTCTTCCGGAACCCCTTCTTCGTTGTTTTCCTTTTCCACCCGGGCCTCGAGATGATCTCGGGGTTTGATCATTCGGCCGTTGATGAGCTTAGCGAGTTCGGTTACCACTTTCTTCTCAATCACGCGCACCACCGGCCGAGCGCCGGACTGCCGATCGCCCAGGGATTCCCGCAGAAGATAATCCAACACCGGCGGGGAGAAAGTGAGAACGAAGGCCGGGGCCTTCCTCTTCTTGATCACCTTCCTTTTGACCCGCTTCTGTACCTTGGCGAGCTCTTTCTGGAGGATCCGCTCGTAATCGCGGTGCGTCAGGAAGTGAAAGACGACCAGCCGGTCCAGCCGATTGAGGAACTCCGGAGCCAGCTCCCGTTCCGCCTTCGCCTTAACGGTGGCATAGATCCGTTTGTTGATCTGGGCAATCTCTTCGTCGGTCATCTTGGAGAAATCCTTGCGGGAGGATTGCTCGGCGGTGGAGAACCCCAACTTGCCGGAGAACTCCTTCATGATCTCTACCGCGCCCAGATTGCCGGTGAGAATGATGATCGATTGAGTGAAATCAACCTCTTCGCCGTGGTTGTTTCGGATCTTTCCCTTGTCCAGGATCTTGAGGAGAATGTTGGCAAAGGAGCTATTGCCGTTCCAACCGGAGGAGAGAAGGGCTTTCTCGGCCTCGTCGAAGAGAACGACGCGCGGCGCCTTTCCCCCCGCAAAAAGCGGCGGTTGGTTGTGTCCCACATAGGAGGGCGGTGATCCTAACAGCACGGTGACGGCGTGGTCGAGTGAACCGCCCATCGCGCCGCAATCGATCGTCCAGATGCTAGGCAATACCACTCTCTCGATCGGCGGATTAGATTTGGAGTGAACGGGACAGCATTTCGGTACTTCTCCCGCCCGCTGTTCTTCATCGCTGTATTCCACGAGACATTCGTGGTAGCGAGAGCAGCGCCAGACGATCTTCTTGGTGAAACAGTTCGCGAGCGCTTCCGCCGCCAGAGTCTTGCCGGTCCCGGTCGGGCCGAAGAAGGCCAGAACCGCGATCGGGTGTTCGGGATTGTTCAACCCGGCAAAGGCGCGTTCCAAGGCGCGGGTGATTTCTCGAATGGCCCGATCCTGACCGATCAGCCGTTCCTTAAGACCGCGTTCAATGTCCCGCGTCGGCGAAGGGCTTTCATTGGGTGCGACGAGTTTGTCAGTCATCGCTTTCCTCCTCGCGAGAATCGGGATCGACGTCTTCCTCGCTGAGACCGCCGGCCTCATCGTCGCCGATCTCTTCTTCTGGATCCGTTCTGAGAGAGGTTCCAAAATCGGGAAATGTGAGATCCGGAACCTGATGGTCATCCCCTTCATCTTTGGGAGGAAATTCCATCAATACTAGAAAGAGCGCACCGTCTTCACCCTTCCCAATTCCCCAGTTGTATTCGGCGACCGGATCGGAGAGTTGGAGGAAATCATAGAAGGAGTAAAGATATTTCGCGAGATGGTCAACTACTTCCATCTCCATTGTCTCCCAGCGTTTGCTGAGGCGAAGCATCATCACTTGACGGGGTTCCATCTCTCCTCCTTACCGATGGGTTTTGGGGTGCTCTTACTTTTTCTTGATGAAAAAAGAATAACACGCTCGGAAAGGGGGGTAAACCTAGGATATACTGGGCGGTGATGCATATTGCGATTGACGCCCAGCCGCTTCTGGAGCAGAGTGCCGGAGTAACCTATTATTCCAAAGGTCTGATTGAAGCCGTCCTGAAGCAGGACCAAAAAAATCACTATGATCTCCTGCTCTGGCGGCTGTTCCCCAAAAAACCGCTGGCCATGTTTGGGGGAGGATGGAATTTTTCTTACCGCTACCAGCGCTTTTTTCCTTACAAGGTTTTCTATAAATTGCATAAGTTGGGAATCGATATCCCGTTGGAGTTATTCTTCGGCCGGCACGACCTGTATTTTTTTTCCAACTTTGTGATCTACCCCCATTTCAAAGGGAAGAGTGTGATATTGATCCATGACCTGACTTTCGAGAAGGTTCCCCAGTACGTCGCTCGGAGAAACGTCGAGTTTCTGCGGAAGTTCGTCCCGCCCTCGGTCGCCCGGGCGGACCACGTCGTTGTCAACTGCGAATTCACCAAGAACGAGTTGATTGAGTCCTATCGCGTTCCGGCCGAAAAAGTGACCGTTGTTTACCCGGGAGTCGATCCGAACGCTTTTTATCCCCGGAGTGAAAAGGAAAAGGAGGAGATCAAAAAGAAATACGGCATCACCAAGCCGTTCCTTCTCTTTCTCGGCACGCTTGAGCCGCGCAAGAATGTTCCCGCCATTCTCAAGGCCTATGCCGGCCTTAAAGACAGGAAAAAATTTAACCTTGTTCTGGCGGGGAAGAAGGGTTGGCTCTCCGAAGAAATTTTCCGAACCGTGGCGGATTTGGGGCTGGAGGAGGACGTGGTTTTCACCGGCTATGTTCCGGAAGAGGATCGGCCCAAATTGATGTCCGCCGCGGAGGTTTTTGTTTTTCCTTCTTTCTTTGAGGGTTTTGGGATGCCGGTGGTGGAGGCGCAAGCCTGCGGAACGCCGGTGGTGACCTCCAATACAACCTCTCTGCCGGAGGCGGCAGGGGAGGGGGGAGTGCTGGTGGACCCCCGTGATGTGGGGGCGATCGGCGGAGCGATCACGAAGATTCTCTCTTCCCCCTCGCTTCGATCCGAGCTTGTTAGTAAGGGACTAAAAAACTCCCGCCGGTTTCGCTGGGAGGATTCGGGTAAAAAGCTGATTGAGATCTTCAATAGCTTGAATTGACGCCGGTCCCCCACCCCTTGGCTTATATATAGTATACTATGTTAGACAGTATGTTTGAAGTTAGATGGAATGTCAATCTTGATTCTCTCAATGTGGTATATTTTTCAACAGTGATCTTAAAGATTTTGGTTCTGACACTGGTTTTCGCGGCGCTGGCGCGGCCGGCACACGCCTATCTTGATCCCGGGACGGGGAGCTACTTTGTTCAGATCTTGATTGCCGGTTTAGCCGGTGGGGGTTATCTGATCGTGACTTTTTGGAGCAAAATCAAGGGCTTCTTTTCGTCCATCCTAAAGTCCGGGAAAAAGGAGAAAAAGGACGATGGACGGGTTGATTCTCATCGACCCTAGCATTTTGAAGAAACAAAATGTCAAAAGCCGCTAACGTCCCCAGCTCTTTTCGCGATCCCAGCGGATTCCTCTTCACCAAAGAAGGTGTTCTCTATCGCCAGGTCAATAAATCGTATCAACCGGATTTTGATCTTTTGATCGGTTCTGGTCTCTATCAGCGTTTGGTTAAGGAGGATCTGATGATCCCGTTCAAGAAGGTTTCTCTCGATCTGGCTCCAACCGGGGACGCCTACCAGGTCGTCCAGCCCCAGGCGGTCGACTTTATTTCCTATCCCTATGAGTGGTGCTTCAGCGAATTGAAAGATGCGGCGCTGCTAACCCTCAAAATTCAAAAAATGGCGTTGGAATACGGGATGAGTCTGAAGGATGCGAGCGCTTACAACATCCAATTCGTGAAAGGCCAGCCGGTTTTGATTGATCATCTCTCATTTGAAAAATTTGAGGAAAAGCCGTGGGTCGCTTACCGTCAATTCTGCCAGCACTTCCTGGCGCCGCTGGCGCTGGCCTCCTACAGCGATATCCGCCTGATCCAGCTGATGCGCATCTACATCGACGGCATTCCGCTGGACCTGGCGGCGAAGCTCCTCCCCAAAAAGGCGCTCATCCGGCCCCAGCTCCTGGCGCACCTCTACCTGCACGCCAAGAGCCAGCAGTTTTTTGCCGGCCGGCCACAATCCGGGGGGATGGAGCGGGCGATAAGGTTCCGAAAGAGCCAGCTTCTGGGGCTGGTCTCCGGTTTGGAGGGGGCGGTCCGGGGGTTGGAGTGGAAGCCCCGCGGCACCGAATGGGCCGACTACTACGAGAACACCAACTACTCGAGGGGGGCGTTCAGGAACAAGGCGGAGATCGTGGAGAGGTTCGTTAGGTCCGTCAAGCCCAGGATCGTCTGGGACCTGGGCGCCAACACTGGGGAGTTCAGCCGGGTGGCAATGAAAAGTTCAAAGTTAATAGTTTCTAGTGACATCGATCCGGCGGCGGTGGAGATCAACTACCGGGAAGTAAAATCAAAAGGTGAGAACAGGATCCTTCCGTTGGTTTTGGACCTGACCAACCCCAGCGGGGCGCTGGGTTGGGCAGGCCAGGAGAGGATGAGTTTCGCCGAGCGCGGTCCGGCCGACACGGTAATGGCGCTGGCGCTGGTTCACCATCTCGCCATCTCCAACAATCTCCCGTTCGCCAAGATCGCCGAATTTTTCGCCGGGATCTGCCGCGAGTTTTTGATTATCGAATTCGTTCCCAAGGAAGATTCCCAGGTCCAGCGATTGCTTGCCACACGCGAAGATATCTTCGACCACTACACCCAGGATGATTTTGAGAGAGAGTTTGGAAAATTGTTTACCGTGACGGTAAAAGAATCGGTTAAGGGATCTAAAAGAACAGTCTACCTTCTTAAGAAAAAGTGAAACTAAAATACGCGATTAAAAAACTTTTCAGTTTTCCGATTCATACATTTTTGCTTGCTGCGTTTCCAGTCATTTTTCTTTACGCCCACAACATCGAGGAAACCAGTATCGCGATGACATTTAAACCGCTTCTGGTTGTTTTGGTGGGTGTGGCGATCTTCCTATTTTTTGGGAAATTAATCTTTAAAAACTGGCTTAAATCCGGTTTGCTCCTTTCGCTGGGAGTTTTGATTTTCTTTTCGCACGGGCATCTCCACAATCTAATTGGGTCGCTGAAGTATCAGGTCTGGATGTTTGAGTTGGGTACTGATGATAGTCTCTTTGGAATTTGGGCGGTTTTGGCCATATCGGTGTTTTTTTTGCTGCTTCGTACCAAGATTGATCTCAAAAAGCTAACCGGTTTTTTGAACTTCGTCTCTTTAATTTTGGTCTTATATCTACTGGTTACATCGTTGTCTCACGAGATTGGGCGTTTATTTTCCTCCCCAGAGCCAAGCGAAACAACCAATATTCAGGCGACCGGTAAAGGGATTGGATACAAGCCCGATATCTACTACATTATCTTGGACCGTTACGATGCCAACCGGACTCTCCAGGAAAATTACGGTTTTGACAACAATCCTTTTACCGACTTTTTGGAGGAAAAAGGTTTTTATGTCGCTTACGATAGTTTCTCAAATTATCCTCGGACTTATCTTTCACTAGCCACCTCTCTTAATATGGTTTATCTTGAACCTCCTTTAGTTGGAGGTCCGGATCCGCTCATTGCCGATCAGGCCCTGGCAAAATTTTTAAAGAGCCAAGGTTACCTTTATTTACACATTGGTTCCTGGACAAGGGCGACTCGTACAAGCCCTCTTGCTGATATTAACTACGTTGATACGGAGTTGTACCTTGATTTAGATGAATTCACGCTGCGGCTTGTAGAAACCACCGCCTTTGCGCCAATCGCGCGGCGGCTTTCTTTCGGCCCCAACATCTCCGATTACCATACCTATCACCGGACTCGGGCAATCTATCAATTTAATCGGTTGGAGGAAATATCAAAAAATCAGCGGAGTCCCAAGTTTATTTTCATGCACGTTCTTTTGCCGCATGACCCCTACGTCTTTGGACCGAATTGCGAACCGGAGGATCCTGAGGGAAGCACGGTTGAACAGTATCTCTCCAACCTTTCCTGCACCAACAAGCTAACAAAAGAAGCGGTCGAAACGGTTCTTGCTAATTCTCTCCAGCCGCCGGTGATTGTTATTCAGGGAGATGAGGGCCAGTACGCTTTCAAATACCCCTACGTTAAGGGGACGGACTATTTCCAGATCAATCCCAAAACCCTCCAAGAGAGAGCGCGGATCCTAAACAGCTATTATCTTCCGGGGGTGGGATCCGATAAGATTCTCTATCCCTCCATCACGCCGGTTAATTCCTTTAGATTAATTCTAAACGTTTATTTTGGCGCGGAGCTGGAACTTTTTCAGGATCGCAGTTTCATTTTCCAAAACGATAAAAATAACCCGTGGTATTACGATTTGGATGGACCAGTCGAGTTTATTGATGTGACCGATAAAGTAAGATGATGGAATCAAAGATGAAGAGCATTGACAGAAAAATTCGCAAAATATTGGTGGTTTATCCTTTCTTCTTGGCGGCGTTTCCGGTTTTTGCGCTCTATTATCACAACGCTTCTGAAATTCTTCCCTGGGTTTTCGTCAAACCTCTAATTGCTTCCATGATTCTAACGGCGCTTATTTTTGGCTTAGCTAAACTGCTGCTTGAAGATTGGCAGAAGGCCGGTTTGTTAACGGCGTTTGCGATCTTGGTTATTTTTTCCCACGGCCATATCCATAGCGCGCTGGCCTACCGTTTTGAGAATCTTTTCGCCGAAGGCCAGCATCGGTTTTTTGGGCTGGTATCGTTGGGGATTGATGACATTCTGGTTGCGGTCTGGGCCGTTACCGGATTGGCGCTTTTGGTTTTTCTTTGGCGAACCAGACGCAGATTCCCCTCGATTACTAAGTTCCTGAATTTTTTTGCAATCTTCCTCTTTGCGGTTCCCACGGTTACTTCGGCTTTCTACAAGATCGCAAACATTAAGCCTCAGGCTTTGCAGGAGATCGATTCGAGAATCGGTCAAGAAATTCCCCTGAACGTGGAAGAGGGGGCAGTTAAGCCGGACATCTATTACATTATTTTGGATCGGTACGCCGGGGAAGCAGTGTTGAAGGATTTGTACGGTTTCGATAATAGCGAGTTTCTGAACTTCTTAACTAAGAAAGGATTTTACATCGCAGACAGAAGCACGATGAATTATCCCCGGACCCTCCCTTCTTTGGCCGCTTCGCTGAACATGGAGTACATCGACTTTTTGACCGCAATCGCCGGAGAGAACACCAGCGACCAGACCTTTGCCTATCCGTTGGTGGACAACCACAAGGTCGGCCAGCTGCTGAAATCCCAGGGGTACCGCTACCTACACATGGGTTCCTGGTTTGAACCAACCAAAGTGAGCACGCTGGCGGACCAAAATTTCATCATGGGGGATTTGTTCTTGGGGATTGATGGATTTTCAACGGAACTCTTGGAGACTACTTTGTTTGCCCCGATTATTCGCCGACTTTCCTCTCGAACCTCCTCGTTTGAGTTCGACACCCAACACCGAAATCGAATTCTTTACCAGTTTGAGAACTTGGAAAGAATTCCATCCCTCGATAGTCCCAAATTTGTCTTTGCCCATATCCTTCTTCCCCACGACCCCTACGTTTTTGGAAAAAATTGCGAGGAGCTGCCGAGCACGGCGAAGGCGAGCGTTCTGAGTTATCTCGACCACGTTTCCTGCGCCAACCAGAAGACGGAGAAACTGGTCGAAACGATCCTGGCTTCTTCGAAAATCCCTCCCATTATCGTCATTCAGGCCGATGAGGGCCCATACAATATGATTTACCCGATGCCGAAAGGCCGCTTTAACTTTAAGGATGCTTCGGACGATACGCTCAATGAGCGGTTCCCGATTCTCAATGCGCTCTATTTACCGGGGGTTGACACGAGCGATCTCTACCCCTCAATGACTCCGGTGAATACTTTCCGGTTCATTTTCAATAAGTATTTCGGTGCCAATTTGAACATTCTGCCTGACAAAAATTACGTTTACGAAGACGAAGATCATTTCTATAAGTTCATCGAAGTTACGGACCGATTGCGCTAGTGGTCCACAAGTTTATCGACGTAACTGAACGGATTCGTCGATAAAAGCCAGTAGTCGTAAGTCATAAGCCAGGAGTTCCAATCCAAAAGGACGCCCGCCTCTCTGGCGGACTAGTTTTGCTAACGCAAAAGAAAAGGCCCGAAACTTGAGGTTTCGAGCCTGAGTAGACGATCAAAGACTTCTGTGCCAAGCGCGGATATCATCTCTGATTTCCAGCCCGGCAGCGATGAGGCAATCCGCCATCATTCCGAAGAGTATTCCCACACCCATTCCTACATGGATCCAAGCGAAACCGGTTGTCACGTAGGCGATAATGCCGCCGGCTACGCCTCCGATCACTGCGGAAACGAGGAGCGAAAGTCCGGTGGCGTCCAGGGAACTGAGGCGGCGATCAACCATTCTTCGGTAGATCGACGCCGTTACGCCGACAATGGAGAAAAAGGCAGCGATCGCGACATAAGCCTCAAGCATGTTTGCCTCTCCTTCTGTTCTGGACGATCGACTGGATTCCCAGCCAGATGTTCAGGAGCGCGAACGCCCCGAACCCAATGATCCCGAAGGTCGAGGCGGCGCCAAAGCCGGGGTAGTTAGGATCAAATCCCCAGATCGCAAATCCGAATGCCACCCCAACGACGGCAAAGAAAAAGTGATCAAACGTCGAGCATTGATGATCCCCAACATCGACTAGCATCTTTCTTCTCCTTTCGCGCTCTGCGCGCAATTCTGACCGTTAGAGACCGACGGAGTCGCCGTACTCCCAGAAGTGTTCCGGATCCCTCTTCCAAATCCAGTACATCCAGCCCCATCCGACGATCGTAAGGACTCCAAGAACGATGGCAAGAACGAGTGAGAACGACATATCCTTCTCCCCTTTCTAGATTGTTGTTATTTTATCATCAAACTATAGGACTGTAAAGGAAGAAGAGCGGTCGCCTCAAGCAACTCTTTTTTGCTAGCGCAAAAGAAAACCCCCGCTGTTCGCCTTAGGCGAAAAGCGGGGAGATTGAACTTAGACAGTGCTTAGGTAACGCTCCCGTTCCCAAGGCGAAACGTAGAGCCGGAACTCGTCCCACTCCTGCCGCTTCATCCGCAGGAACGCAGCGGAGGCTTTGGATCCTATTGCTTCCTGAAGAACCGGGTCCTGCTCGAACTCATCGAGCGCTTCCGCGAGGGTCGCCGGGAGTGTGCCGATGCCCATCTTGGCGAGCTTGGCGTCGTCGAAGTGGTAGACATCCTCTTCGACCGGCTGGGGCGGAAGCAGCCTTCGTTCGATCCCGTCCAGACCGGCTGCGAGCATCGCCGCGCTGGCGAGGTAGGGGTTGCAGGACGGATCGGGGAAGCGCAGCTCCAACCGAGTGGAGGACTCCCGTCCCGGAGCGTACTGCGGGATACGGATCAGCGCCGAGCGGTTGATCCGCGCCCAGCAGATGTAGACCGGGGCCTCGTAGCCGGGAACCAACCGCTTGTAGCTGTTGACGGTTGGAGCCACGATGGCGGCGAGGGCGCGGGCGTGGACCATCTGGCCGGCGATGAAGTAGTGGGCGAGCAGGCTCAACCCGTACTTCTTGTCCTTCGGTCCGAAGAAGACGTTCTCACCGTTCTTGAAGAAGCTCTGGTGGGTGTGCATCCCGGAACCGTTGATGCCGGCGAGCGGTTTGGGCATAAAGGTCGCCCAGAGTTCCCGCTTCGCCGCCAGCGCCTTGACGACAGACTTGAGCGTGACGACGTTGTCGGCGGTGACGAGTGCGTTGTCGTAGCGGATGTCGATCTCATGCTGGCCGGGGGCGACCTCGTGATGGGACATTTCGACCTTCATCCCCATCGCCTCGAAGGCATCCATCAGATCCATCCGGACCTCATGGGCCGCATCTTGGGAGAAGTCGAAGTAGCTGCCGACGTCGTGGGTCACCGGTTCGAGGGTAGAGGCATCCTTGAAGAGGAAAAACTCCACTTCGCTTCCGGTGTTGTAGTTGAAACCCATCTTCTCCGCCCGCTTGAGCATCCGTTGAAGGATGCCGCGGGGATCCATCGGCAACGGCTTGCCGTTGGGCTGGTAGACGTCGCAGATGACCCGGGAAACCCGGCGTTCCTCCGGTTCCCACGGCAGGAGCC
>Ga0209323_10000998_pt1 | contig 18743 bp, 9 predicted proteins | sample Rifsed19ft2_FD_184014 | JGI IMG/M metagenome (GOLD analysis project Ga0209323, IMG submission 184014) | Soil microbial communities from Rifle, Colorado, USA - sediment 19ft 2 (version 2) | ecosystem: Environmental > Terrestrial > Deep subsurface > Rock core/Sediment | place: Rifle, Colorado...
AGGCCGACAAACGGAGCTGGCAGACCCTGCCGGCTCAGATAAGGATGGCAAGACTGGCTGTCCCGCCCGGTTCTTATACGCTTGTGGCAGAGTATTATGCAGGAAATCACAGGTTATTAATGAAAAAGTCTTATCCGGTTGATCTAATGGTGGGTGAAAAGGTGTTTTTAACCAATAGATATTTAAGCAGGCCATAGATTATACAAGTAACAATTAAATTGTGTTCCATTTTTAGCTTTGAAGCCTTGAGGATACCTGACTTTTCTGCTATATTACCCTTCCAGAATCAGACTTTTCCTTTTTACTGTAAAATAACCTTTTGTGTGAGGGATTCCTTGCCATGGTTGATGTATGTCCAATCCACACGGGCCAGATCCTAATCGGTCCCCTTTTTAATGAACCGATGCGGATCGAGACAGTACGTTCCAATGGGACAGATACATGGGTGGCAGGTCTCGTAGGAATCCAGTCCGAGCGTTTCCGGAGTGTTACCTTGACGACTAATGATATCAAGGGACTTCGGATCATTGATGCCGCATATTCTTTTAATGGAGATGGGCAACTCCTCAAGCTTGGACTCCAGGCATATACGCTTGGTATAGCCTACGAATTTGACCCCTACTTTGGTCTCTCCATCTCCCGTGTAGACCCGTTGCCCCATCAGCTTGAGGCTATCTATGATCACCTGCTGAAGCTGGCCCGCGTTCGCTTCTTGCTGGCCGACGATGCAGGGGCCGGAAAGACGATTATGGCAGGGCTTCTGATTCGTGAACTCAAGTTGCGGGGTCTGGCCGAACGTATTCTCGTCATTTGCCCTTCCAACCTGACCTTCCAGTGGGAACGTGAACTGAAGGACAAGTTCGATGAAAGATTCAAGCGGATCAAAGGGGTCGACCTCGATTCCTACAGCATGAACCAGTGGCTGGAGAACAAACAGGTGATTACATCCCTGGACCTTGCCAAGCGTGCTCAGGTATTACCCGGCCTTCGCCAGGTCCAATGGGATCTGGTGATCATTGATGAGGCCCACCGGATGTCCGCATCCGACCCGGAGCACAAGACATTACGTTATCGTCTGGGTGAGCTCCTTCGGGATACCAGTGACCACATCCTCCTGCTTACAGCTATTCCCCACAGGGGAGACCCGGTGAACTTCAGCTTTTTCCTTCAGCTCCTGGATGAAGATGCCTATGCCGATGTGCGCTCTATCCGTGAAGCGATGGATCGGCGACGGGCCCCTTTCTATCTTCGCCGCACAAAGGAAGCGATGGTCTATTTTCCTGAACGTCAACCGGACGGTACCTGGGTTGCCCGAAAGATCTTTACAAAACGCGTTCCCCATACTGTGGACTTCACTATGGATGGAAAAGAGTTTGACCTGTACCGGGATATAACCCGGTATGTAAAACAGCAGAGTGCGAGGGCGGCGGCTCAGGGGGATGATCCACGCGCCCGTGCCGTCGGCTTCCTGATGTCACTCTATCAGAGACGTCTGGCCTCCAGCACCTATGCCATGCGCCGGTCCCTTGAAAATCGTATAAAGAGGCTACTGGAAGGGTTACGCCGGGCACAGGAATTGCTCCGGTCTGCCCCTCCGGAACTACCGGATACAGAAGAATTGGAAGAGATGGAAGAGGTCGAACGGGAACGTCTGGAGTCCCTCCTTGAGGCTATGACCATAGCACAAAACTCCCAGGAGATTCAGGAAGAGATTGAAAATCTCAACAGACTGGCTAAGCAGGCGAAAGAAGTGGAGGATTCAGGTATCGAGGCAAAGCTCTATCATCTCAGGGAGGTCCTGCAGAAGGAAGGTTTTTTTGGAGATCCGGATAAACGGCTGCTGATCTTTACAGAATTCAGGGATACCCTGGAATATCTCGTTGAGAACTTAAGGGATTGGGGGTTTCGTGTAGGTTATATCCACGGAGGAATGAAGCCCGGTTCCCGGGATGAGGCAGGGTCACGGCTCCATGCAGAAGGCCAGTTCTGGGCAGGTGAGACTCAAGTCCTCGTGGCCACTGAAGCAGCCGGTGAGGGGATCAACCTCCACTGCTGTCATGTGATGTTCAATTATGATATACCCTGGAATCCCAATCGCCTCGAACAGCGGATGGGTCGGATCCATCGTTACGGACAGAAGAGCGACTGCCTGATCTTTAACTTTGTGGCGACAAACACGATCGAGGGGCGTGTGCTCCAGAGGCTACTCGAAAAACTCCAGGAGATACGGGATGCCCTGGAGGATGATGCGGTCTTTAATGTAGTGGGAGAGATACTCCCTGCGGCTTATCTCGAAAGGGTGCTGCGGGACTATTATGCCGGACGTCTCGGCGATGCCGATCTGGAAGACCGCCTCCTGAGGGATGTTAAAGAAGAGAGGTTCCGGTCTATCTGTCAGAATGCCCTCGAAGGGCTTGCTGCTAAGAAGTTAAATCTGGAGATGCTCGTTGAACGCCGGGCCCGTGCCCAGGAGCGCCGGGTTGTACCGGAGACCATTGCCCGGTTTATCCGGGAGGTGGCAGGCACTGTGCCGTATCATCTGAAACCGGTCTCAGGATTTCCGCATACCTTTGACCCGGCCACTACACCACAAGTCCTTCGCCGTTTTGAGACAGAGCCAGACTGGAAGCTCCAGCCATTATTGAATAGATATCCGAGGTTTTCTGCTGACCGCGAAACAGCGGATAGACATAATCTGGAATGGGTCACTCCGGGTCATCCCATGTTTGAATCCCTCCGGCGCTATGCGCTGGCATCAGCACAAGAATCCTTTAACCACGGGGCATGTTTCTACTCCCTCAGTCATGAGACACCGGTCCGGCTGGATTTCTACCGGGCCCGTGTGGTGGATGGCCTGGGTCAGGTCATCCATGAACGTCTCTTTGCCATCGGGCTAAGTGAAGATTCGGAGCCGAAACTCTACGACCCTGGTATTCTCGGAAACCTTCAGCCTGCCATCTCACCCAATCCGTTGCCCCCTGTGGCCCATCTGCCCGAGGTCCAGGCCTGGCTGAATGAACATGCCCTGCGGCCATTCATAGAAGAGGTCCGGGCGGAACGTACGGGAGAGATAGAGCGGATTGCACAACATGTTGAGATATCTCTGACAGAATTGCTTCAAAAAGCGGATGAGTTGATCGGCCGGTTTGCCGAGGCCGCCTCCCGTGGGGATGAAGGGGCAAAAGGACTTCTGGCGCAGGCCGAGGGGAGGCACCAGGAGCTTATGCATCGCCGGGAAAGACGGCGGCAGGAATTGGAGCGTCAGAGGGCACTTACACTGCAGTCTGTAGAGAGGATGACCAGTATCCTGATCCTTCCCCACCCGGATCGTGAAAAGCCTGATGTACGCCGGTTACGGCCGGATGCCGCAGTCGAGACAGTTGCCATGCAGGTTGTCATGGAGCACGAAATGGCCGGAGGGAGACAGGTCTATGACGTCCACGAGAAAAATTTAGGTTATGACCTGACCAGTCTGGATCTCAAATCCGGCGAGCTCCGGTTGATTGAGGTCAAAGGGATTGGTGGAGTAACAGGAACGGTTTTGCTCACGCCCAACGAGAGGCGTGTCGCCGAGGACCGTCGCGACTGTTACTGGCTCTACATCGTGACCCATTGTAACTCCACACCACGGCTTGAAGATCCTGTCAAAGACCCGGCAAGGTACGAATGGCATGAAGTCAAGTAAAGTGGATCACTACTATCTGTCCGTAGATGCCTTATCCCGGCCGATGCGGGTGCGAGATGATGTGCCACCGTATGGGAATAAATCATGACACCTGAAATTCTACAAAAGATTATTGATTCTGGTGAAACATTTGATGTTGAGTTTAAAGGAGAAGAGAAAACACCTCTGTCAGATGGCGAACTTATTGATGCCGTTGTTTGTCTGGCCAATCGTTCGTCAGGCAGACCGGCATGGCTACTTGTCGGTGTCGAAGATAATGGCCGGGTTACAGGTTTTCGGCCCAGACATGAAGAAGGACGTACTGACCCTCGAAGGGTGCAAGCACTTATTGCCAACAATACTCGTCCTTCTATTGCGTGTACAGTGGAAATATTCTCTCTTGGAGAAAAATCCGTGCTTTTAATTGATGTCCCAAGTGTGAGGACGCCTGTTGGTACAACAGGAGGTAAATATATACGCAGGGCAATTGGCGGACGTGGGCAGCCGGAATGTGTCCCCTTTCACTTTCATGAGATGCAGGCGCTTCAGGCCGATCGTGGGATCCTTGACTATTCTGCTCTTATAGTTCCAGATGCCCGATGGGATGATCTGGATCCTCTTGAGTTTGAACGTCTGAGGCGGTTTATCCGGGAGAGCAGAGGGCTTGGGGATAATTCCATGCTTGAACTTCCAGACCTGGAACTGGCAAAGGCCATAGGCGCAGTTGAAGCCAATCATGAAGTTAAAGGAATAAAGTTACTTGGCCTCCTTCTCTTTGGTAAAGAGGATTCAGTAAAACGATTTCTTCCGACACATGAAGTGGCCTTTCAGGTTCTATCAGGGACGGATGTAGAAGTAAACGAATTCTTCCGGTGGCCGCTTTTCCGAATCATGGAAGAGATTGCTTCCCGATTCCGGGTGCGTAATAAAGAGAAGGAGTTAATGGTTGGATTTATTAGAATTGGTGTTCCCGATTATCCTGAGCGTGCATTCCGTGAGGCAGTGGCCAATGCACTTGTTCATCGTGATTACACGAGATTAGGAACGGTCTATATCCAGTGGCATGATGAACGAATTGAAATATCAAATCCAGGTGGTTTTCCCGAGGGGGTTAGGTTAGATAACCTGCTCGTAACTCCACCTAAACCAAGAAATCCTCTGCTTGCTGACGCTTTCAAACGGGCAGGAATTGTTGAGCGAATCGGACGGGGCATTGATACAATATTTTACGAGCAACTCCGCAACGGTCGTCCCTCACCATCCTATGAACGAAGTTCGGAAACTAATGTAATCCTTGTTTTACCGGGTGGCGAATCAAACCTGGAATTTGTGCGCCTTATCACGGAAGAGACTCAGGCGGGGCGTACATTAAAGGTTGACGATCTTCTGCTATTGAACCATCTGTTTTATGAACGTCGTCTTGACCTCTCACAGGCTGTCAGGATTATCCAGAAGTCTGAAATAGAGGCTCGGACTGTTCTGGAACGTCTTGTGGAATCTGGTCTTATTGAAGCAAAGGGTGAGAAGAAAGGGAGAACTTATCATTTGTCTGCATTGATTTATAAAAGATTAGGGCAAGAGGTGGCCTATATCCGTCAACGTGGTTTTGAACCTATACAACAAGAACAGATGATACTCCAGTTTGTAGAGGCTCATGGGAAAATAAAGCGCAAAGAAGCGGTTGAGTTATGCAGAATCGGGCCATATCAGGCAACCCGGCTTTTAGAAAAGATGGTAAAATCCGGCAAGCTGGTAAGACACGGCATACGTAAAGGGACATGGTATGAGCACAGCTCATAAATATGAGCGCGCTCATATTTTATTGAATGCCGCTCATAAAAAAGCACGATAAATGCACGGTAGGGTTTCAAGGCTCCTTCTTCTGCTTCGGTGCTATCACCTCGGCCATCGAAAGAATCCTTGGCCCGTTTCGTGTCGCCGATATTCAAAGGGAATGTCCCGGTGTGAGTCTGGACATGATCCGGCAGGTGCTAAAGATAATGAAAGCCACCGGACAGGTCGAATGCCTCGGACTGGAACAGAGCGCCCAGTGGCAAAGAATAAGAAAGGGAAATAGGTAATATCCATTTAATTGGGTAATGAATTAGGTAATATGGCAGTAGGCACAATGATTCCCAAAATATGCAAAGGGCTGGATGAAGTAAATGCCATGATACAGCTGATGCAGGTGAGGAAGTAACAGAAACCTTATGGAAGTAATTAATAAGCAATTTAGTCAACGCACGCGCCTGATATTATTAATTCTTTACGTTATTGGATTGTTTGGTGCATCGAAGCTCGCGGTTGGTTCTTGGGTGCCGCCAACCAGCCAAAAAGGACTATGGTTTTATTCCGGTTTATCCGCTCTTATATTAGGGAATTTATTAATAACACCGTTCTATACAAAGCCTGCTGATGCTATTTCTTATGCAGTGGCAGGTGTCATTGGCTTGCTTGCAGTCAATATCTGGCCATTAGAATACCATACTGGCTTTGATCGATTTCTTTGGTTGGTAACTACTATATATTTATGCTTAATTATAGTTGCTGGTATCATTTCTATTGCACTAAGAGATTCACGTATTGCCTCCATAGAGAAGGCTTCGAAATCGCTTTATTTTCTTACTGATACTTTAGGTGCGCCCAGATCAGTATTCTCCATAGTATTTCTATTTGCTATCATAGCCTTCCATCGAGATACTCCGCGGGAGTATCTCGTAATTGGACTGGCATGGGCAATACTTGTAGCTTTGCGACCGCTTGAAACAATTGCGGACCTGCTTCGCCGATGGTGGAATATATGGAGGCAATCTGCTTTAATCCTTCCCTTTGGAGAGGTTGTTGGACATCAAATCCCTAATATTGTTCTGCTGCGACAGCATGAAAATACCACTGCTTCTTTTGGGGATACGCTCATGGTGCAGGCAGATGATGGTATGCTAGGCATTGCTTTAGTTCTTGATTATTTCGGATTTGCTGATGGTAGGTGGTTACGCGCAATACACTTGCCAATTTCGAACGAAATGAGAGATCGTCTTGATAAAGCTGTATCTCTTAAACATTCCACAGAGGTTATTAAGGTCGATCTTGCTGAATTAGGAATGACGTATGACTATGGTGCGGTAGGATGTAATCCATCTTATCTTTTGGGGCTTGTTGCACCTAATACGGATATTTCTCAATTGAAAATAGAGATATTGAGAACGGACCTAAATATAGAAGAAGGTCGTCTTGTTGAAGTCGAAGTTGCCGGGAAGCATGTTCTTTATCAGATCATTAACGGCTTAACTCAAGAAGAAATCCTTCAACAGAAAAATACCAGAGGTTATGTTCGTGCTTACGCGAAGAAAATAGGATCATGGAATAGAGAGAGCAGACGGTTTGAAATTACCAGATGGATTCCTCGGCCTAATGCACCAGTCTCACTGGTGGAATCTGAATCGTCTGTGCCAGAGAAAGAAGCAGTCGGTCACTTCCCCGGAACCAACTATCCTGTAGCAATCGATACAGATCAATTAGTTACACACAATACTGCAATATTGGGTATATTAGGTGCTGGGAAATCTTTTCTGGCTTTAGAATTAGTTGAAAGAATGATTAGGTCAGGGATTAAGGTAATTTGTCTTGACCTTACAAATCAGTACGCTAAAGGATTGGAGCCTTCTTATAACGCTGAGACTGAAAAACCGGAGATTGAAGAACTTCAAGGCATTGGGCCAGTGGGCAAAGATAATGTCCAGCAAAATGTCGAAGATGGCGGGAGCATTTCAGCATTCAAGACTAAGCTATTAGAGAAATTAAAAGCTTTTCTGAGTTCAGAAAATACAAGCAATTATCTAAAGATATTTAATCCTGCACAACTTGAAGTATGGCGGCAGGATAGTAAGCCATTTTCAGGAAAGGCATCAATGGCCATGCTTACCCCAACGGAAATAACAAGACTGTTCGCGGAGGCTGCACTTGAAGTTCTTCAAGAACAGGGCATGATTGAGAAAGCGAAGTGCTGTCTCGTTTTTGAAGAGGCACATTCACTTATCCCTGAGTGGAATGCCGTAGCAAGTGAGGGCGATAGAACAGCTACCAATGGAACTGCAAAGGCTATCCTACAGGGACGAAAGTACGGTCTGGGGTGCATGGTAATTACTCAAAGAACAGCTAACGTAACCAAAAGCATTTTAAACCAATGCAATACTGTTTTTGCATTGCGTGTTTTCGATTCCACAGGAATGGAGTTCTTAAAGAATTACATCGGAGAAGATTATGCAGGTGTGTTATCAACCTTAGAAGACCGTCACGCAATCGTGTTTGGCAGGGCGTCATCATGTCGAGAGCCTGTTCTTGTCCGACTAAACAACCGTGATGATTTTATTAAGGTCTTTAGGAATGGTGAAGATGTAAATCGTGTTGCCGGAGGAGAAGCATGATGGCAATTGAATTTTATGACAAGCTGTCAGATTTATCGCTCCTTCGACGAGCGTGGCATTTGGCACGGAACGATTCGCGTACGGATTTCATGTTCGATTCCTATCGCTTCTCAGATTTTGCTTTCCGACTGGATGATCACCTTAATGGAATTGCGCGTAGTCTGAAATCAGGGACATATCACCCGAGTCAATTGCAAACTATAGATGTCCCTAAATCGAGTCTTTCTGTGCGCCCAGGCAGCGTCTTGTCTATAGAAGACAAGATCGTAATGTTCGCGATTGCTTGCCTTATCGCCCCGCCTCTCGATAAGAAATTGCCGGACACCGTCTACTCTTGGCGTGTAAAAAAAGGCGAAAACAAGAAAGAACTTTTTGAGGATCACGAGATACTCAAGTATCCATTTTTAAAGCGGACCACTATTCAAAAAAGGGTGAATTTTGTTGAACCGTGGTATGGAGTCTGGCCACGTTTTATCAAAGACTTGGAAGTCGCTTATGAAACCAGCGGCTACCATTTCATGGTCGTATCGGATATTGTAGCGTATTTTGAAAATATCGACCTGAGTCTATTACGCGACCTGCTTCTTCATTATCTCCCTCGGCAGCCCAGAATTATAAATTTCCTCATCAATCTTCTTGAGTACTGGTCTTGGCCCGCAGTCCACGGGGGAGTTTCAACACGGGGAATTCCTCAGGGAAATGGGGTTAGTAGTTTTTTAGGAAACATTTATCTTCTCCCGTTGGATAAGGCTTTCAAAACGGTTTGTGCAAGCTGTGATACCAAATATCTCAGGTACATGGATGATGTGAAGGTAATGGCTAAAGATATTCATGTGGCCCGCGAGGCACTATTCCTAATGAACGAGAAGCTCCGCGAGCTTCGCCTCAACATTCAAGGAGCCAAGACAAGAATATTACAAGGTGATGAAATTCGTGATGAGTTATTTGATAACCGCTTGGATGAGGTAAATGCAGTCATCGCTGAGATTCAGGATAAAAACAACATCACACCTGCTGAGCGTAAAAGCCTCGTTGGCAAGCTCAAAACAAAATTGAAGGCCGTAAAGGGACGCAAGGGCGTAATTCGAGATAAGGAACTCCGACTATTTCGGCGGCTCATTACTGGATTCACGCTTCTCAGAAATTCGAGCATCGTTCGAATTACCTTGGATCAATTAGAAAGAAATCCTGATTCCCGGCTACTCAACAGCGCTGTGAGGTATCTACGTTCTCAAGATCGAAACCTGAACAGAATTAGTGACAGAATCTCTAGTTTTTTGATTGATCAGAAGCTTCTCTTCCCATATCAGAATGCCCATTGCTTGATGACATTAAGGTACCAACGAGACTTGCAGTCTCTTTTATGGAGGGAAGCTAAAAGACGACTCAAGAATAAGAAAGAACATTGGTATGTGCGTCAGCAAGCAGCGTTATTAATCGGTCTAAAGAATCTGTCGAAAAAAGAACTCGAATCTTTGCGGAAATTGGCCTTTGAAGAAGAGGATGCCAAGGTGAAACGGGCGCTTGGACAAGCTTTAGCCCAATTGCCGCAACAGGAATTATTTGCTCTGAGCAAGGAGCTACTGTTTGAAATCAATCCCGAAATCCAAAGGTTGGGTCGTTACTATTACGATTTGCTTTTCGACAATAATAGAGCCAAGGAACAGATCAAATATTTATTCCGAGATTTTCGGGAAGAAGTACTTATAGACCGGTTGTATGAGGCGGAAGTCTTATCAAAAGCGAACTATTCAGAGATTCGAGTAGAGGTTCGGAATAGACTGAATGCGGTTATCAGGAACCTTAGAAGGCCTATTCTGCAGAAGCGGGTTGCATCGATTATTGACAGGATAGATAAGGAAGCGGGAATGGCATGATCCCGAAGGAATGTAAAAGATTAGCTGAGGTAGATTTTCCGATTGCGGTGGTTTCGAAGCACTCGGCGAGGGAGAAGTCTATTCGTCATGGGCATCCGAGCACGTTGCATTTGTGGTGGGCACGGAGGCCGCTGGCGGCATGCCGGGCAATGCTGTTGGGTCTCTTGTTGCCGGACCCCTGTGATGAACATTGTCCGGCAGATTTCAAAAAAAAAGCACGGATGCTGTTACCCCAGGTACAGGGGACAGTCGGATCCGGGGACGAAGACCTGAGACGTGCATTATTGAAGTTTATTGGAGACTTTTCTAACTGGGACCTGTCTGCAAACCAGGCATATCTGGATGTGAGTCGTGGGCTGGTAAAGGCTGCCCATCCCGAAGAGACGCCACTGGTTGTAGACCCTTTTGCAGGTGGAGGCTCAATCCCTTTGGAGGCTTTACGGCTCGGTTGTGAAGCTTTCGCAAGCGATTTAAATCCTGTCGCCTGTCTGATTCTCAAGGTGATGTTGGAAGATATTCCCAGGCATGGTCTGGCACTTGCGGAAGAATTGCGTAAAGTTGGTGCAGAGATAAAGAAAGCTGCAGAAAAAGAGCTTGCGGAGTTTTACCCTGCTGACCCTGATGGTTCAAAGCCAATTGCCTATCTATGGGCAAGGACGGTACAATGCGAAGCCCCGAATTGCGGGGCAGAGATTCCGCTTATTAGGTCGTTCTGGCTTTCGAAGAAAGCAGGGCGGAAGAGGGCGTTACGATATAAGGTTGTCCAGCCAAAAGGTAGACCTCCAGAGGTAGAATTTGAAATATTCGAGCCGAAGAATGACAATGATGTCCCTGACAGTACGGTCAGGCGTGCAAAAGCAACTTGTCTTTGCTGTAGTAGTGTCTTTTCACCAGAGCGTGTAAGAGCACAACTATCCGGACAGAACGGCGGTGCGGATGTGATCTTCGATAAAAAGGGTGATCGCACTGGTGGTGCCAGGATGCTCGCTGTGGTGATGCTCAAGCCAGGCATGCAAGGTCGCAACTACCGCCTCCCCTGCGAGTACGACTACCAAGCTGTCTGGAAGGCACAGAAGCAACTCAAAGCGATTCTCGATGAGTGGGTACAGGGCGGTAAGCAAGGTCTTTGCCCTGTCCCTGACGAACCTTTACCATGGCGGCATGGTCATCGTTCAATTCAATCTCCACGCGTTTACGGTATGCACAATTGGAGCGATTACTATACAGCGCGGCAAAACGTGAGTCTGACAATATTGTGTAAATATGTCAGATGCGAATGCGAAAGTTGTGGAGTGCCAACAATAACAGATCTCACCGCCCTGCTTCTTTCCAAGTTCGCTGAGTTATCTACCGCCAACTGCAGATGGGAGCCGGTCGCGGAATGTCCCCGTTCTATCTTTACGCGGCATGATTTACCTGCAATGTGGGATTTTGCGGAAGGCGTTCCAACATCATCATCCAGCGGAGGATTCGGACAAACTCTTCTGAATGTGCTTGGGACTCTGCATAAAATTGGATCAAATTGGTGTACCGGCCAAGTCCAACAAGCAGATGCTCGGAAATCCCCTTTACCAACCGATAGTACGCACGTCTGGTTCACTGATCCTCCTTATTACGATGCTGTCGCGTATGCAGATTTGTCAGATTTTTTCTTCGTCTGGTTAAAGAGGGCTTTCCCAACTCATCCTGTACTAAAGGACCGATTTGACCCAGAGAACCCGCTTGTACCTAAACGACAGGAGCTAACAGTATCCACGGCTGCGGGAGAAAGTGAAAAGGCGAAAACAAGTGAAGATTTCGAACAAGGTATGACCGCCTCATTCGCACAAGGCGTAAATGTATTGACAGAAACAGGTATTGGATGTGTTGTCTTCGCACACAAAACAACAGAAGGTTGGGAAGCACTTCTTACTGGAATGATGACAGGAGGCTGGGTAATAGTGGCTTCATGGCCAGTTGCAACTGAGATGGGTCATCGCTTTAATGCTCGTGAAGTTGCTGCTCTTGCCTCCAGCGTTCATCTTGTCTGCCGCCCTCGACCTGATGATGCCTCGGTTGGCGACTGGGGCGATGTGCTCCGTGAGCTTCCGAATCGTGTTGGCGACTGGATGGAACGGCTCCAGTCGGAAGGGATTCGGGGGGCAGATTTGGTCTTTGCCTGCATAGGCCCTGCCCTTGAGATTTTCAGCAGATACTCAAAGGTAGAAACAGCCGAAGGCAGGGAGGTTAAGCTTTCTGAATATCTTGAGAAGGTATGGGAAGTAGTTGGCCGAACGGCACTCGAACAAATACTCGGAACTGCCGAGGCAAAGGCACGCAACGGCGCGGCCGGGGCGCTGGAAGAAGATGCCCGACTGACTGCACTTTTTCTATGGACATTGCAGAGCACAAACGGTGCGAACAGCACACCCTCACCCCATCCCTCTCCCACAAGGGGAGAGGGAGAAGTTTCTCTAAGTGTAGATGAGGAAGATCCTGATACAGGCGATGAGGAGGATGAAGCCCCGAAAGGAAAACCCAAAGGCTTCGGCCTTCCGTTTGATGTCGTTCGCAGATTTGCCCAGCCGCTTGGCATCCATCTCCCTGAGTGGGAGGATCGCTTAATAAAAACTGAGAAAGGAACAGTACGACTCTTATCTATATCTGAGCGTGCAAAATTACTTTTTGGCGAGGAAGGCGCTGAGGTCATGGCTGATAGGTTAGAGAAAGACCCTTCCTCGGCGCAGTTGTCACTTTTCGAGAACGTAGAAGAAAGTGCTGTACCCGATCTGAAAGTGCGTGGTAGAAAAAGGAAGAAAGGTGCCGATATTTCTGAAGATTCATTAAAAACCCGACGCGAGGCAACAACATTAGACCGTGTTCATGCCGCCATGATTCTTCAGGCGAGCGGCAGGGCCAATGCACTCCGGGCGCTTCTGAAGGCGGAGCAGGATAGCAGTCCTGATTTTGTGAGACTGGCAAATGCCCTTTCGGCATTATATCCGAAGGAGAGCGAGGAAAAGCGGCTTCTTGACGCTATGCTCCTTGCTGTGCCAAGGTGACACACATGGATGGAAGTTCTTATGACTGACGAACACATACCAGCAATTGAAATCATCAAAACGATGATCGAGAAGATCGATCGTGCTGTTAAGATAGAGCGAGTCACATATGATTTTGACAAAATGGAGCACAACTTCCTTCTCTCAAAAGACAGTAAAACGTGCGAAGTATCTCTTCCGCGAGGCTTTCTCGATGATCTGAACGATTACACAGGTTCAAAAGAATCGAAGTATTGGATAGCCCTGGAAGGCACTCTGAAAAGACGGCTATCAATATCAATACAAATTGCCGGCCTAATTCCTTTTTCATCGAGTATTTTCTTTGAAGATAATCAGGACTGGGAGCAGGATAATGGTCAAGACATCGAGGTGTATTTTTACAAGAATGATTATGAAGTATTTCAGGAAGGTCTGAAAGATCTCTATCATTATCTCGAGGCAAAAAGAAGCGAGCTATCGCACCTGAAACTAAGAAACTTGCCCTATGCTGAGGACCAGCAACGCATACAGGGGATGCTTCTGCATAGAAACGAGCAACTCAGCAAGAACGGTGCTTGTCCTTTCAGAGACAGAATATCCGTAACATCGCGTAAGCATTTGAAGGCAGCCGCGTTGATGCGGTTGCTATTTTATGAACATGAACTCACACAGGGGAACTATACAGCGGCAGTGAAGAAAGAGATTGCAGCCAAGATGATCAGGATATTGCAACTCCTCTCTTTGCCTATCTTCGAAAGAATTGAAGTGGCTGAATACTTGTGTAGTATCAGAAAAGATTCGATATCTGATCAGTCTCAATCAGTAATACAGGACAATACCCGCAAACAACAATATGATGTAGTTATATCTTTTGCGGGGGAAGATAGAGAACATGCCGGAAGGTTAGCTGAGTTATTAAGAGGAGACAGCTTTGCTGTGTTTTATGACGAATATGAAGAACACGATTTGTGGGGAAAGAATCTTTATGAACATCTGACGGAGGTATATAGCAAGCTTGGCAAATACTGCGTGATGTTTTTGTCACGACACTATGCTGCGAAACAGTGGCCTACATTGGAGAGAAGAGCAGCACAGGAAAGAGCATTCAAGGAAAACAGGGAATACATATTGCCGATTCGAATCGATGGTACTGAAATACCGGGGATGCTCGATACGGTAGGCTATCAGGATCTAAGAGAAAAGAGTATCGAGGCTGTTTATGAAATCTTGAAGAGGAAGTTGTTATCAGTCAAAGAGACGGCACGTGTAAAGGAATCTGAGTCGTTATGACAGAGCAGGAACGAAGCCCTGTTTTTATGCGGCTGGCAAACGTCCTTTTGATGTTGTTCTCTAAGGGCAGCGAGGGCAAACGGCTTCTTGACGCCATGCTCCTTGCCGTGCCAAGATAAACGGGAATTATCGATATGCTGACACAGGCCGAGGCAGATACATTGATTGCAATGAGAAAGAGTTTTATAAATCCGGTTACGGTTTCTATACCTCCGGGCATTGACCAGACTCATGAACTTATGGGAGATGATAATAGAGAGCAATTCTTGCTCGATTTATGGCGAGGGACAATACGCTTATCTAAGCTTAAATTTCAAAACAGAGGCCGTAAAGCCATTGTCCTCGTCAGATTGGACATCAATGGTTCTCCGCATACCAATCCTGATGATGCAAAAATTACCGGTACACATTTTCATATATACCGTGAAGGATTTGAGGATAAGTGGGCCTATCCCGTAGATTCTAACCATTTTAGAAACCCGAATAATATTCAACAAAGTTTCGAGGATTTTTGCAGATATTGCAATATTGAATCTCCTCCTTATCAGGAGGGACTACTGTGAATAAAAAAGAATGTGAACATCTCATTGAATCTTATGTGTCGTGGCTTCGTACAGGACTCTCTGTAGAGAGTCTTGAAAACGCCTGTGAGCTGACCACGCCTTTCCTAGATAGACACAATGACCATATTCAAGTATATGCAGTTAGACGGAATGGAAAGATTGTTATCTCTGATGATGGTTATATTCTCTCGGATCTCAGGACCAGTGGTTTGGAATTAACGACACCGAAGCGTAAAGCGGTTCTTGAATCGGTACTAAATGGATATGGAGTACGTCTTGAAGGAAATCAGATTCTTGTTGAAGCGTCGCAACACAATCTTGGACAACGCCTTCATATGCTCATACAGGCTATGCTGGCAGTAAATGACATGTTTGTTATGGCACAGCCCAGAGTGGCTACCTTTTTCTGGGAGGATGTGCGCGCATTCCTGGATCAGCATGAGGTTAGATACAGTCCACGCGTAAAAATTGCGGGAAGGAGCGGCTTTGACCATGCTGTAGACTTTCTAATTCCGAAATCCGGCAAACAGCCGGAAAGGTTTATTCAAGCAATTAACGCTCCTCATAAGAATACGATCAGTACTTACTTATTTGCTCTCGGAGATATCCGTGAAATCCGGGGCGAAGAGTCAAAAGCGTATGCTTTTTTGAATGATAAAGGGCGGGAAATAGGTGGCGATGTGCTCGAAGCACTTGAGGCTTATGAAGTTAAGCCCGCATTATGGTCGCAGAAAGAAGAGTACATACAAGCATTGGCAGGATAGGAGAATTTTATGGAACCATGGTATAAAGTAGCCATTCCACGTCATGAGGTGCGTGAAGGAAGATCGTTCAACCCCGACGAGTTTGCCATCGCCCTGGAGCAAGTGGTTGCCAGGACGGCGCCTCTCGATTACCGGGACCCTGTTCAATTCTTTTCCCGTACCTGTTTTACCCGTGCCCTTCGTGAGCACGCCGGGATGGTTCTTCGGCGTCTTGCTGGAAGGACGGAGAATACAGCGCCGGTACTGACCCTGATTACTCAATTCGGAGGAGGCAAAACCCATACGTTAACGGCGCTATATCATCTTATAGAAAATGGCGGCGTGGTTGCCCCCCTTGAAGGAGTAAAGGGATTGGTCCATGAAGCTGGTCTCAGCAGTCTCCCTATGGGAAAGGTAGCAGTCTTTGTCGGGAACGCCTGGGATCCACAGCCGGGGCGGGAGACACCGTGGATTGATCTCGCCCGTCAGCTTGCCGGGGATGCCGGTGTAGAGGTACTGGGGCCTGCTGGCCGGACGACGCCCCCGGGAACCGAGGCACTCGGGCGGCTGTTTCAGGCAGCCGGTGGTTCTGTCCTGATCCTTTTCGACGAAGTGCTCAATTTTTTCAACAGACACAGGAATATGGCTGAAAACTTTCATGCCTTTATCCAGAACCTGACGGTATCCATGACTGGTACAACACGGGGGGCCGCGGTGATCAGCCTTCCCCGCAGCCAGGTGGAGATGACAGACTGGGACCTACAGTGGCAGGACCGGATTACGAAAGTCGTCCGCCGGGTGGCCAAGGACCTTATTGCCAATGATGAGACGGAAATCAGCGAAGTTGTGCGGAGGCGTCTCTTTGAGGACATCGGAAATGAGCGGGTACGTAAGACCGTGGCCAGGACCTATGCCGATTGGTGTTTTGAGCGGCGCGCCCAACTGCCGACGGAATGGACGGCTGTTGATACGGCCACTACCGAGACAAAGGCACGGGAGTTTCTCAGGAACCGGTTTGATGCCTGTTATCCCTTTCATCCTGCGACACTCTCCGTCTTTCAACGGAAATGGCAGGCTCTTCCCCAATATCAGCAGACACGGGGTACCTTGGCCATGCTGGCCCAGTGGATCTCCTGGGCCTATCGGGAAGGTTACCAGAGGGCCCGCCGGGAGCCGCTCATTACTCTCGGCTCTGCCCCGCTCGATGTGTCTGAATTTCGCGGGATCATCCTTGGCCAGCTTGGAGAATCCCGTCTGGTAGCCGGCATCGAGGCAGACATCGCAGGAGATCAGTCTCATGCGCGGGCGCTCGATGCAGACACAAAAGGCCCGCTCCGTAACATTCATCAGCGTGTGGCCACAACCATTTTATTTGAGTCATCCGGCGGTCAGGTGGATAGGCTGGCTCACCTGCCGGAACTCCGGTTTGCCTTAGGAGAACCGGAGATAGATACCACTTCCATTGATAATGCTGCCCTTGCCCTGGAGGCCAGGGCATTCTTTATACGGAAGGTCGGGTCCGACGGATTCCAGATTCGATACAAGCCAACCCTCAAGAAGGTGGTCAGCGACCGCCGGGCCTCATTGGATGAAGATACGGAGATTAAACCGGCGATGCGTGTCTTCGTCAAGAGGGAGTTCGAACGCGGGGCAGGCATCCCCCTTGTCCTTTTTCCAGAGGATAGCTCGGCGGTTCAGGACTCGCCGAGGTTGACCTTGATTGTGACAGACCCCGGATATGAATGGACAGGGAGTGGTTTCCTGAGGGAGCAGATCTCTGAATGGACAAGGCAGCGCGGGAAGTCTCCGAGGTTATATCCTGGTTCTTTGATCTGGTGCATCAAGAAGCCGGGACGCGACCTGCAGGAAAAGATAGAGGCATGGCTTGCTTGGAAGCGGGTGGCCATGGAGGTTGCAGAGGGGACATTAGGGGGAGATTTTGATCGCCTGGAGCGAGCCGATATTCAGGCTAAGGTTAGTGATTCTGAAGAGGCCGTGAAAGATGAAATATGGGGTACATACCGATTTGTAGTACTGGCAGACAATCAGGAACCGGAGGGGCTTAAGGTGATTGACCTGGGCGCTGGACATGCCAGTAGTGGTGAAACCCTATGTGGAAGGGTTATCCTCGCATTAAAATCTCAGGCACTTCTCAACGAGTCCGTTGGTTCAGGATATATTGACCGTAACTGGCCGCCTGCCTTGAAAGAATCCGGCGCCTGGCCGTTATCGAGCCTGCGGCAGAGTTTCCTCAATGGTGCGTTGACCCGCTTACTCGATCCCGACACTGTCCTCAGGAGCAAGATCGTTGAGTTTGTGGGCCGCGGGGAGTTTGGGCTGGGCTCAGGCCAGAAACCAGATGGGACATATGCAAGAGTGTGGTTTTCCGAGCCGGCGCCTCCGGATGAAGTAACCTTTGAGGCAGGGGTCTTCTTACTAAACAGGACAAAGGCTAAAGGGATGAAGGCAGGCGAGACAACACCAGCATCGGCTATATCCGGTGAAGCAGGGTTCCCCTCTCCCGAGGTAAGACCGCCATATCCTACAGGAATACCTGAGGAGGAAAGTGTTAAGGTTGGTTCTGAAGAGGCCACCGGGACAATAACCCTTCACCTTCGGGGCACAATTCCTCCTGAAGTCTGGAACCGTGTCGGCACCAAATTGATTCCAAAACTTCGATCGGGAGGCGAACTTAAGATTGATGTAGATATCTCTGCAACTACGAGAGTCAAACTGTCGGCAAATATGGAGGCCGAACTGCGTCAGACCCTGGAAGACCTGGGACTAAGAGACAGTTTCAAGATTGAAAAGGATTGAGTCCTTATAATTGAGCTTCTTTACAAATCAGGCAAAACGGGTTAATATAGAAACTCGTACCGGAAAATAAAGAGGCACATTTAATTGTATATTGCACTGATCTTTTTTATCCTTCCATCATTACTCCTCTGGCCGGATGAAGTATTTGCATGGGGACCGGCGACTCATCTTCAGCTTGGGTGGCAGGTATTAAGTAATCCTGCATTGCTTGTAGCCCCTGTAAAACCGCTGCTTGAGGTGTTTCCCTATGATTATCTTTACGGCTGTATCAGCGCTGATATCGTAGTAGGTAAGAGATTTACCAGGGAATTAAAGCACTGCCATAACTGGCGGGTTGGATTCAAA
>Ga0209323_10001002_pt1 | contig 18697 bp, 31 predicted proteins | sample Rifsed19ft2_FD_184014 | JGI IMG/M metagenome (GOLD analysis project Ga0209323, IMG submission 184014) | Soil microbial communities from Rifle, Colorado, USA - sediment 19ft 2 (version 2) | ecosystem: Environmental > Terrestrial > Deep subsurface > Rock core/Sediment | place: Rifle, Colorado...
GGCCGGGATATCAGCCGAGCTTGCCGGAGTTGCCGGGGTATCTGCATGACTGAGAAACCATGACTCAAACCATCGCATCGATCCCGCTTGACCATATCGATCCTCATCCCGATCAACCGCGCCGGACATTCGACCAGGCCGCGTTGGAAGAACTGGCGGCCTCGATCCGTGAGCACGGAGTCATGCAGCCGATCACGGTGGAGGCGAACGGCTCGGACCGATATGTCATCCAGTTGGGCGAGAGGCGCTGGCGGGCCGCGCAGATCGCCGGGCTTGCAGAGATACCGGCCATCGTCGTCCCGGCGAAACAGACGAGCGACAGAGATCGGCTCATCCGTGCGCTGGTCGAGAACCTGCAGCGTGAGGACCTGAACCCGATAGATGAGGCACAGGCATTCCAGCGGCTGACTGAGGCCGGCCTGAGCAACACCGAGATCGCCAGACGATGTGGAGTGTCGTCCCATCGCATCCCAGCGCGGCTGATATTGCTTGAACTCGATCCAGAGATCCAGCAGTTCCTTGCTTCCGGTCAGCTCCACAAAGACCCGCGGGTTGCTAGGGCCCTATTGGACATTCCCGATCGGGAGGTCCGGATCCGATATGCGACCGAAGCCGCGCGCCGGCGTTTCTCCATCAAAGGCATCCTGATCGGAAGTCGGCGCATCGCGGCGGTCATTGAGGCTCAGGAACTCGAACGGGAAAAGACACCCTCGCTGGCCTTCGCAGTTCGCCGCCGCGCGGCCGAGTGGAACCTGATCCGCCAGGTCGAGCTGGACCTAGGTAGGCGTATGCCTTCCTGGGAGACGGTCAAACTGGCGGCCGATGCCACCTGTGCGGCATGCGAACTGCGCGATGTCGCCTCCAAGCAGGTCTGCAACACCTGTCCCGGCGTTGATGTGATCGCCAATATGATCGAGATCGAGGCCAACCGTGCCCGAAAGAAGCAGGCTAGACCAGCTCGTTGATATCGGCGTTGCCGAGGCCGAGATCGCCACGGGCCGCGCGCCGGAGGTGGTGGTCAGCGAATTCGGCAGGATAGCCATCGGCCAGGCGAAGCCGAACGGATCGCGCCCGCCACGCTGGGCACCGTGGGAGGATGAATTCGTGCAGGCCAAACTCGGTCTGTTGTCCCTGGAGGCCATTGGCCGACGGCTTGGCAGGAGTGCCAATGCAGTCAAGATCAGACAAGTACGGGAAGGTTGGCGCGCGCCATCCAGACGCGAAGGCTGGCTGACCGGCCACCGGGCCGCGAAGTTGCTGCGGGTGGATGTCCATGCCATCATGCGGCTCTGTCAGGGTGGGGTACTGCCACATCGCCGGACGCCGAATGTCCGCAGCGATTACTTCATCCGACGCCAGGATCTATATAGTTGGGCACTCAATCCGATGAATTGGCTGTATTTCAGGCCAGAGCGTGTGTTGGATCCTCGACTGCGCAGAATGCTTGAACTGAGGCGCCAGCGATGGGGCGATGAATGGTGGACGACTGGCCAGGCGGCCACATACCACGGAGTTGAGTCCGGTGATGTTGAACGGCTGATCCTCCGCGGCGAGATACATGCAGTTCGCTGGGGCAACTGGCGGCTGCTGCGGTCGGAGGCGATGAAGGCCGGTCTGTGGTTTGTCAAAGGCAAGGGCACGGGTTCTGATCTCGACTGGAGCGAGGAGGGCGATGCGTTCCTGGTCCGTTCTCGGGCTGCGGGTGACGAATATGTCATCATCGCTCACAAGATGGGGAGGCAGGACATTCCCGCGGCGGTCCGCAGCCTCGGCTATCGCATGAAATGGCTACGGAACAATGGCCAACTCGAATGGCTGATCGCGAAATATGATTTGCCGGTGCGATACGATCCTCAAACTCACGAACTTTCCTTATCGCAGGAGACACGCAATGCCAATCCGCCCGAATGAACGGTGGCGCTCCATGTCGCTCATCCCGAGCCAAGGGCCGAAGATCCCGGAAGGACCGCTGTCTCCCTGGCTGCAGGAGATGGTGGACCTGACGCGCCGATATGCAGCCGCAGGCGCGGGCTGGCACAGGCGGCCGCTGTGTCTAAAAGTGCATGCTGGCCAGCCGTGTATGCTGGATGCGGCGGCCTGCCGAAGGCCAAGTGATCCGTGATCTGGCGACTGCTCATCCGCCTGCTCCCCGGCCCGCGCTGTGTCCAGCCCGCTACGCCTTGTGGCTGTCGGAACTGGGATCGCCGAACGGAGCACTGCCCGATCCATTCGCGGCGGCAGCGGTTCCGTGAGCTCATCCAGGAGATCATCCATGTCCCGCCGACCCGCGGGCCTTCGACCGCGTAAAGCCGGTCCCGGCTCAACTATCCAATACCTACCCGATCTGGTTGAACGGCCAATTTCTGATGCGGCTCAACAAGGACTTGAGCCCGGAGCCCGGGCTTTCACGTTTGGCAAATGCCTAGTGATCGTTGGGCGCTCGCGTGAAGGATGGCATCTCTCCATTTCTTGCCCAGACCGTTATCCCACGTGGGACGAAATTGCTCACGCAAGATACTCGCTTCTCCCCCATGATATCCATGTAGCCATGATCATGCCGCCACGTGAAGAGTTCGTGAACAAACACGACTATTGCTTTCATCTGTGGCAAATTGAGCATGATCAACTGCGGCCAGTCTACGGAGCCGATGGCTGGATGGTGGGATGGGAACGCAGAACATGGGGATAACCTCCGGCCCGCGTGAAGCTGGCCAGTCTCTCGAATATCTGCTCAGCTTCGGCCACCAGCTCTATGCCGACCGCGGCCTGGCGATCATTGAGCACAACGGAACCCGCGGCCGGTTCATCCGCCGCGGCTCCGAAGCGGCAATGGTGCCAGCGGCTGGAGGCTCGGCGCCGGATTACTACGGCTCAGTCGGCGGAAGGTTCATTGCGTTCGATGCGAAAAAAGTCAGCGCCAAGGGCGGCTGGCACCATTACCGGGACCGGCTGCACCAGTTCCACAAACTGCAGTCCTGGGCCCGGATCGGCCAGGCCGTCAGCTTTTTCGCCATCGAGGAGGCCCGCAATACCCGCCTGTGGCTCCTGCGGGTGACCGGCGAGGAGAATCCCTTTCATCTGCCGGGGCTGAGGTTCAATGTGGAATCCAGCGAGGGCTTGCTACAGGTGGCGATGAATGACGAGGGCTGGTATGACTGGTTGCCCACCATCACACAGAACTGGATGGTCCGCTAATGCCAATGCTCCCGCTCTACGGTGACGGCAGACTAGTCAAGACCACGCACTTTGACCAGGAGATGCGCGTTCTTGCCGACCGGCATTACTCACGCCGAACACCGGGCGCAAAGCAGTTCGCCTACTCAGGCAAGAAGCTGGTCCTGCGCAACGAAGAAGGGACGATCCTTTTTGTCTGGATGTATCCCGACCCGACGATGAGAATGGATGGCCAGACCGGCTACAACTGCGCGATGTTTAGGAACGAGTCTGACCGCTTGAGCTCAGACATCATCCTTGAAGCAGAGCAGATGGCATTTGAACGATGGGGTCCGGGGCGCATGTACACCTACATTGATCCGAAGAAGATCGCCAGCGCAAACCCCGGTTACTGCTTCAAGATGGCGGGGTGGAAATTCGCGGGACTATCCAAGGCGGACAAGCACCTGCTCGTGAAGGACGCGCCGTAGGATCACCCGTACTTCAGTACCATTGGTTGGGAGAGGCGCAGGCTTCAGAATAGACTGGAGGACCCGATGAATGACCAGCCGTGTTTATGGGATATCTACAACCACCGGGGCAGTCACGTCGGCATCGTCCAGGCCGAGAACATGGCCGAGGCGCTGCAGCGGGCCGACGAGCGCTGGCCTGGGGATGGCGGCCATGTCTGCGTGGGGAGGAAGCCGAGGCGCAGGGGGCGGAAGGTTCAGGTGGAACCAGCAGTTGTCGACGCCGAATTGACCGCCTAGCCCATCCGTGTTATAACACAGGAACGCCATGACAACCCGAGATCAGGTTCGCTCTATGTACCAGAAGCTAGGCACCTGGGAAGCCGTCGGTAACGCCCTGGGTGTAAACCGCGCTGTAGCCTGGCGGTTCGCCAATGAGCCGGGATGGGAACCCAGGAACAAGAGCATCCGGGAGAGACTCGGCTTGTCTGAGCTAGTGATGCGTAGACAGTCGGTCAGACGTGATCCGAAGACTGGCAGGTTCATCAGGAATCCTGCGCCAAATGGCGACAAGAAATAGCGGCCGCAACTCGGGCGATGCCGTCTACATCTTGCAGGTAGGTGGGCAAGAGCTCTACAAGGTCGGCTATTCCAGCAATGTCAAGAAACGGGTTGACGATTGGTGCAAGGCTATCCCGTTTGTTGATCTGCGAGTGGTCGATATCCATTACACACCTATGGCCAAGAGACTAGAGACCAGTCTTCTCAAACGACTAGCACCATTCCGCATAGACAACAGCGAATGGTTCAATGTTCCTCCCGAGGCACGGAAGCTCTTGATGTTTTCTACCAGGGAATTGCTCCGTCTCTTTGAGTTAGACGGGCATACAGCGCACAAGTCCGCGAGAGTTGAACCAGAGAGGCCGCTCAGGAGAACAAGGGCTATTCGGACAGTGAAGTGTCCTCAATGCGGTAAGCCATTTAAGAAGACCCGGCGCAACCGCATCTACTGCAGCACCTCTTGTAGGGTATTGGCCTGGCGCTCAAGGACCTATATCCGGCGAGACGAGGCAGACTGATCCGTATGATGGACCGTGCTGTCAAGAGGGCCAGGCACAAACTCCAAGAGCGGATCAATAGCCCTGGAATGACGTATGGTCGCCTTGCCGCTGACCTAGACGTGAACAAGGGCGTACTCTGGAAGTTCCTGAACTCGGGCTATGTACCGACCGATCCCGAGCTGCGCCGACGGATCGGAATTGCCGTGCCCATCACGCAGTTCGTGGTGCGGGACGACCTAGGCCGCTTCACCAAGGAAGATGAATGAACGAGATGGTCGACCACGACATCGGAGGATGAAATGAAAAGACTAGTGTTGGTTATGCTAGGGATCGTGGTCCTGGCATCGGCCTGTATACCATCTCAACTGCCGGCGGCTGCTGAAAGTCCATCAGAGCAGGTATGGGATGCCTGTGTTTTATATATCGCTGATCAAACGGGGGTCAATTTCATCATGGAGGGTTGGGAATATTCGCAGAGACAGGTAGTAGAGCTTGCCCCAGGTCGATATGCAGTGTCGATCTTCGACGAGGCTGTTTCGATGACCTATCTCTGTGAAGTGACGTGGCGCCCAAGCGCTGGAGGCACTACGCGGATCATCGGATTTGAGAGCCACTAAGTCGTAGCATGCGAGCCGAGGCGGCGCGCGGAGAGCACCCATGGACCAGAAGCCGGGAGTGAATTTGAGAGCGCTGGCGCTAGGGGTGGGGCTGGGGATGCTATTGTGGGTGGTAGCGGGTCTTTGTATCTGGACAGTGTTGCCGTGACCTCAGACAAACCGCTACAGCTCACTGAAGACTGTCTGGTTGATATCGCCGGCGGCTTCCGGGTCGTCTTTTCCTACCTCGAGCACTGGACCGATCTCAAGGTCTACAAGATAGCGGGACGCGATCTTGATGACGACAGAGCATCATTTGACCGCGCGGGCGCGATGAACTCATCAGATTTGGTGTACGACATTGAAAAGGCCGAAACCTACCTGGAGGGCTACATCAAGTGGGACGGCTGTTCAGAGCTTGACCAGGGATGCCCTCATTGGTGCGGGCCCCGTGACTACAAGCAGCACATCGCATTGCTGGAGCACCTGTACCGGCGCTCGCAGGAATTGATGGCCAGAGGGAACTGGGAGCCCTGGGATGGATAGCCCGATGATGGAAGCAGATCGTGGAGGCGAAATGAGCGACCTCAAACAATTCATCCTCGAAAAGCGCGACGAAGGCAAGGTCGTCTATCTGAGCCACAACGGCAGAGAGTACGACATGGTGTCAACTCCGGTTGAGCACTTCATCCAGCAGCCCGCCGATGGTATCCTGTACGACCTGAACCGACTCGAAGAGGTGGTGCTGACTTTCATGGGTGATCCCGAGGCGTCGTATAAATGGATCAACGACTTCGCCGTGGCGCTCACCATCCGCGCGCTCAAGAATCGGGTGGCAAGCCTCGAAACCGACCTTCTCCAGGCCAGAGCCGACGTGGTGGTGTTGAGAGGTGTAAATGACGCAGCCGATGAACTGCTTGAGGTTGCTAGGCTGCGGGAAGACAATGAGCTACCTCATCCTGCAGACGATCCCAAGTTGTGGACGGCCAGAATGCAGGATGCTTGGGACGAATTGGCCAATGCGCTCGCCGCGTTGCCGGAACGCCCGAAGAAGGCCGCCGATGGTCAGGCGTAAACCATCCGGTCGCCTCGAAACCATCATCACCGAACCCGAGCGCGCCCGGCTGGCCCGCTATCGGCTTGGCCTGGACAAGAACGTCCGGGCCTTCAAGATCGGCTCCTGCCATGTCCTCTTGGCGTATTCCCCGCAGGCCAATCATTATTTGTCAATCGCTTGCAAGAACCGCTACCCGACCTGGGAGGAAGTGCTCAGGATCAGGGATCTGTTCTTCTCAGGGCCGACCAAGATGGGCGCGCTGGCCCGGCCGCCGGGGGAGCGGGTCGGGGTGCCGGCGCACACGCTGGAACTCTGGGAGATGACGCAGACCGGGAGCAAACCCGTCTATGACGCGCGGGGGAAGGTGCTGGGGACAGAGAGGAGCAGGGCATGAAACCGACACGATCAGGCTATACGCGAGAAGAGAACGCCCGAGTAAGCAGCGGCTTCTTCATTGGGTTGCTCTTCGGCATCGTCCTTCAGATCATCTTCGGCTGGTTTGGCTGGATCATCCCCGGAACGCTACTGATCGTATTCTCTCTCATCATGATCTCGTACACGGGCGGCATCATTCAAAGGAGCAAGCGCGCATGAAAGCATCTGAGATCCGACCTTGCGACAATTGCAGAGGCACGCTGGGCCATTTCTTCTACACGGCCGACCTCTCCCAGGTCGTGGTCGATGTTCGGCCGCTCCAGGAACGACAGGGCTTGATGCTCATGTGGGGCGGCGACCCGGCCATGGCACCGATCGCCGACGTGCTGGCTTCGACATCGCTTGACGAAGTAGCCATCCGGATGGCCGATAAAGATCCCAGCCTGAACACTCGGCTCATTCTGTGTTTCGACTGCTACGTGAAGCTCGGCCTGGCCAGTCTAGTTGAGAGGATCACGAAGGCGGAAGGGGATAGACCGTCATGAAAGCGTCCGAAGAGAAGAAGTGGCGGGTCAATATGGCAACGGGAGTAGTCGCCGCCGCCGCCATAGCGGCGTTAACTATTCCTGATCTGCCATGGTGGGGGGGCATGGCCGCCGGCGCGTTGTGGCTTATCGCTTGGGCACTGAAGCCATGAAGCCCGCAGAGAAGATCATCGTCGGCATCCTGGCATTGGGGCTTGCCGCACTCATCCTGAACGCGCTCGGCATCCTCTAGGCCACCCGCGCCCGCCGCAGCGGGTGAGACTGTGAAAGGCACCTGGTGAACCGACGATAGGGAAAGCGGCGGGCGAAACAAGAGCCCCGGTTTCGGCCGGGGCTCTTTGTTGAGGCGGGCGCTCAAGCGCCATGGGTTACTCCTCAGCTTTGGCTCAAGTACGCCGCCTCGGCCAGCCTGCACCCGGACGGTGCATCTCAGCTTGCGCCGGCCAGAGAACGGAGCCATCGCCGGTTAGGCAATGCTCCGATGCTCCCTATGTTCAGCCCACATCCGGCCTCGCCGATGCGCCGTACACGCCCTCCTTGATGCCCTTGTAAGCCCGCTGGCTTGAGATCCAGTTCACCAGCCATAGAAGGATCGCCTGAGCCGCGGGCGGAACTCCAGTCAAGAGCTCGAAGCTCAGCGCAGCCTGGGCGGCCATTCCGAGGATCCCCGACATGAGGATCGGGAACAGTACCTTGGTCCAGCGCGGCAGGGTATGCCAGGACGGCCAGTTCTCCAGGAGATAGGCCATCACCGCGCCGGTCAGGGCCGACGCTCCGCCTCCAAGAACGATCCAGACCAAGACAGCATCCAGGCTATCAAACTGCTCCTGCAGGAACCGGAAGGCCAGCAGCCACAAGCTGGACCAGACCAGCACCAACAGGATCATCCGCCTCCGCATGACGTGCTTCATTGTCTGCTCTCCTTTCAAGGTTGTTGCCATTGTAGCGCATGAACGATCCACCAGTCATTCCAGGTGGTTCCAAGTGCGTCGGTTGATGATGTTCCTAATGGTGTCCGGCCATACCCCAAACCGCTGAGCCAAGATCTTTATCTGCGCTCGGCCATCTGCATGGAGTTGCCTGATTTCGGTCACCTGCGCGATCGTGAATTTTGCCATTCCGTTCTGTTCACCCTGGTTGCATGGTTTTCCGCCTGAGCGATGACGACCCTTAGACATCATGTCTAAGGTGTTGTCATGCTTAGTGCCGAGGAATAAGTGGGAGGGATTGACGCACCAGGGACGGTCACACCGATGCAGAACGCAGAAACCTTCGGGGATCGGTCCGAATGCGAGCTCGTATGCAATGCGGTGAGCGTAGTAGTTCCTCCCATCCATTCGGAGATTACCATAGCCAGCCGACGTCCTGGACCTAAGCCACGGCCAGCACTCATCTGGTCCAGCTTGCGTGAACCCGTCCTCAAATTTCATCCTAGCCTGAGTCTCATTTGGGCAGTTCCCATTCCAGCGCGTTTGTGACCCACCAGTCAGCCAGTCGCGGACCGTCCCACGCACCGGGTCTGCCTGCCCCAATGTGGACATCCACCCGCTGCAGCACTCGCGCACCCCATAGAAGCGTTGTCCGGTAGCCGACCTCCACAGCCAAACCCATCCCGACCATATGGTAATAAGTATGTCCCAATTGGCTGCAGTCCACCGCCACAAATGGCCCCTCCCAGCCCTCGCCCGGCCGCCGCAGCCAAACGGTCTTGCCGATGTCCGCGCAGGACATGAGTGCCACACCGTCCAGATACTTGCCGTCCGGGATCTCCCGGTAGTTCATCTGGGCTTCCATGACGCCTTGGGCATAGCTGGACATCAGACCGTAGAAGTCCTGAGGGCTTTCATACCATGCGGCTTCGTAGGTGATGAGGCCGGGCACGCAGAAGTCCCGGGCCCAGCTCCCTTGCTTGTAGCCGTTCCAGGTTTGCTCGTCCTCGCAGTCCACCTGCCAGGGAGGACCGAACTTCTCCCGCGCCCAGTCGGTGTAGGCTACCGGTCTGGTCGGACTGGCCGTGGGCGTTGGCGTGGCCGTCGGGGTCGGGGTTCGAGTTGGCAGAAATGTCGGGGTGACTGAAGGGGCCGGTACGGGCGTCCGGGACGGGAAGGGCGTCCGCGTCGGTTCCGGCGGTGGTATCGCCTCCGAGGCTGCGGCAACCGCGGCCACGCCCAGGATGAGCGGCAATGACAGGAGTGCCATTGGAAGACGCTGGCCTTGTAAGATCCGGCTACGCCATCCCGCGCTGCCTGAGCGAACGCCAGCCGAGATAAGTGACGACAGCCTGCGTCCTGTCTCGGACACCCATGACTTGGTAGAGCGGTAGGAACGACTTCCGCCCCGGATCCGTGCCGGAGAGTTGGTTCCTGATGGTTTGCGGAGTGTAGTGGAGCTCTTTCGCGATCTCGCGGTTGCTTTTGCCATCCAGCATCATCTCCAGGATCTGCTGCTGCTCCGGGGTCAGGTCAAACTGGTAGTAGCTCATCGGGTGTCCTTCATCTGGCCTCATCAGGCGGGGCATTGCCCGCGACCGGGGAGATGGCTCCCCGGTTTCGGCCTCGTGATGGTTACGGTCTAGCGCCCCTTGTACGCCCCGGGGATACCGTCGCCCCCGCCAGTACAGCGGTAACACACTAGATTTATCTCGCCGTTACAGTCGCGGTAGATGGTCTTGCCCTCGGGCGCGGCCACAGCCACGAAGCCCAAGCACTGCTGCTGAGCGCCCACGTTGGGGATGGCCCAGTCACCCGTGTTCGGGTTCCGCTGGTAGCTGGCAAGCCATCCTTGTTCGCCGTTCGGGCCGATCAGAAGGAACAGCTCGCCGATGGCCACGCGCTTGCACTGAACGCATTCCACCGGCTCGTAGAACGTGATCTCCTGCTCATCGAACAGGACGACGACCCTCTCCTGCCTATAGGGGTTCCCCCACTCGCCCTGATCGATCAGCTCGGAGGCCACTACCTCACCGTCAACCAGCGTCAGGGCGAACACCTTCCAGGCATCGCAATCGGCCTCGAAGCTAACATCGTCGCCGATCTCAAAGCAGTCCTGGGGCTCGTCGATCTGGAGGTCGTACTCCTCGTGGAAGAAGCTCTCGTCCACCAGCGGGTTCTCCCATACGCCGGCATCTATCAGCTCATCGCCGTCGATGCCTTCGCCAGTCTGGAAGACCTGCCAGCCCTCACAGGTGGCCTCAGCGAAGAAGCGCTGCTCGGGATCGCGGGTTTCCTCCTGCTGCTCCTCGACGACCTCGGGGTCGCCGCATGGTGTCTTGCCGTCCCGGGCGTCCACAAACACGGTCGTTGTGGTCTTGGTTCGGGAGCGTTCCATCAAGCCGGTATCAGGGTCGAAGGTCCAGTCCGACCATTCTCCATAGGTGATGACCGGTTCCAGCGCGACCGTCTCATCACAGGTCTCGTAACAAGGGACCTCGGGTCTGGCGATATCACGCGGGTACTGATCGATGAAGTCGTCCTCGGCCCACTCAGGTACGTTGAGGGTATCGATGCTAGGGCGTCGGCACTTGTTCTCATCGCCCGGCTTCGGCGCGTAATCGAAGGTAACGCTGAATGTCTCGGTGATCCGCTCAGCATAGACATAGTGGCCGTTCCACCAGTTACCCACCCACTTTCGGCAGTCCAGCGGCCCGGACTGGTTGTGGTAGTCGTACCCCGCCGGACAGACAAGGCCGCTGGCCTCGAAGACCTGATCCTGCGGACACTCGCCGTAACACTTCGGCTCAGGCGGCGGCTGGTCGCCATGCGCGAACGCTACCGCCGGCATCGCCAGCGACAGCGCCACGAACAACCCCAGGAGCATTGCCCCCAGGAGCGCCCCAGTACGGAGCGCACTTCGTCTGATTTTCATGTTTGCATCCCTCCCGAGATGCTCTCCTCGGATAAGTCAGCGAGACTGCGTTCAGGGACTTCCGGCATCACCTCCTTTCGGGCGCAGGCTCCAGGGCCAGCTAGGGCCAGTAGGTGATCGTATTGATGATCCTGGCGGGCAGATCGAACAGGAAGTAGCCCAGTCCCATCCAGGCCGTCATTTTCCAGTTGCCTCGGATGCCATAGACGCAGGCAACCAAGCCGACCACGGACTGGAAGATCGTGGTCACCCGCCACTGGAAGATGTGGCTGATCCATAGGAACGCGGTCCAGTCCTCAGGGAAAGCCCGCGTCAAAGCCCAGATCATCGATGTCGCGAAGGCTCCGATAGCCATCCCGATCACGAATGGGCCGATCTTTCGACCCACTGCAGGAGCATCCATCACTGATCCTCCTTGAGCGCCTGATAGGTCATCCGCAGGCACGCATCAAACGGTCGTGCCCTTACGTATTCACACCATACGTAGCTGTAGGCTACGTCCTGTTCCCAACCCTCGTTGACCATGCTGTTGTACGTCGCCATCAACGCAGGCGGGTTGGAGTCCGGCTTGTGAGCCTGTGGTGTCGCGGACGGCTCCATGGTCGGATCGGCCATTGGCACAACCAGCGGCAGCGTGAACTGTGCTGTACAGGACTGCCGCAGCACGTCCCAGCCGGCCGCCGCCGAACCAGTGACCATGCAGTCCATCCAGCCGCGCAATTCCACGGTCGGCAAGAGCACTGATGCTGAGTAAATTGGGGTTCGATAAAAGTCCGTCTCCTCCAAAGTCATACGGACGATCTTCCAGCCCGGGCCGCCATTCGATCCGTCGATGCTTGAAAGCGCCTGTGGCACAAGATGGACCAGATCCGGGAAGTCGGTGATCTGGAGATCGGACTGGATGTGCTCGGCGAATATGCCCCAGAGTGCGATGTATTGGCCCGGCCCCCAGTTCGCCAGATCTCCGCTGACCTGCTCGGGATACTGCCGCGCCATGGCGGCCAGGACTTCCAGCGCCCGACGGTTGCGGTCGAGGTCTCCCGATGCCGCGCCGTTCCTTCCTCTGAGATAGCACATGAGCTGGTTGGGATCCATCGTGTATTCAACGGTGGCGGTCCACAACTTGTATCCGCCGCGGCCATCGGTCCCCAGGAAGTCACCGCACCAGTCCCGGTAGGTCTCCTTCGGGGTCACCTTCAATGGCTCAAAAAGTTTGATGACCTCCATGAAGGGCCGCATCTGGACCAGGAACATCGGCTGATCGACCTCAAGCCCGAAGTTCTGCTCTACCATCTGCCGGACGCATGGGAAGCCGCCGTAGGCGTACGCGGCATTGGTCCGGTCGTAACCCTCCAGCGCCGGGTCCAGCGGGGAGCAAGGGACCTTGACCCACAGATCCCGCGGCAGGCTGATCAGCGCGAAGTCGGTCAGCTCACCCTCCCAGGTCTCGACCCAAGTGACCAGCACCAGGACATCGGTGCGCTCGCCGAACTGGACCCGCTCAGGATAGGCGCTGTCCCAGTCGGTACCCATGAGCACCGAGGTATGGCGTTCCGGCTGCGGGCTGGGCGTGATGGTTGGCGTCGGTGTCTCAGTCGGCAATGGGGTTTCGGTCGCAGTCGGGGCGATCTCCGTGGTCACGCCATCGATCGCAGGCGCGATCTCCGAGGCGCAGGCGGCAAGCAGTAAACCAGCAAAGGCGATCCAAAGTTTCCTCATAGGTCTCCTCAGGAAAATGGGTTCAGGACATCGGGCTAGGACAAAGGTACCCTAGCACGGAAATTCCGTCAGTAGGAACTGGGTACTACTCGGAGGGAACCAACTTACGCAGGCGGGCGATGGCGGCGAGGATCTCCTTCTGCCTCCCCTGGGCGCTCAGATCGTGGCTTCCCATGGCGCTGGCTAGGCTCTCAACCGCCTGGCTCATCTCATGGATGCGGCTGAAGTAGTCCTCGTGGCGGTTGGCGGTATCCTCCCGCTGCATTCGGTCGTCGGCTACCATCTCGCGCCAGGCGATATCTCGGGCTTCGCGCTCCTTGCGCTCGCCTTCGAGCAGAGCCTGCCAGATGATGGTCTGCTCTTTGCGCTCGGCGGCGTTGGCCCTGTTGCTGGTGATGGCGTAAAAGATGAACACACCGACGGCCCCAGCCTGGAAGAGGAGACTGGTGACTTCGGTGGGCATCAGATGGCCCTCAGCTTGAACGGCGTCCAAAACCACCCGATCTGTCCGAGATGCTCGACCTCCCACCAGTCGTGGTCGAAGCGGCCGGTGGCGCGGACGGTGGGCCCGGCTGCGATGAAGCGGATGACCGGGAAGGTATCGGCTGGCCCGGTCCGCAGGTTCCCGCCCACATCCACTCGCCACCCGTTGCCGGGGAAGATGTCTGGGAGGTAGCAAGTTGGGTTGACGATATCGCTCTTGGCCAACCATGGAGAACCGTCGCCACGCTTCTTCAGCGTGAGATGCAGGTGGGCGCCGGATGAGTTCCCGGTGTTGTCGGCCAGGCCGATCAGCTGGCCGGCTTCCACCACATCGCCAAGAGAGACCAGCGCCTGTTTGAAGTGTCCATAAATGGACTCGAATTGCCCGTCTGGATGATCGTGGTTGATACGGACATGGATACCATAGGCACCACCATCGACCACCGCCTGGACCCGGCTGATGATCCCCTCGGCGGCTGCTACGATCTGCGCGCCGGTAACCGCCCGGATATCGATGCCCTCGTGCCCCTTGAGGCCGAAAGCTCCATAAATTTGGGGGTTGATGCCGAATGCCTGTGTCGTCACCTTGGGATCGGGCGCCGGCCAGATCAGCCGGAAGGGACCACCCGGTACCGGTCCCGGAGGAGGCGCTGGCGTTGCCGGGATCTCAAACGCCTTCTGGCTGATGAAGTCCTCCAGGTCCGTCACTCTCACTGCCATCTTGCTCATCGCATACCTCCAGAGGTCCGAATAGGAATTCTGATCAGGAGATCCCATAGAGAGAAAATGCGCTAGGTGAAACAAAGTCCTGCCCGGCGGCCATGCTGATCACTATCTCGTTGATTGCGGCGCTGTCTTCCCATTGGCCGGAAGCGAGATAAGTCTGCGCGTTCTCCATATCTTCCGGCCTCCAGCAACCCGAATGAATGAGCACTCCCTTATATACCGGGAGGGTGTAGTAGTTGATATCTGCGAACCCCCACCCGAACGATTCTGTCTCCTGGTCAATCGTTCCAGGGATCTGCCCGAGCGCGATGTTGTCATCCGGCCCACTCCCGCCATTGGTCACGACGTGAAGATCCGGATCGGTCCCCCAAGAAAATAGACCGAGATGGGCGGTATAGAAATAGCTCAAACCAAAGTCGCCGTTGAAGTTCAGGGCTATCGTCGGAGCAGCGAATGTGCCATCCGATTGCGCCAGCCATCTGAGATGAAGATGTCTGAAAGTGGCCGGGATATTGCTGAAGGTGACGGTCGCTCCCGTAGGGAATAGTTCCTCAATAAGGACCCATCCGCCGGCCCCGATCATTGAGAATTCCAATGTCTCCAGCCGGTCTATCCGCTTGGTGTTCTTTTCGATCCTGGCGGCGTAGTCCTGCAACAGACGGTTCAGGTCACCCGGTGGCAAGGTCAACCTCCAGGCGAGCCCTCAGGTCTTCCCGTCCGCTGTCGTCCGCGGTGATCTGGATCGTCCTCACAATGCCGTCAAATTCCAGATTTCGATATCGAGCCGTCACCTTGTCCCCGAAACCCCAGTCCACCCCGTAGCGGCTTTGCGGCGTATCCCGCAGGTCGCCGGAGAAGAACAGCCGCGGTCGCCCGGCCTGCATCCGCTCAAAGGCCCGGTTGGCCACACCCTGCACGGTCACTTCTTCCCGTGCGTCCTGAAAGGTATCGCGCCGGTTCCAGATGGATCGGCCCATCCGGGGCAGGTCATTCTCCGTGTCGATGACCCGAGCCAGCCCTTCACCCTGGCCGCCGCCCCAGACGTAGTTGATCTCCTGGGTCCAGTCCTCAATGAGCGACGGGGCCCCGAGGTTTCCAGCCTCTCTGGAGAAGACGACCGGCTGCAGGCCACCCGACAGCGTTCGGTCGGCCCCGCGCACGTTCACCCAGGTCCTGAACTGGAACTGCGCTCGACCCGCAGGTACGCAGTCGAAGTAGACCGGCGTTCCTTGATGCCGGCTGGCTTCGGCGATCTCCTGGATGACCGGCAGCACCTGCCGCCAGGAGAAGCGCCGCTCGATGGTCTGACCTTGCCCGACATCGGGGTCCACCGCGAAGTTGGCGGCCGGGAACCGTTTGGGCCGTCCTTCGGCGTCGTTGCTGGCTAGAGCTCCGCGGGCCTCCCGCACGATAGCCTTGATGACATCATCGGCGAAGCCGGTCTTGTCGACCTCCGCCTCACCGGCTTCATAAGCGATCGTAGCCGGGTCCAGCAGCCGGAGCTGATCCGGCCCGCTAAGGGTCAGGAGTTCAGTCCCATCTGGGGCAGAGTCCCAATTCCACTTGCGCAGGAACCCGACCATCTGGAGCTGCGGTTCTGCGCCTTCCGGCTCGCGCCAGATCTCGAACAGGTTGTCAGGCGCCAGCAGGTTTTCGGGGTAGTCTTCCGGGAGTACGAGGGTGAACCAGCCGAGGTCGTTCAGGACCCGGACGTACTCAAGCCGGGTGAACTGCTGGATCGTGCGGAGTGGTTCGCCATCGTGGGTGAGAAGATCGATACGATGTTGGGCCATTCATTCCGCGTCTCTGTTACAGGTTAGACGGGCGGGCCGGGCGCCAGTCCGGCTGTGGCCCGTTCGCCGGGACCATGCGGGGGCGGAAGACTTCTCCGGGCCTCCAGGTCGTTCTCGACAAGCGAGCGTGTCTGCGACTTTCCACGCCGCCGCCCATCTTGACTTCGGCTCTCCTAGCCCGGGGTCTCTTCGCCAGTGAATGTCCGGGGATGCGAAGTCCCGAATTCAGTGGCGAAGCTCAACCCATCGCCGCCCTCATCGCGGATGCCCAAAGCGACCCGGCCATCCGCATTGATGAACAGCGCCCACTTTGGGAAGGGGGTACCCTCTTCCCTCTCCGGGTTGATCCACCCGGCCCAGCCGTGGCTCTCTGGGTATTTGTAGCGTCCGACCTCGATGCGCTCCATTGCGCACCTCCTCGTTGAAGTCGGCCACCTGCCGCTCTAGTATTGCCCGCTCGGTGGGTTTCGCCGTCTTATACACCGATAGTTTACGGACACGGGTTATCCTACTCAGTCGTCGAAACTCCAATGAGTGACCTGCCATCGCAGGCTGATTTCCGTAGGCGTATCCGTATCCTCGGCCATGAAGGCAATGCGGTTTGATCCAGGCAGCAGCTCAAGCAGGTCGCTTCCAGGCAGCACCCCGGCGATGACGTTGCCGCGGAAGTCCGAGGTCGCCCGCTGCAACCCCTGGCGCAGGTCCACCAGGACGGTCTCTCCGTCCAGGATCTCCAGGTCAAATAGCACCCGCTGGCCGGTCGTCTGGTTCTCCAGCCAGCGCAGGTGGGCCGGCCCCAGGACCTCCAGGATCGGACTAGCCTTGGCCCGCCCATTGTTCTCAGCCGTCTGGATCTCCGATGCCTCCGCCGAGCCGTTGAAGTCTCCGCCGACCCACAGATCGTCACCGTTGAATGCTAGCGAATGAACCGTGGGTGTTCCGGGCAGCACCACGTCCAGATGACCGAACCGAGTTCCATCCCAGGAGGCCAGGGCAGCCGCCAGGCCCGCTCTGGTGGCACTCGTGAAGTCGCCCCCAAAGACGGCCAGTCCCTTGGGAGAAAAGCCGATCCAGCGTGCAACAGTCCCACCTAACAAGCCATCGCCCTCTACGCCGAGCGGGAACCATTCCTGGCGGTTGAAGACGGCGACCTTCTGGACCGTGACGAATCCGATGTCGGTCAAACCCTCGCCGACGGCGTACAGGTTGCCATTGGGAGCCAGTTCGATATGTCGGACCCGCTGATCGGCCCCCTCTTCCCCCAACTGGGTAAATGCCGCACCGTCCCACTTGGCCACCCGTTTGAGAGTGTTGGCCCCGGCGCCGGTCTCCTGCGTGAAGTTGCCGCAGAAGAAAACCGTTTCCCCATCCAGGTCCATCGTGATCTCGTGCACTGTGTCATTGACGCCGACGCCGAATGCACCCGTAAGAGCCGAAAAGGCATTCGTTGCAGGATCCCAGGAGGCTATTTTGTTCAGGGTCGTCAGGGTATCAGCGGTCTGGACCAATGCACCGCCCAGAAAAAGAATTCCATTGCGATCAACTGCTAGACCTTGCACATCATCGTCGAACCCAACTGGCGCGCCGGTCCCCATCGTAGCCCAGGTATCTGTACCGGGGTCATAGCGGGCGATGCGGTTCATCGTCACACCGCCGATGGCCAGGAAAGTGCCTCCGACATAAACCATGCCGTCGGGGCCGAAGGCTATCGCAAAGACGACATTATCATCTACCCCAGTCGCCAATGGCGTGATGGTCTGCCCATCCCGGCTGATGCGGCAGATGCGGGCACAGTTCGCATCGCCATCGAAGCTGGTGAAGCTCCCGCCGACATAGACATCGCCGGTCCGAGGATCAACTTCGATCACTCGTACCTGGTTATTGGCTCCCGTCCCTATCGCTTGCCACTCGCCATTGATCCGAGCAACGATCCGGTTGGCATTCGCCACCGTCTGTCCGGGATCGAGCTCCAGTACATCCTGGCTGTCCACCCGCCAGAATGGATCGGGGCAGAACAGGCGCACGGCGAAGCTGTTATTGAATGGGAAACGGAGATCGCCCGACCACTCCAGCCCGCCCTCGTAGACTGCTTCCAGATCGCGCGGCGCTCCGGCATTCAAGTAGCGCAGGAGCAGGCTCTGGGTCTCCTGAACGAGGTCCGGCTTGACGATCTCCTCCAGCGCCCGGCGAGCCTTGTGTAATGGACCGAGGTCGGCCGGGGAACCGACCCTCTCATCGGGGTCCTTGGAGGCCCAGAACGTGAGACCCAGGGCACGGGGCAATGGCCGCACTCGTTGAACGAGCGCCCGGTCCACGTCGGCGAAGTTCTGGACATTGAGCTGCACCGGAGGCATTCCGAGGCCGGACGACTGCGTAGGCCACAACAGGAAGTCCAGGCCCTGGCTCAGTTCCCGTAGCCGGCCGCCACGGCGGAAGCGCCCACTGCGGACTGAGGTCGAAGCCTGCCGCGCTCCGGTCCAGCGGAAAAAGGCATCGCCGGCATGGGGCGGCAACTCGCGCTCCATGTCCCCGTCGGCATAGCTCGTAGGCCAGCCGGTGGCCTCCACCTGAAAAGCATCGACCCAGAATGTCACCGACTGAATGCGCTCGGCGGTCTCCACAAAGAGCCGCAAGTCCGTCACCGCCAGCGCACCCAGGAACCCGACGACGCTGGCCCGGGTCCAGTATTCGTTCAGCAGCGCGAAAGGCTTGCCGGTGAAGGTCAGGCCGTTGGTGTTGTCCACCAGCCGCAGGCGCACCCACCCGTCTCCGCGCAGGTAGCAGCTGGCCGTGACCGGCTGAGCAGAGATGCCGGGCGCGCTGTCTTTGCGGATGCCCTCGCCGACCGCCACGCC
>Ga0209323_10001005_pt1 | contig 18692 bp, 14 predicted proteins | sample Rifsed19ft2_FD_184014 | JGI IMG/M metagenome (GOLD analysis project Ga0209323, IMG submission 184014) | Soil microbial communities from Rifle, Colorado, USA - sediment 19ft 2 (version 2) | ecosystem: Environmental > Terrestrial > Deep subsurface > Rock core/Sediment | place: Rifle, Colorado...
GTTCTAGAAATCGGGTGTGCTACTGGCCCAAACTTGTATCTTATAGCGAGAAACTTTCCTGATGCGGAGATACTGGGCATTGACATAAATCCAATGGTTGTTCAAAAAGGTAACGAATGGTTTGAAAAAAACGGAATTTCAAACGTTAGATTGGAAATAGGCAAGGCTCAAGAACTGAACAGATTCGCAGACGACAGCTTTGACGTCGTGTTAACGGACGCTGTTCTAATCTACATATCTCCAGATGGAATCAAACAAGTTGTGAAGGAAATGATCCGCATAAGTCGTGCATTGATGCTCTGTGAATGGCACCTTTTCAACAAATGGTCAGCGTTACTTTGGAACGCTTATTATTGTCTTAGGTTAAAGAAGGAAGCTTTCAAGTTTAAATCGGCTTCTCTCGGTTTTTTTGTGGGACACTGGGTGAGAGACTACTGCTCGCTGTCTAAGAGTCTGGCACCGGATAGGAAAGTGGGTATTACGAAAATTGACAAATTGTGGGATGATAAGAGTTGGCAAAAGTGGGGAGCCATAATAGAGATATGAAAATGAACAAATTGATTAAAAGTTTACAATCGTCTAATGAGGTGTTTGCGGTTTGAAGATGATGCTTGTTCTTGGAACGCGTCCTCAAATTATCAAGTCTGCACCATTAATCGACTTGGCGGGTAAGGACAAGCAAATCAATCTGGAAATAATCCACACAGGGCAACACTATGATTATGAAATGACAAAAATATTTTTCGAAGAACTCAGCTTACCCGATCCAACAGCAAACCTAAACGTTGGAAGCGGAACTCACGCGCAGCAGACAGCGAAAATAATTCAGCGATTGGAAAAAATCTTCCAAACAAGGAAGCCTGATTTGATATTAGTGCCTGGCGACACAAATTCCACTTTGGCTGGGGCAATAACAGCAACAAAAATGCACATACCTGTAGCCCATATGGAGTCCGGAGCCAGAAGCTATGATATGCGCATGCCAGAAGAAATCAACAGACGCTTGACAGATCATTGCTCTAGCCTTTTGTTCACTCCGACAGAAAATTGCACCGAAAACTTGTTGAGAGAAGGTGTCGCCAAGGAAAGAATTCACGAGTCTGGAGACACCATGTATGACGCATTGCTGCAACAGCTACCAAGAATAGAAAAGAACACTATTACAGAAAAGTTGGATCTAAAGCCTAAGACTTATTTGTTGCTAACGATACATCGCCCCGAAAACGTGGATAATCCAGAAAACCTAAAAAAAATACTAGACGCCATGATAAAGCTGAAAAACATTACAATTGTTTTTCCGGCGCATCCGAGAACAATAAAGCAAATGCAAAGCTTCAAACTGTACACAAAACTTCGTAGACAAAAGCACGTAAAAATTGTAGAACCAGTTGGATACATAGAAAACCTCAGCTTGATAAACAAGGCAAAAGCGATATTGACAGATTCAGGCGGCATGCAAAAAGAAGCTTTCTGGTTAAGGACGCCGTGCATAACGTTACGCGAAAACACAGAATGGGTAGAAACAACCAGATTGAAAGCAAATCAACTAGTGGGTTCTAACACACAAAAGATAATTGAAACTGCCGAAAGCATCATCCGAAAAGAAAAAACAAGCAAAATGCTGAAGAAACTTCCGAACCCGTTTGGAGATGGAAAAGCATCGCAAAAGATAATAGATATAATCAAAACGTGCAGAATAAGCGATTTATGTTGAGAAAAACCTTGACTAAAACTATAATCTAATGTTTGAAATCATGGGTACAGAAGGCTCGAATCAATGAAGACGGTCTTGATAATAGCACATTTATTCCACGCGTCTCCGCGAATACCGGGGTTAGCCAAGTATCTTCCAGAGTTTGGGTGGCAACCCATTGTTTTGACGCCCCCGCTCGGGCAAGACCCTTCTTCTCAGTTTGGTCCACCTAACGATTTCAAAGAGAAAAACAGAGTAATAGAAACATTGGGGTATAGTACGCCCTACGGTAAAAAGCGGTTAGCCTCCAAAAAATATAGGAAAATTAGGCCAGTTTTGAAGTTTTTCTACAGGCACTATCAGGAAATGGTGCAGTACCCTGATGCTGAAAAAAGATGGAAACCTTTCGCCGTTAAAACAGGTAATGAGTTTCTGCAAAAAGAACATGTTGATGCGATTCTCAGCAGTTCCTCTCCGGCGACAGCTCACATCATCGCTAAAGAACTGAAAGAAAAACACGAAATTCCATGGATAGCCGATTTTCGAGACCCCTGGACTCAGAGCCACAATTACTCATACAGCCGCATAAGAAAACTGTTTGAAGAAAGGCTCGAGTTAGATACGCTGTCATCTGCAGAAGCCCTCGTAACTACCTCAAAATATTGGGCAAACAATTTGAAGATACTGCATAAGAAGCCAGTTCATGTTGTTACAAATGGTTTTGACCCAGAACTAATGAAGAAGGGGAGAATTAATTTAACAAAAAACTTCACGATCACATATACAGGCCAGATCTACCCGAGAAAACAAGACCCCGCGAAACTCCTCTCCGCCCTAAAGACACTTATTTCCGGTGGAGAAATTGACGCAAAAGATGTGGAGATAAGATTTTTCGGTCCAGAGAATGAACCGTTGAATAGGGAAACGGAAAGGCTTGGTTTATCAGGTATTGTTAGGCAGTACGGGGTAATTTCAAGAGAAATGTCTTTTGAGAAGCAGAGAGAATCACAGGTTTTGCTCTTGTTAAACTGGGATGATCCTCAGGAAAAAGGCGTGTTTACTGGTAAAATATTTGAGTATTTAGCTTCGAAAAGGCCGATCCTAGCCACAGGCGGTTTCGGCGGCGATGTTGTACAGGATTTGCTTGTCGAAACTAATTCTGGCATTTATTGTTCTAAAGTAGAAGAGATAGCAGACGCTGTCAAAAACTTGTACTTAGAATATAAATCGAATGGCAATGTGACATATCGCGGCATTGTGGAAAAAATCAATAAATACAGTTATCGGGAGATGGCGCGAAATTTCGCCAAGATCCTTGATGGTTTAACGGAAAGAAAATAAACTCGTAAAACATAAGGGATGCCAACTTGAACGGAGACTAAAAGCCATGAAAATTTGCGTTCTAGGTCTAGGTGAGGTGGGTCTTCCAACAGCAATGTATTGTAAAAGAAAGGGTTTGCAGGTTTTTGGATATGATATAAAGCAGGAAGCCGTTGAAAGAGCCAGAAAACATGGAATGAAAGCTTCTACTGATTGGCAGGAGATTCCCGGCTCTGACGTCTATATTGTGTGCGTTTATGCTGGTTTAAAGAATGGCAACCCAGATTTTTCTTCAATCATCGATGTGTGTAAGAAAATTAATGAAAAGAAGTTGAAAACTTGCTTGGTTTCCATCGAAAGCACGCTCATGCCTGGTCTATGTAGGAAATTATACGAAGACGTTTTTCAGAAACGCGTAAGGCTAGTTCACGTGCCGCATCGATTCTTCGCAGGCGACCCTGTCAAGCACGGAGTTAAACAAGTTCGAGTTATTGGCGCCATAAACGATGAAAGCCTTGAAGAGGGATGGAAGTTTTACAACAAAATTCTTGACGTACCATTACACAAGGTTTCATCGATTGAAATAGCTGAGATGGTAAAGATCGCTGAGAACACTTACAGGTACGTTCAGATAGCTTTTGCAGAAGAACTGAAAATAACATGCGATAAATCTGGAATAGATTTCAATCAAGTTCGCGAGGCTTGTAACACGAAATGGAACATAGAAATTCCAGAAGCGCGAGATGGAATAGGTGGTCACTGTCTGCCAAAAGACACAAGGTATTTTGCATCATTAACGAATAACACTCGCTTGGTGAATGCAGCTATGCTTGTTGATGAAACCTACAGGAAATGGATAAATGAAAAAGTCGATAAGAAACCAAATGTTTAGAATATGCAACGAATGAAGATAATCCATCTGTACTCAGTTCTACTTATACCTGCGAGAATGATTTTATAAGGTGTCCATACCCAATAGTCCAAAAACACTGTAGCTACCCATCTAGGATACATGACATAACGCATGGGTATTGGTTCGGGGGTAAGTGCCAAAACTGAAAACAAGAAGGATGCGGATGATAACATTAAGAATTGATGTTGATTATCCTTATGCTTCGAGAGCCAGAAGCTTCGTTAACGTAGCTTTTGGTCTCAGGGTTAGTAGCAGCTACTTGAGAAATGCGAAGATAATAGCCCGGATGATAAACGAGTCGTCCGAAGATGTGAAAGCTTACTGGTTTTTCACTCCGAAAACAATTCCAGACAAAGAATTGTTAGCTTTATTGCATGACAGCAGGCACGAGGTGGCACTTCACATTGTCAATGACCCAAACAAAGAGCTGAACCTGCTGGAGAGGGCTACAAGAAGAAAGTTAAACTACTATACGTTTCACGGCACATCTCGTCTCCTTGCAAGAATCATGTGGAAACGCTGGAAAGCAAACAAGCCCAAAATTCCAGAAGACTTTCCACTAGAATCTTTTCACAAGTTACCAACAACCGGGCTGGACAGATTACGTTATAATTACACAACTGAGCAGACAACAAAAATAGCAAGAAGCGAAATAGGAAAGGGACACATTCTACACATTCACCCAATCTGGCTCTTTCAGAAAGGAACAATAAACCATCGAGGACCATACTATGAAACGTTAAGGAGAATTTTGAACGTGGACAAAGAAATGGAGACCATATCTATTCGTAAGAAGCTCTTTTTTAGAATAGCCAGAGATTGGCAGGAATACCAAAAAGATGTCGTTCCGACCAAAGAGTTGATCCAAAAAGTTGCGGAAAGAGGAGTTGACATCTTTAATTTTTTGGAGAGAAAATGGTGCAATCAGATTCCCAATCCGGCAAAATCTTGGGTAAAAACAGATGATAATATTGGTTTACTCCACCTGACAACATTCGGCGAATGGCAGAAGAACATCGGAAAGAAAACACGCAACATGATTCGCAAGGCAGAAAAAAGCGGAATAAAAGTGGAAGTTGTTGAACCGTCTGAGAAGTTGGCTGAAGGCATTTGGAAAATTTACAATGAAGCGCCAATCCGGCAGGAGAGAGGCTTTCCACATTACGGCGTATCACTGCAAACAGTAAGAAAAGATGTGCTTTCACAACGTGACTCTACCTATGTTGGAGCCTATCTAGAAGAAGAGCTTGTTGGCTTTATTCAGCTTGTTCATGGCGACAACATAACAATAATATCGCAGATACTTTCGATGCAGAAACACTTGGACAAGGCAGTAAACAATGCGCTTATAGCGAAAGTCGTGGAGTTCTGTGCAAGCAAGCAGATTAAATGGATTATGTATGGTAGAATGGGAAACCATCCGACGCTTGACAATTTTAAACAAAGCAACGGATTCACCAAATTCCAACTTGCACGTTATTACATCCCGCTAACGAGAAGAGGCAAAATGGCGATCAAACTAGGATCGCATAGAGAGATTAAAGATAGCCTCCCGCAGTCAATCAAGATTCCACTCATTCCAGTTTACAATTGGGTAAGCAGAACAAAGGCAAGATTCAGTCTGCTTTTTAAACCAAAACAGTTAACTTAACCTCAATTGTTTTAAAAAGAGACGCAAAAAATAATTTAATAACAAATTCCGATTGAACACCAAAAAACTACAAAGGTGAACAGTTGACAAAAAAGGATATCAGAACGCAGTACGCAGGATTTGTTCTCTTTTTCGCTAAATTGCTCACCGTTGCAACAGGCATAATATTCACATTAATGGTAGCTCGTTCTGTGTCGCAAGCTGATTATGGAATATGGGGAAAAATAAACACTGTAATAATACCCTATTTCACGCTGTTGGCTGGGGCTATTCCTTTCTGGGTTACGCGATTCGTTGCTAGAGACAGGGAAGGCGCAGTAAAGACAGGAATTTTTGCAAATGTGGTTATAGCGGCAATAGCAACGCTTGCCTATGTCATACTGATGCCGTTTCTTGTGCCCTGGTTTGGTTTAGAGAACTTCATTATGCTGTACGCAATTGCTGGTGTACAAATAATAGAGGCATATCTTATCGCCGTGCTGGAAGGTTGCATACAAGCTCAGCGACCACACCTTGTCGGGTATGGCCTTTTTATCAGTGAAGTATGTAAGGTTTTGCTGGCTTCTGTTTTCATAATTGGGCTTCAGCTGTCCCTTCTAGGGGCGATTCTTAGCATTCTGGCAGCGTTTGCCATCAAAATAGCAATTTATTTGAAGGTGATGTTTAAAGAGCTACGAAACAGGATGGAGCTTAGCTATATAATAGAGTGGATTAAAGGATCGTCATTCAACATTTTCAACCTGACGGGGAACATAATTGCTGGAACCATATTTGCTATGCTGGCAATATATGGCGGAGATATTGGAACAAGCTACTACCTAGCCGCGTTACAAATAGCCAACATAATAACATATTCGTCCTTTCTAGCCTTCGCGTTGTATCCAAAATTGCTGGCCGAAAGCAAAATGGAGGATACTACGGCTTGTCTCAAGATGGTCTTGATGTTTGCGATTCCGATGACAGCGGGAGTGATGGCAATTCCAGCCGCCTTCCTTGTCATCCTGCAAGACATCTACGGCGCCGCCGCACCAGTCTTGATCATTCTCGCGATAGATTCGCTGATACTGACGATTTCATCCATCCTAACTTCCGTGCTCTATGGAATTGAGAAAGTAGATGAAAAAGCAAAGATACCGTTCGGAAAAGTAGCGAGAAGCCGACTTTTCATTATTTTCTCGCTGCCTTATGTGCACTCGCTGATAACTTTGCCAACAGCCTACTATGCACTAACGAACCTTACAAATAGCGATCCATTATTGGTTGCAATCTATGCGACTGCAATAAACACAGCGGCGCATTTCGCCATGTTAATAGTTTTATGTGCTATTATACGAAAGGCTGTTGTGTTGGAAATTCCATGGATAAGCATAGCCAAATACATTTTCGCTTCAATTTCAATGGCGGCGTTTTTGATCGTGATTAATCCTACGCGAGTAATCATAACGTTAGCCGTGACTGCAGCAGGCGGAATCATCTACTTGGCTCTCATATTGGCAATTGACAAAGAAACAAGAGCGTTAGCCTCCGCTGTGTTGCAGGAGATCAAGAGTAAAAGACATTGACCTAGGTCTCGCTTAATTCTCAGTTGACAAACTTCATGACAATAGATCAGTCAAAAGATTCTCCAATTGGCTCTTTTCCTTTAAACCTCGAAAAATAGCCTTACCTGTCCTGTAAAGGCGAAAAGAAACATCTTTGAAAGTTAGCTCAAAAATTATGCCAGAAACGGACTTTTCCAACTTTGCCTTCTTCAGCATTTTTGTGATTGCCTCATCCTTTTTATCATACTTAAAAAGGACTATGAAGTCCTTTTCTTGACCACATGCTTCTTCGATTCTAGACACGTAGTCTCCTATTGCCATTAGATCTGTCCGATCTCCTTCAGAACTTCGGCAAATCTGTCTATTTCTTCGCGGACATTGTAGATGTAGAAGCTTGCTCTGGCTGAGGATGCTAACCCGAATGCTTCGTGCAATGGTTGAGCACAGTGATAGCCGCTTCTGACCATGATTCCATAATTGTCGAGGAAAAGCGCAACATCATGCGAGCTAAAACCAGCCACGCTGAATGGGATTATCCCGCACTTTAAGGAAGCCTCCTTCGGCCCGTAGATCGTGACTTTTTCGATTTCTTGCATGCGTTTTATGGCATATTCTGTCAATGCGCACTCGTGTGCCCGGACATTTTGCATTCCTATTTGCTTCAGGTACTTTACGGCTTCCATCAGTCCAATGCCACCGCTGACATCAGGTGTTCCAGCCTCAAACTTCCACGGCAAGTCATTCCAAGTGATCATACAGCGCCTCGTTGCCCGATCAAAGGAAACCTCTCGAATCATTTCTCCGCCGCCTTGAAACGGCTCCATTTTCTCAAGAATTTCACGCTTACCATATAATGTGCCTATGCCTGTTGGACCTAACATTTTATGCCCAGAAAAGGCAAGAAAATCCACATCTAACCTCTTCACGTCTACGGGCAAGTGCGGAACGGATTGCGCCCCATCCACAAGTATCAAGGCTTCATTTTCATGCGCGACTTTCGCAAGCTTTTGCACATCGTTCACAACCCCGCTAAAGTTTGACACTTGACTCACACAGACAATCTTGGTTTTTCTGGAAATCTTGTTTTCGAAATCTTCATAGTTTAGGGTTCCGTCATCCTTCACTTCAACGTACTTGAGCGCAAATCCGTTAACCCTCGAAAGAAGTTCCCAAGGAACAATGTTGCTGTGATGCTCCATCAACGTCACTATTACTTCGTCGCTTTTCTTTAGGTTATGGCAACCCCAAGAATAAGCGACTAAATTTATCGCTTCTGTTGTGCCTCTAACAAAGACTATTTCTTCCATTCCATCCGCGTTTATGAATTTGGCAACTTCTTTGTGTGCGTTCTCGTAGAGTTCGGATGCTTCCTGAGAAAGCGTGTGGACTGCTCTGTGAACGTTAGCGTTGTGAGTTTCATAGAAATCCTTGATGACGCTGATTACTTGTCGCGGTTTCTGCGTTGTCGCTGCGTTATCGAAGTAGATCAGAGGGCAGTCGTTTACTTTTCTTTTCAGTATCGGGAAGTCTTCGCGAATCTTGTAAGGATCAATCATCATTGTGTTCCTTCTTTTTTCATCCTCTTAGCAAGCATATCAGCCAATTGCTCCTCTTCCAGAGCCTGTTTCTCTTCAAAAGTCGGTTCTTTTTCCAACCAAGAAGGAGCCACGTTCTTATCTTGGTAGTATTTTCTGATGGCTCTTTTCAATGCGCCGACAGCCAAGATGCCGCAGTGAAACTTTACACTTGGTAGCCCGCCCACTGCTTCTGCAACGCTTTTCCAGAAAATTTTCCAAGCGTCTTGGATTTTCATTCCTTTGATCATTTCTGTGACAACACTTGAAGTTGCAATATTTGCGGCGCAACCGTAGCTTTCGAATGAGGCTTTTTCGATTACGTCTTGATCGGTGATTTTGAGATAGAACGTTATCATGTCTCCGCACAAGGGGTTTCCAGCCACCGCTACTACTGTGGCGTCTTCCATTTTTCCAAGGTTCTTCGGATTTCTGAATAACTCAAGAACCTTCGGGTTGTAGGGTAAAGGTGCTCGCGACACGGTTATTCCACTCCTGTAGAGCCAGTTATTCCTCTTATCCTCTCAACGGCTTTTGGGATTTTCTCTAGAACGTAGTTTATATCCTCATCTGTATGATACCTTGTAACTTTCATCAATATACTACCGTGTGCTTCATCAAACTTTCTGCCTATGGCGACCAGAACATGGCTCGGCTGAAGTAATCTTCTTGAACATGCGCTTCCGCTTGAAACATAAACGCCGCCGAGGCTTAATTCGATCGTCAATGCTTCACCCTCGCATCTCAAAAAGCTTATGTTAACATTATCAGAAACCCGCTTTTCCCCTTTAGGTCCGTTAAGTTTGACATCAGATATTGTCCCAAATATTCCGTCAATCAGCTTATCTCTAAGCCTTCGCATGTGAGCCACGTTTTCTTCAAAATTTTGGAACATGAGTTCAGACGCCTTTGTGAAGCCAACAATCAGTGGCGTGTTCTCAACTCCTGGCCAAAGTTTTTGTGTTCCTATCTGTCCTTCTAGGATTCGCTCCACGTTAACGCCTTCTCTCACGTATAAGGCGCCTATGCCGCGGGGACCAAGAATTTTGTAGCTGCTAACAGTCGCCAAATCAACACCTAAATCGTTTAGGTTAAGGTCTGCTTTGCCGTAGGTGTCTGAAGCATCTGTGTGAAAAATCGCTTGACGATTCTTGTCTTTAACTATTTCCAAGGCTTCTTTGATTGGTTGTATGGTTCCGATTTCATGATTCACTGTTGAAAGGCTTACTAGAACTGTTTCTTTGTCGATGGCTTCTTTAAGTTTTTCAAGGTTTATGAAACCTTCATTGTTGACTGGGATTTTTGTTGTTGTGAACCCATACTTTTTCAGCATGTCGGTGACGTGTAACACGTTTATAGGCTCGACTTCCGAGATCACGATTTTTTTGCCTTTATCCCGCATGCCTAAAGTTGTTCCCATCAGCGCAAGATTGTTAGCTTCTGTTTCTCCGGGAGTAAAGTTGACCTCTTCCACAGATTTGCATCCCAAAAACCCGGCGATTTTCTGTGCCGACTCCATTATTACTTCGAAGGCTTCCCAACCTGGCTTATGCGTTAGTGTCGGATTGCCATATCCCCGTTGACTGTAATAGGGCAGCATTGTCTCTATTACTTCTTTGGGAACCATGCTGGAATTCTCATTGTCAAGATAGACTTCACGCTTTAAGCCTTCATGCGCTTTAAGCAGCTCTTTTACGTTTTCAACCATTTTAGCATCAACCTTTGACTGAGAAAACGTCTCTCTCAAAGTTTAGTATCGCTCCTTCTAGTAGAAAAATGTAACCCAAAAAAAACGCGAAACACTTTAAATTAGTGCTGAGGCAAATTGCCTGTTTGAGAAAAGAACAGGCGCGTCACAGTGAAAGTAACAGACTTGCCATTACCAGAATCAGTGAAAGAAATTACAATTAGGTCTGGAATAGCTGAGCTTTATCCTCCGCAGGAAGAAGCAGTCAAAGCCGGAGCACTTAAAGGAAAAAACCTAGTTCTAGCAAGTCCAACAGCCTCTGGTAAAACGCTGATAGCAGAGTTTTGCGCCTTGAAACACATTTTGGAAAAAAATGGAAAAACAGTTTACTTGACTCCTTTGAGGGCTTTGGCAAACGAAAAGTTTGACGAATTCAAAAAATATACTACGATAAGGAAGAATGATGGAAGACGCGTGCGAATAGGCATCAGCACGGGTGATTTTGACAGCAGCGATCCGTGGCTGGAAAGATACGACATAATCATCATGACAAATGAAAAAGCCGATTCGCTTCTTCGGCACAGGGCAAAATGGATGGACGAGATCTCGCTTGTGGTTGCCGATGAAGTGCACTTGCTGAACGATGCGGAAAGGGGCCCGACTCTTGAGGTCGTTTTAGCAAGACTCATGCAAACCAACCCAGACATGCAAACTCTGGCTTTAAGCGCAACAATAAACAACGTTCAAGAAATCGCGGAGTGGCTTAAGGCGGAATCCGTCACAACTGAATGGAGACCAGTCACCCTCAAAGAAGGGGTACTTCTTAACGACGAAATCCAATTCAGAGACGGCGACGCAAGAAAAGTGGAAAAGAAGACAAAGAACCTAGCCATAAACCTCGCCCTAAACACAGTCAAATCCGGAGGACAAGCATTAATCTTTGCCTCCACACGAAAAAACGCGGTCACGTTGGCTAAGAAAGCTGCAGAGGACATGCAAGAAGTCTTGTCTAAACCAATGAAACGAGCCTTGGAACATGAGGCTGAAAGAATTCTGGCTGCTGGCGAAAAAACTAGAATAAGCGAATCCCTCGCTGAGCTTGTCAAATGCGGCACAGCCTTCCATCATGCTGGCTTGGGCGGAGGACACCGCAAAATAATTGAAGACTCGTTCCGAGAAGGAAAAATCAAAGTCATAACTGCCACGCCCACGCTGGCTTTCGGCGTAAACCTCCCTGCAAGAACAGTGGTCATACATGATTATAGACGCTATGAGCCGGGATACGGGTTCTATCCCATCAGCGTTCTAGAGTATAAGCAGATGGCAGGCAGGGCTGGAAGACCGAAATACGACAAGGTCGGCGAAGCAGTGCTTACAGCCAAAACTGCAGATGAAGCAGATTATCTAATGGAAAACTACGTTCTGGCACGTCCTGAACGAATTTGGTCAAGACTTGCCGTTGAGAGAATTCTGAGGGCACATGTATTGGCAACAATTGCAGCAGATTTCGCTCACTCTGAACGCGGTATTTACGATTTTTTTGGCAGAACGTTCTATGCACATCAGTATGATGTAGACGCTATTAAGAGCATTATAGCGAAGATTCTCAAGTACCTTTACGAAGAGGAAATGATTGATGTTGACGGTGAAGACATTTTTGCAACGAAATTCGGGAAGCGGGTGAGTGAGCTTTACATAGACCCTTCAACGGGAGTCATATTTCGCGATGCGTTGAAGCGAAAACCGGCGTACTTGACAGATTTTAGCCTGCTTCACATGATCGCTCACACGCCAGACATGGGACCAGTACTGCGACCCTTTTCGGGGGAGCTTGACGAGATGGCGATTTTCATGGAAGAGCACAGGATAGAATTGTTGGTGGATGTGCCAGAGGAGTGGGAAGACCGCATTGGCTATGAACAGTTTCTCGGCGAAGTGAAAACAGCCATGGTTTTGAAAACGTGGATAGAAGAGACTACGGAAGACGAAATAATTGAGAAGTTCAGAGCACAACCCGGCGATCTCTACCGGACAATAGAGAACGCAAAATGGCTGCTTTATGCGACACACGAGTTAGCGACACTTTTCTGCAATAAGCAGGTCTTGCCGTTGAACACTGAGCTAATCGAAAGAGTAGCGAAAGGAGTGAAAAAGGAGCTTTTGCCATTAGTCAAGCTGGAAGGGGTTGGCAGAGCGCGCGGGCGGATACTGTACAATTCAGGATACAAAACAATAAATGACATTAAAACTGCGAAACTCGATGATCTTGTGAACCTTCCGCTTATAGGACCTAGACTGGCTAGGAGAATTAAGGAGCAAGTTGGCGGTTTCGTGAAGAAGGAAGCGTGGGAGAAGTTGGAAAAAGAAGATGAATGGAAACAGAAAGCCTTAACAGAATACTGAACTTTATTTTTCAAATAATGAATTATTTTCTTGCGCCAACAGTGAACACTCAGTACCACAGCATAACTTATACATAGAAATTCGCTTCTTCATATTATGGCGTGATAAGAATGCCTTCAAAATTGGTAGTAGTGAAGGTTGGAACAAGTAGCCTAACCAACAGCGACGGAAGCCTAGATGAGAAAGAAATGCGCAGGCTAGTTGATCAAATAGCTAAAGCAGTAAAGCAAGGTAACAAAATAGTTCTGGTGACTTCTGGAGCTGTCGCTGCGGGAATAGCTGAGCTTGGGATTCCTCCAAAACCTAATGACATAGTTTTCCAGCAGGCTTCAGCAGCAACTGGACAAAGCATAATCATGTCGAAATACCGCGAACTCTTCAGAAAGCACGGATTAAAAGTTGCTCAGATTCTGCTTACGGCAGAGGACTTGTCTAATCGAGTCTCTTACTTGCACACGTGTGACGTGTTAGATATGCTCTTGCAATTTGGCGTGGTTCCAATCATAAACGAGAACGACGTCACTTCTATTGATGAACTGATTCCTGTAACGAAAGGCTACAAAGTAAACTTTAGCGACAATGATCTGCTCTCTGTTCTTGTAGCCAACGCCATAGAAGCAGATTTAGTTGTTATTTTATCTGATGTTGATGGCTTGTATACGATGGATCCAAAAAAACATGGAGCATCCATAATCAGAACAGTGGACAAAATCACTCCTGAACTGAAGGACGCAGTGGAAGGTAAGAGCCGAATGGGCAGGGGAGGAATAAAAACCAAACTTGAAGCTGCCGAAATAGCAACCTCTTGCGGCATACCTTTAGTCATAGCTAATAGCCGAAGAGAAAACGTGTTCCTCGACATCATAGCCGGAAAACAGGTAGGAACCTGCTTCAAGGCACATGAACGAATACCGCCCATAACACGTTGGATAGCCTACGGAGCCTCAGTAAAAGGACAAATCATAGTGAACGAAGGCGCTAAAAAAGCAATATTGAAAGGCGCAAGTCTTCTGCCCGTCGGAGTAACCGATGTTGTTGGACACTTTAACGTGGGAGACGTAGTTAGCCTAATAAATCAGGATAATGTGGAGTTTGCGAAGGGAACCCCAAACTACAACAGCGGCGAAATAAGCACGATTAAGGGGTTAAAAACCAGTCAGGTAGAGAAGAAGCTGGGGTATATAAGACACAAAGAAATTATTGGACATAGAAACATGCACATCATAAAGGGAGAAAAATGATACTGGAAATGTGTAAAAAGGCAAAAATTGCCTCTGCACAATTGGCAAAATCCTCCAATGCAATGAGGACTAAGGCACTGAACAGTATGGCGGATGCTCTTGAGAAGAATAAGAACAGGATTTTCCAAGCAAATCAGAAGGATGTTGACGCTGCAAAAGCCAAAGGCGTAAGAATGGCTTTGCTTGACCGCTTAATCGTGAACGAGCGTCAAATAGCCAACATGGCACGTTGCCTAAGAGAAGTAGCTGAACTCCCAGATCCTTTAGGTGAAATTACGAAGGCATTGGTTAAGCCTAATGGGCTGATAATAGGACGAATAAGCGTACCTTTAGGCGTGGTGGGTATTATCTACGAGTCCAGACCAGACGTTACTTCAGACGCTTCTGGAATCTGCATCAAATCAGGCAACGCGGTAATTCTCAGAGGAGGCTCCGACGCCATAAACTCCAATGTAGCCATAGGAGAAGTTTTACGAGACGCCATAGCAGAGGCAGGGTTGCCCAAAGATGCGATACAAGTAGTCAGCGTAACAGACAGAAGTGCCGCTGAAGAGCTTATGCAAATGCGAGAATACGTGGATGTTCTTATTCCCAGAGGCGGAGCTGATCTAATTAAGACCGTGGTGGAAAAGGCGTCTGTTCCAGTCATAGAAACGGGCACTGGAAACTGCCACATTTACGTTGAAGAAGACGCTGACCAAAACAGAGCTGTGGACATAATCATAAACGCGAAATGTCAGAAGCCTGGAGTCTGCAACGCTACAGAAAAGATTCTCGTTAACAAGAACATAGCCAAACAGTTTCTGCCCGTTGTAATCGATGCTCTAAGAAAGGCAAAGGTTGAGGTTAGAGGTGACCAAAAAACAGTCGCAATCGTTCCAGACGTGAAACCCGCCACAGAAGAAGACTGGTGGACAGAGTACCTAGACCTTATCATCGGCGTCAAGGTTGTGGACGGGTTGGATGAGGCTATTGCACACATCAATAAGTATGGCACTAAACATTCTGAAGCCATTCTAACATCAGATTTCAACAAAGCCTTAAAATTCATTAGAGAAGTAGATGCTGCAGCCGTTTACTGGAATGCTTCTACACGCTTCACGGATGGCAACCAGTTCGGGTTGGGAGCGGAAATTGGCATAAGCACTCAGAAGCTGCATGCAAGAGGACCGATGAGCGTTCAGCATTTAACCAGTAAAAAATACTTCATACTCGGCAGAGGACACATAAGAGAATAGCTAATCAACCAATCCCCTAGCTTTGCGTTCCCCAGCAGTTTTTTTAACTGTAGACTCAACTTGTTGCGAAGCTGTCCCCAAATAGTTTTTCGGATCTAAGGCTTTGTCAATTTCTTTCTCGCTTAATTTCCCAATTACCGTTTTGTCTTCGAGAAGAATCTCTTTGAAATGGCGTTTTTCCATTTCGCTTTTTATCGTTAGCTTCCTAAGAAGTTCATGTGCTTCTTGGCGGCTCATTCCTTTCCCTGTTAACGCCATCATCACCGCCTCAGACATTGTGCGCCCCTGCGTAACTTCAATGTTCCTAAGCATATGCTGTTCGTCAACACGCAGATTAGCCACAATATTGCTCATCAGAAAAAGCATGTAATCGACGAGAATGCAGGTTTCGGGGAAAATGAAGCGTTCTGCAGACGACTGCGTCAAGTCTCGTTCATGCCAAGTCACAACATCCTCTAACGCGGGAAAGACAAGACTTCTAACAATTCTAGCTAGCCCACAAATCCTTTCGCAGAGTTCAGGGTTTCTCTTCTGAGACATTGTGGAACTTCCAACCTGCTTTTCAGCCTCGAAAGGCTCAGACAACTCTCCAATCTCAGGTCTCTGTAATTCGCGAATTTCAGTGGCGAAGTTGTCAAGCGTAGAAGCAATCATAGCTAATAAGCATACGAGTTCAGCGTGGCGGTCTCTCTGCACTATCTGCGTGGAAATGTCAGCGGCTTGTATTCCCAAACGTTGCATGACAAGCTCCTGAATCTTCATGGCATGTGTTCCTAAACCTGCCTGCGTGCCGACGGCGCCGCTTATTTTTCCGACAAGAACACGGTCTCTGCATTGCACAAGCCGTTGGATGTGCCGGGAGATTTCTCGCATCCAAACCGCATATTTGAAGCCTAAAGTAATCGGCAAGGCATGTTGCCCATGAGTTCTGCCAATCATCAAAGTGTTCCTGTACTCCAAAGCCTTCTCCATCAAAACTCCTTCGAACCCGTCCAGCTTCTTCTCAATCAGTCCGAGCGCAGCCTTTAACTGAAGCGCGTTAGCCGTGTCCACAATATCGTAGCTTGTTACTCCAAGATGCACGTATCCTCCGCTGGAACCGCAAACTTCCGCCAAAGCTCTAACGAGAGAGGCTATATCGTGCTTTATGTCACGTTCAATCTCCTTTATGCGGCTCAGCTTAACGTATGTTGTGGAAGCCATAGCAATGATTTTGTCAGCGTCCTTGCGTGGAATGTTGCCAACTTCAGCGTGCGCCCAAGCTAAAGCCGCTTCTACATCAAGCAACCTTTGAACGCGTGCTTCTTCTTCGAAAATTCGTCGCATTTCAGGGGTTCCATAGCGACCAGTGTCGAGTGGGGTTGCGTTTACGGGCAGAATAGGCAAATACTTCAACTCCTCGTAAGCAGATAAGACGGTTAAAGATTAATGTTTTACGACAACAATTCATAACGATTTGTGGTTGAGAGGCTTCATCATGGGCGCGCTAGTGGCAGTCGTAGATAAAAAGGGCGAAGATGCGAAAGAAGAAGCAGTGGCAATGCTTAAAGTGTTGGAAGGTAAAGGAACTGAAGCTTTCGGAATAGCCTCTGCAATCAAGGTGAAAGTGGGAAAATCACCTGAGGCATTATTAAGCCTAGATATATCCTCTCCAATAGTGATTGGACACGCCTTCTCGAAAATTCTCGTAATAGACAAACCTCAACCAATAAAATCTGAAGACGCAATGCTTGTTTTTGAAGGAAGACTCTACCCAAATACCAGCGAAGTGTCTGACGCAGAAATTGTAGCCAAAAAATTGTGGCAAAACCGTGAAAACGCGGCTAAGGATTTGATTGGGAAAAGCAAAGGCAATTTCGCTTTCGTAATAGCTGAACCAAAAAGACTGATTGCTGGAAGAGATGCAATTGGAGCATATTCACTTTATTATGGAGAAAACGATGATACGGCGGCTTTGGCAACAGAGCGAAAGGCACTATGGAAAATCGGAATAGAAAAAGCGGATTCGTTCCCTCCCGGACAAATGGCAATCGTCAATAAAGACGGTTTCAAATTCGCTCCCGTGAGAACTCTTGCCCTGCCAAGAACAAAGCAGACAACCATGCAAGATGCAGCTAAGAAACTTCAAGCTTTACTTGTGCAATCCGTCAAGGACAGAGTTTCTGGCTTAAGAGAGGTTTCTGTGGCTTTTTCCGGCGGATTAGACAGCAGCATAGTCGCATTCTTAGCTAAACGTTCAGAAGTAAATGTTCACCTGTTCCACGTGAGCTTGGAAGACCAGCCGGAAACGGAAACCGCCAAGCAAGCTGCTGAGGAACTTAACATGCCAATCCGCATTTTTCAGTACAGAGAAGACGACGTGAAGCGAGTTCTTCCTAATGTTATTCGGCTGATTGAGGAACCAGACCCCGTCAAAATAAGCATAGGAATCCCAGTCTATTGGGCGGCAGAAGCCGTGGCAAACACAACGTTCAGGGTTATGTTCGCAGGTCAAGGCGCAGACGAGCTGTTCGGAGGTTACAAGCGATATTTAAATGATTATTCAAAATACGGCAAACAAAAAGTTCAAGAAAAAATCTTTGAAGACATCTCCGGACTGTACAAGAACAATTTGGAAAGAGACTTTAAAATCTGCAACTTTCACGGTGTGGAATTGCGGCTGCCTTTCGCAACGTTTGAAATAGCAGAATTTGCCAAGGATCTCCCTTTAGAGTTGAAGATAGGATCAGCAAGCGAACAGCTGAGGAAGCTTGTGCTTAGGCGCATGGCTGAAAACCTTGGACTATCCCGGTTCATCGTGGAAAAGCCAAAGAGAGCAATACAATACTCGACGGGAATAACTAAAACCTTGAGGAAACTGGCCATGAGAGAAGGATTGTCACCGAACGAATATGTGCAGAAAATGTTCATTGAAGTTTTTGAGAAGAGGAAGTGACATGAGCAAGACTGCAATTGTCTTTTCGCCAAAATACTATGAGCATAACCCGGGGAGTGACCATCCAGAATCAGCTTTGCGTCTTCGCTCAATAATCAACGAATTGGAGAAAGGAGAACTTGCAAAAAGCAGGAAATGGCAGTTTGTGCAACCAGAGAAAGCAAGTTTAGAAGATGTGGAGCTAGTTCATTACACAGAATACATCAGGCTTGTAGAGGCTGTCTGCAAACATGGAGGCGGCATCCTAGACTCAGGAGACACCGTAGCCTCAAGCAAAAGCTTCGAAACCGCACTTTATGCTGTGGGCGGCACACTCAAAGCTGTTAACCTAGTTATGGAGAAGAAATTTGAAAACGCTTTTGCCTTGGTACGTCCGCCGGGGCATCATGCTGGAGCGTTTAGAGCTTGCGGCTTCTGCATTTTCAACAATGTCGCCATAGCAGCGAAACACCTGCTCAAAAGATACGGGTTGAAAAGAATAGTGATATTGGACATA
>Ga0209323_10001008_pt1 | contig 18669 bp, 21 predicted proteins | sample Rifsed19ft2_FD_184014 | JGI IMG/M metagenome (GOLD analysis project Ga0209323, IMG submission 184014) | Soil microbial communities from Rifle, Colorado, USA - sediment 19ft 2 (version 2) | ecosystem: Environmental > Terrestrial > Deep subsurface > Rock core/Sediment | place: Rifle, Colorado...
GCGAGGGCGGCAGGCTCCATGCAGGGGACGGTAGAGGGGGCTGGAAAGGCCGCAGGCGGCTCAAGTCTGACGGCCGAGGGGAGGAGCACCTATACAAGCAGTCTGGACCGAGGCATCGGAACAATGGGGTCCCTGTCGAGTTATACTCCGCAGGACAGGTGGAACAGACATAATTTAGATAACAGCACGGCCACCTCTACCGCCACGAAAGTTGCTGGAGCCTACGATGGGAGCGTACATGGCGCTGCGGAGGCCGTAGGGCAGGGGAATGCCCTCGGGACGGTAAGTAACGCAGAGGCCGCTCAAAAGAAGATCGCCGAACTGGGAGGCATGGAAGGCGCCGTAAATACGATAAGCGATTCAATCGCAAGGGGAGATATATCCAAGGGCAGAGAGACCGCTAAGTTATTGGCCCATGCCGGGGGTATGGGCAACCTTACCGAGCGTGAAGCGACAGCTTCAGCTAATACTGCCATGGAAAATATAGCCAAAACAAACACGAAGTTTGCCGGGCTCGGACAGGCTCTCGGAGTTTCCCCTCTGGCAGCCTCGGAGTACTATGGGGGCTGGGTCGGCGCTAAAGATGCGGGTGAGGCCTCCGCTATCTTGAACGATGGCGCCAGGAGCATGATCGATACGTCTATGGGGACTGATTCCGGGTCTTTTGAAAAATACGCTAAGGCTCTAAGAAGGGCCTCGACCCCTGAAGAATTCAAAAACAGCATAGCTTCCGACGAAAATCTCAAAAAAATTGATGACGCCATGACCGGCGGCATCGAAAACGCCCCCCTGACGGACAGGGCCAGGGCGATAGATGAGAAACTTGAAGGCGCCAGGGACGGCCTCGCCGCTCAAATGGGCGGTTACAAAGGCATAAAGGATGTGGGCGAGCATCAGCAGGTCTTGAACAAACAGAAAGCCCTGGGCCTCGGAGATGATCTTGAGGGAAGACGGCAGCTTGCCCAATTTGAGAGCAAGGGGCTGCTTTCAAAGGGGATGGCTGAGTTTTTGAACAATAAATATAACACCGGCTTTTTCTCTGAGGGAACGCAATTTAAGGAATGGGGCGTAGACCAGAACGGTGATGCTATGGTAGCCAGGGCCATGAGAACAGAGGCACCCAATGACGACCACAAAGGGCGCAGTCTGGCCTGGGATAACGGCGGTATCAACGAAAAAGGCTCCATGGATAAAGAGCAGCTCCTCAAGGAAGCCGCACTTCGTGAAAATGCCGGGGATGCCGTTACGGCTCAGGGATTGAGGATGACAGCAGGCAATATGAAAAATGGCGAGGCTGCCGAATATGCCAAGTCATACGCCCAGGACGGCAGGTCTCTGAATACAGCCGAATACAAGCACGGCTCCGGCGCGGTGCTTTACGATACCGCAACGAGAAGGGAAGGCCTGGATGATAAACATCTCGATACGAAACAACACTACATAGGGACGGATGGGGAGGCAAACCAGATTAATAAGCTCTTAAAGGGCTCCGGTTATGATACGTCCGTCAAAAAGGGCGATATGGTCACCATGTCGGGCAGGGCGGGTTCATTTGGCGCAGACGCGGACTTTCTCAAAAACTCCAAGCCCGGCGACCTCGCTTTTACTAAAATAGACCGTGGAGTTGTAAGGAGCGATAATGATATCGCAAAAGAGGAGTCCGGAAGCCAGAAGTGGAGCGGAAAGCGGGTAGTGGCAGAGGATACGAATAAGAGCTCCGTGGACCATGGTGTCGATATCGGCTCTGCGATGCAGATGGCCCTTGCGAGGGATCAGGCCATCGCAAGCTTCGTTTCCGACCCCACGCTTAATAAGTATAAACTCAACGCCAATATCGCTGAAACCTCCAAGGACCTCGGGGAGGATATGGGCAAGTGGCTGAAGAAGGAAGGGTTGAGTTTAGGGTATTCTGAGGGTACTATGGGAGGCAGTGTACACGGAGGGGTTGGCTTAAAAATACTTGGCACCGGTGGCGGGATATCAGGCAGTACGGAAGGCAGAATCGGGAAAAAATCCCAAGAAAATGAATCGGTTAATCTCCTCACTTCAGGATACGATAAGCTTATTCGTCAGTCTGTGTCGGAAGCCAGAGATAAGGGACTTAACAGGGAAGAAACGGAAAAATACGTAGCTGGGAAAATAGGGGATTTTACGCAAGATTTTTATGATCAGGCAAGAAAAGCAAAGTCTCTCGATTACGGGGCGAGTGCGCCGGTAGGTATGGCAAAACGTGTTTTGGATAAAGTGAACAACAATATACAGACGATAGAGGAGATGAAAAATGAAGCAGACTAAATTTGATTATCGTTAGCCCGTGGAGCGGAATCTGCTTCCAAGGTTCCGGTAGGAACACCACTTTCCCATGAAGGACGATATGGCTTCTCGCCAATATCTATAACACCTCTTTTTTTATTTACTATAATAAGAACGACCATAAATGCAACCCATAGGCCTATCATTATAAGACCGCCTATCGTCTCCTCTGACATGTTTTTACCCCTCCGTCTTTTTACAAGCGAATTTCTTCTTAGGGTCATATAAACTCAGTCAAGTGGTCAAGACCAAGAATCCTTCCGAAGCGGCGGCTCGGTTCAATTCCTTGTCAAACGATGAAAAAGCCACCGTAATATTATTACCCCTGTTTTTCAAGAATTTCAAGGCTGAGAGGTGGATGGCGTCAAAGCCTCTCAATCCGTGCTTTTCAGCAAGACGGGCGGCCTCCATCTCGTCAAAGTCTATTACGGCGAAATCACTCCATTCTTTTAAAAATCCATCGACCAGAACTCGGAATTCTTTTTTGGATAAATCGCCAGCTTTGAAGCGCCGGGTGAGGGCGGAAATCAGTTCGGGGCAGGCTACCCGGCATGTAGCCAGCACCTCAGCCTCTTCAGCCCACCTTTTTACGTCTTCCGTCCCTTCCTCCTCGATGTACAGCTTTACGATACTGCTGGTGTCGAGATAAAGGATCAACGTCTTTCCTCCAGTATCGTCTCAGAAAGGGGCTTGCCTTTTATGTGGATGCCTTTTAAGCCCGCTGGTTTTCCGCCTTCCCATTTCGCTTTATTGGCCTCCATGAGCGAGCTTATGGTATGGCGTTCGCTTGAAATTGGCACAATCAGGGCCACTTCTTTCCCGTGGTCGGTTATGATGATTTTTTCACCATGCGAGGCCTTGTCGACATAACTGCTTAATTTGGCTTTAAGTTCTTTTATGCCTACTGTATGCATGAAAAGATTACCTCCGAGTCTTATTTATAACTACTTTATACCATAATAGTAGTTACATGTCAAACCTATGGAAGACTCGGTCCCACGGTAAATTAAGCATTTGAGGGAAAGGCAGGTACAGGAATGAGATAGGATGCGGTCAGAGCCGCTCCGGGCAATCAGCGTTAAATTCGCACACCTGGCATTTCCTTGTGGTTGGAGTCCCCTTTGGAGCCATACTCCTCTCAAGATGTTCCTGCATCGTCTGATAGACGCGCATAAGGGAGTCCCTAAGCTGAGTGGTGTTCTTCACCAGGAATCTCTGGTTGGGATAATGTATCTCGGCCTTGCCAGCTCCAACGGCGTTCATCTCAGCGGCGGCCTGGAGTATATCTCCTTTGAACGGACTATTCAGAGCGGGGTAGCTCTTTACCTCGATGACCTTGCCCCTTAAAACCACATCAGGTTTGGCCACTATCCCCGTTGCCCGGTCAAAGTATTTTTTCCCTTCGCCCTTAAGGTCCGAATCCATAATCCAGCCGGATATGCCGGCTTGCGAACGCTGCTTCAGAAGGATGATCCAGGACCCCAGTATTATAGTAAAAACAGCCAGTAAAATAAAACCAAGAGCAAACATATAGAGCCCCCTGTTTTAAGGAAGAACACCAGATACCTCTGAGCTTTGATAACTGAATCAACCGCTTCCCCTTTTGTCCGGTGATAATCAAGGCCTCTCTTGATAGCCTTATTGAATTTAGGTTTTCTGCCGGTCGTCTTATAGAAGTACCACTGGCGAGGGCAAAAACACCATTGCTTAAGGTCCGAAGCACTGATTTTGAGATCGCTATTATCCATATTCCCGCCCATGTCCTCTTTACATCGATTACATTTCCCTGCGCTTCCGTTCCTCTTTTAAGGCCTTAATAAAACGCTCTCCGGCGAGCATCATAAGCCTTTCAAGCTCCCTGCCGTTGCTGACGGCTTTTTCCACGACCCCTGCCATATCCTCGGGTATGTAAATAGATGTGTTTCTGTCCTTCGCGCCGATATGAAGCGTATGAACCGGGTGTCCTTTGCCGCTTGCGCAGGCCTTGCAGTTCGAGCGCACGCAGGTGTTCTTTCTGAGCCCGAATGACCCCTTTGCAACAGGCCAGAGTTTCTGTACCTCGTTCATGAACCAATGCATCACCTGATCCGGTGTTTCTATTTTCATATAAACATTATCATACATATACAAAGTGGCCTGTCAAGGCTATTTTGCGAACCAAGGGACTAACTGCTCATGGGCTTAATGGATTAAATCATGGTAGGGGTTGGCGAAGATCTCAGGTGTTTTTTGAGGGGGAGCAATTCAGAAATCGAGGTCTTCCAGCTTGGATATCTTACTCCTGAGTTTCAGATCGTCCTCGGTCGGCTGCCGTTTGGCGGTAAAGGTATTATTATCCAAGCCCTTTATATAGCTATAGATAGCCAACCGCATGAATCCGCATTTCTTCCTCTTCGCCATAAGGACAGGTATTATTTCAGCGTCTATGGGATTCAAGCTTGAAAAAGTTATCTTGACGGTCAGCTTTTTAGGAGTCTTTCCGCCGTCCGTTTCAGTCATGCCTTCTCAAACTCCCTGCAAATTTGACGTAGCCTCTGACGTTGGCTATCTGGCTTTCAGGAACAAAAACCGTGTGCTTGTAAAAATCAAGGTAACTTTTTAGAGCCTCTGCGCCACCGCCGGTGATTAGAATACGGTCTATTGCGGCGCCGTCTTTCCAGAGGACTCTCGCTGTAGATTCTATCTCCCTGGCAAAGCTGTCGAGCCGCGGCCTGACTAAATCAGACACATCCTTTTTCTCCCCATATATTTTGACATAGCCGTCCATCAAGACCTTTTCGACCTCGTAGACCTCTTTTTTTATGCCGTAACCGCTGTAGATATCCCGTGCGATATCCTGATAGACCGAGGACATTCCTCCTTCGCTGGTGTCAAGTAGATTCCTGACCAGATCGAGGTCCTCCACGGTCACATAGTCTGTGGTGTAAAAGCCGATATCGATAATGCCGATACGGCCGCTTATGAGTTCCCTGTCTCTCACAATCCCGTTATCGTCCAGGAAGAAATCGAAGTAACTGCCGAGAGGCTGGAGAGTGACCTTGACGGAGAGATCCGGGTGAACCATTTTTTTTATGAGATCGACAAGTTTGACTCTGCATGAACGGTAGTGGGTCACCGGCAGACCGGTTGCGATTACGATATTCTCGGGCGCATGCGTGTTTGAGTAGACGCCCGCGAGCCTAAGAGAGTGATAAAGCAGGCAGCGGTATGTGGAGGTCTCCATCCAGTCCTTTTCGCGCGCCAGATAGACCCTGTCCGCGTATTTAACCGCGCTCTCTCCAATCAGGTACCTCCGGTTATCGAGAAAAACCGTCTCATGCTCGAAAGCAGGGTTTTTTAACCCTGAGACCTTTAGCGCCGCTTCATCGCAAGGCCCAATAACTGATGGGAATATATGGATGCCGTTATCCGAAAACACCTTGCAAAAACCGAAGCCTAAGTCTATCCCGATGATCTTTTTCATACCCCTCCTTTTCGATTCGCTATTATAACATTTATCTTCAGTAATTCTTCTCTTCCCAAGAATCCACTCACAAATGTATTACCTTCGAAATGGGCAAGATTTTGCCCCTGAATCGGAATTCTCTCAAAAACAAGAAATTCCATTCGTAAAAATCACTTTAGGGCCGCATCCAGTTATCAAAAAGATAAGGATTTAAGGGGAGGTGAACTTTGGATTCAAGCCCCTCTCGAATATTTCAGTTTCGCTGACTGTCTGGGAGGGTTTTTAAAATTATTCGAGGTAATACATACTTGGAGATCATATCTCTATCAAGAGTTGCGTATGGCAACTCTAACGTTTCAGTAGGCCTGGCCGAAACCGCTTTTTTTAAAACTACTCCTCAATAAGGGGTAGCGCATTTAATGACCAATTGAGTCAACTTCGCGCGTACATAACATATAAAGCTTTATATGTTGACCGCATAAAAATTTATAGGACAGCCATAGAAACTGATTCATTGAACCTTCAGCGCGTTTTATCTAATCATCTTTCATGGAGGACAATATGGAAAAGGAGAAGGTTACTAACCTGGTTCAAAGCGCAGTTGAGCTTGACGAGCATTCAAGGCGTGAGTTTTTGGAAGGTTTTTTCAATGCGTTTGGTGAAAGAGAACGGTTCAGGTTATTTCAGTGGGTTTGTTATTGTCTTTATCCCAGAACTAAATGGATTAAGGTGGAGCGATGGATGGAAGGGCAGTTCAGGCGGGACATGAGCAAGTTGCCAATTAAAGTAGCCGCCATATGCGTCAGTTATTTCAGAATCAACGCAAGGATGATGCCGTTTCTCATAAAGACGGCGCAAAGAATGAAACATAGAATAAGAACAAGGCGGCTTAGGCATCCGGAGGAATTCGTAGATTTGAAGTTCAAAGGGCAGGAGGAGGCATAACCAGCGCCCCCCCTTCGGTGGTTTGGTGCGTTTGGTGCTTTTTGGCGGTTCATACGATTTGGCGGCTCAGTGCATTTGTCGGTAGTCATGGTTTTTTTGCCAAGTATGTTCTGAAAAAGCCGCCCGGCGATTGAGGGGGTATACATTCGAGCCATTGGCTGTTAGAGGCAAGCTGAGTACAAGACCATGGTAGCGAGTAGAACCCGGTGCAAATTTGTAGTCTTGAAGGTTGGGCTTAAGACCAGTCTCTCCTCAGTTGGCCTTTCAGTGGTTCAGCGGCTGGCCACCTTAGTGCCTCAGATTTTTTTTGTCAAATGAGAGAACGGCAGCGATAGGATACCGGGTTTAATGTGGTGCGTCATCGGTTTTTGAATATCAGGTTATATCCGGAAAGTTACCAGGCATCCAGAAGCGGCCTCTTCATCATCAAAAACTCCCTGGAAAGATCCGACCTTTATCTCGGCCAGGCCGAAAAATTCGGTTAAGCCCTTAAGACTACGGAAGGCGTAACACCTGCCGATGGTTTTATCGCTGGTCGCGTAGGGTCGGTCCGGGACTTCCGCAAGGGTCATGGGAAAGGCCTGAATGAACTTCTCCTTATAGAATTCCGGCGGTCTGAACTCGCCGCCGTACTATGGAGTAGGTAGAGAGTGTAGAGGAATGGGTGCTGCACGATGGCAAGATCCGGGTAACGGTCGCGGAACGCCCAGTTGAATGTCTGGGCATAAGTCCTGAAGATCTCCAGATAAACGCTACCCATGCCATTTTCCATAGCAAGGCGGCATTTTTTTGTGAGGATAAACCTGTCTTTGTACTTCCTTATGAGACCGGCCATGCAGGCTACAATCCGAACAGTGTGTAAATCGAAAAAATCAGGCTCTGTGTTTATCCCGCCCAAAAGAGCTTTATCCGGGGATGCCTCCCAGTAGGCCTGGGCCGCTTCCTGAGAGAACTGTCTCGGCCGGTTACCCTTTGCTGTGGCCTTAAGGCAGCCCCTGCCTATTGCGTCTGCATCTCTATATCCGTCTTTGTTCCACAAGTCTACGGTAATGCTCGCCAAGCACTGTCAATATGCATGCCTTGCACCCCATCGCGGCATGCCACATGTGTGGCGCATCGACTGGAACAACGAGGTTCACGCGGTTGTACTTTTGCAGAATTGCAAACTTAGCTGTGTTCTCCGGATTCGGACTCAGAATGCCCGAGACCTGGTTTTCGCGCTCCGGTTCAAATGAAGGATCGAGCCAAAATTCGGACCCTGGAGACGGGAAGAACTCTGTGATTCGCTGAAGCTCCAGTAGACTGATTGGTGGTTGGACTTTCCGCAAGGATACGAAGCTTTTAATATTGGTCTTAAACACGGGCCGCTGATCCCACGGGCCAAGTGACTGGTCAATGTGCGCGTAAACGCTGCCTGGAGTCACATCTCCTACCAAGTTCCCTGCCGCCCCGTTCAGAGCATCAACAAAAAGCGTTGTGAATATGCCGGCACCGTTCTTCTCGGTCGCGTATTGGTTTGCTGTAGATGCGGTGAGGATCGTGATCCCTTCTTTAAGTTCGGCGCTTGTTGGAGCTGAAGGGCTCGCCCCCGCAATACCAGAATGACAGCTATCGAGCACGATGATTCTGTTTCTGGCAGCAGACTTATTTGCAAATGTAAGGACATCACCTATCGGAATGCCCTCGTCACCTGTCTTTGAATCGCCAGCGATAAGGTACCCACCGGTCTCCTCGATGTGACCATGCCCAGCAAAATAGAAAAGCGCAATATCGCACTCACCCGAGAATAGATCCCGAATATGGTCTCTTAATTCCGACCGCAAGACTGGTTCAGTCGGTCCAGTACCAGATAGAAGCTTGACCCCAAAGTTTACGGTGCCATCACTGTTTCTCTCCAGAACGCTCTTTACAGCGTGCGCGTCATCGACACAGCCGTATAGCTTGGAGGCATGCTCATAATAGTTAATTCCGACTACAAGGGCCTTCCGCATGGCTCGTTATCTCTCTCCGCTGATCAGCGTCTTCAGATTGGGCCATGTCCACTTGTAGACCTTGTCTGCTAACGTTCCTGATATGGGCTTTGTGCAGGTCTTGTCCGCATAGGCTGCCAAGAGGAAGTACTCCTTGTCCTTTTCCTGAGCAATCGTCAGTTCGGCAGCCACGCCGCTTGCCTTATGTGTGTACTCACCACAAAGGACAATTACCACGTCGATGTTGTCCATTCGATGCCGGACCTTTTCCTTCCAGTCACCGGTTAGATGCTCCTTCACTGAAGCGTCTTGAAAGTCGAACGGACTATCAGGTAGTTTTGCTTGTCCGGCGAGCATGGTCTTTGTACCTTCGTCATGATCGATGTCGAAGCTGATGAATACTCTTTTCTTTGTGGTCATGTTTAGTCTCCTTTGGAGGTATGCCAGCTGACCTCACCCTCGAAATTAAAGCCACTTGAAAGTAGCGTCTCCGTGCGCGATTGAAGCCACATCTTAAAACCTCCATATTAATGTTTTCTATCTTTTGGCGGGCACGGGTCGTTTCCGTAGCTGTCCCGGTCCTGTATCTTGCCATCCTTTCCGTGAATGAAAAGCTCTACACCCTGGTTCTTGGCAATCTCTTTACCGACCTCAAGGGCCTCTGCCTTGGTGGGTGTTACCTTGGTTAGCCTGCTATTACCTTCACCTCTGATCCCCCAGCCATTTTCGGTAGGTACAATATGCTGATTTTTCTTAGACATAGACGGACCTCCTATGCAAATTTTAACTATATATTGCCACAACATATTGTGGCAGGCAAGTCCAAAAAATACAAGATATGGGAAAATTAGCAAGCAAAAAGGAGATGTCAGCAACACCTCCTTTCTTTCTACGAACAGGTATTGTTCTCAAATCATTAAGAACCGGGTGGCAAGAAGATGGATAAAGGGTTATTGGACAAGAGCCGGGGCTTTGTTGAAAAAGTAATATCAAGGTGAAGACTTTGAGGAGGTCTAACTTGGATAACGAATCTGTTAAAAACCAGAACCCGGCGGCTTACTTCAATGAGGGGCTAAGCTGTTTTAAAAACGGCGATAATCGTAAGGCCCTGGAATATTTTCAGATGGCGCATGAGCTGGACAGGGATAGCCCTCGGAACGCTTCGTATTACGGGCGCCTGCTAGCGATATGCACAGGTGATTCGGCGCGCGGTTTGGAGTTGTGTACATGGGCTCTGAGGAAGGAGAAGGAGATAGCCCATCACATCAATCTTGGCAAGGTTTATGAGATATCAGGGAACGCTATGGCCGCGCAACGGGTTTATCGGCTGGGCCTTGATTATTTTCCCAAATGCAGGGAATTACAGGAGGAATACTGGGGATACACCAGGAAAGGGCCGGTGGTGTCGTTTCTTGATCGCGCGCATTCGTTAAATAGAAAGCTCGGAATATTGCTCAGACGGGTCCTGCCTGTGTGGAAGGAGAGATATGCCGTAAAGCTTGCGGGCGGCAGACTTGATGAGGAGGAGATACGTGAACGGCTGTGCTCGGTATTCCGGAAGATAGCCGATGGTAAGGTGACGAGGGAAGGGGGAGCGATGTTTTTGAAGGACCTGCTGAGGAGGGCCGAAGCAGGGCTGGTGGTTGAAGAACTCGAGCGGCTGACGGCGTGCCCCCCTTCAGGGGTTTACGTGAGAACTATATTACATACGATTCTTTTGACACGAAACGACCTCTTCATAAACATATTATCGAAGTTTCTGACGCATGCTGACGAGGAGACGGTAGTCTTCGCGGCCAAGGGGCTTGCTGGGCTTCGTAGCTTTGAGTCTTTCAAGGTCCTTGTAAAACATCTGGACTATGACGATTACCTTTGCAGGAAAGCTGTCGCAGAGGCATTGGCTGAGGGCTTCGGCCGGGACGGGATTGAAGCTCTGAAGCATCACATAATGGCGGTCAACGGGTATATGTACAAGCTGACCTCAATAGAGGCGCTTTTAAAGAGTAGAGACGGCGTAAGGGCGCTTGTGGAGATTATAGCCTTTGAAGAGACCGGCGGCATGTCGCAGATTATACTGGAGGCGGTCCGGGGTCGCGTTGCCCATAGGCCTCAGGAACTGGATTTTTTGAAGAAGTCCCTGCATGTGATATTGGAGGCCGGAGGCCGCGAGGCCGTGCTGGTTACGGCGGAGGAGTTGATTAAGGCGCTGGAGCGTTCTTTTAGATAAGAACAGACCCACAGGTGGCGAACATAAATGGGTTCTATCATTACGGAGTTGGATCACATGGCCTAGTCGAGAAAAGCGTTTACAGTTGAAGATTGTTTAAGTAGAAAGGTTTTCCTGTTAGGGAATTTCTGAATAATTCAAGTTCATCAAAACCATGAATTGCCAGAAAAGAAGAAAAAAAGGGTCTGTTAACTGAACTGTGTCAACCTTGCTGAAGTAAAGAAGATGATGTATAAAACTTCAGGAGGGTTGGTCTTCTTTGAGGGCCACTTAAACTTTAAGGACGGCCAAGAACTCCCTGCGCTCTTGGCGTAGGGTTTTCACTTTTGCTATCTACCATCTATTTTGCGAGATGAGGATCAGCTCTATATTCCCCTTACCGCTGGAATTGGATTATATTTTGAGACCCAATTTGTCTCAATCCGGGAGGATTATGACATCAACACTCATACCGAGCCTTAAAGGGTTTTTTTCGCTCAGCTCTATTTTTACCTGAATTATCTTCATGTCCATGTTCTTCTCGGCGTTGTTCGGTTTTATCTTCCTGTGGCCCGCGTAATCGGATATCTCCCTGACCGTCCCTTTAAATACTTTTCCCGGATATGCGTCGCAAGTCACTTCAGCCGTATCCCCGACTTTAATCCTGCCGATATCCGTCTCATCGACCTCGGCGTTTATCCGTGTCCTTTCGATATCGGCTATGGCGACAAGGGGGCTTTCAGGGTCTGCCATCTCGCCATCTTCAAGGAATTTGCGGATCACCTTGCCTGCTATATGCGCCTTTATAATGCTCTTTTCCAAAAGTTCATTATAATATCCAACCGTAGCTTCTGCCTTTGTTAGCATGTCCTCATAAAGTTTCAGTGTTTCTTTCTTTGGCCCATTCTCCAGAAGAGTTTTCTCCTCCAACGCCTCGTTTACCCTGGCATCTGCTACGAAGAAATTTCTTTCCTTCTCATCAAGAGCCGCCTTAGGGATTATCCCCTGTTCATATAGCTGTCTGTTCCTGTCAAGGTGTTTCTTCGCCAAATCCAGTTCAGCCTTTGCAGCCTGATAATTCGCTTCAGCCTTTTTTATCTCTTCGACTCTCGCCCCTGAGGCAACCTCAGCAAGGCGCGCTTTCGCAACAGCAACCTCGCCTTCGGCCTCCTTTAATCTTGCCTGTACATCCTTATTATCGAGCCTTGCTATCAAAGCGCCCTTTTTGATCCATTCACCTTCTTTCACAAAGAACTTATCAATCTTTCCAGTAATCTCGCTCGACGCCCTTATATCAAAGCCTGGCAGAGCTTCAACCTTTCCCTCGGCGGAGACATGCCTTGGGGAGATGCTCTCTTCCAGTGGTGGATCCTCAGCCTTTCTGGAGGCAAGCGTGAAACCAGCGGCCACAATGAGGATCAAAACTGCTATTATCAGCGCCTTCTTCAAGTTTTCAGCCTCCCGTCTTCCATGAAGACAACCCGGTGCGCGAACGCCTCGGTCTTTGGGTCATGGCTCACTATTGCGACTGCTTTACCAAAGCCTTCGGCCAGTCCCTTCAACAGGCTTAAAACCTCCGTCGCGTTCTTGCTGTCAAGATTTGCGGTCGGCTCATCGGCAAGTATAACCGGAGGGTCACCGGCAAGCGCCCTCGCAAAGGCCACTCTCTGCTTCTCGCCGCCGCTTAAGTCCCTCGGATAGAAATCTTTCCTATGATTCAGCTTGACCATCTCCAAAAGATGCAATGCCTGCGCCCTGACATTGCCTTTATTTTGCCCCTTGAGGCGCAATACGGCCTCAACATTTTCAGCAGCAGTAAGCGACGGGAATAGATTGAAAGACTGGAATACGAACCCGAAGTACCTCTTCCGTATATCGGGGAGCATATCCTCACAGAGCGCTGTAACAAGTTTACCGCCGACCGATACCTCTCCGCTCGTGGGATGGAGGATACAGCCCATCATGGAAATAAGCGTGGTCTTGCCGGAGCCCGATGGCCCCATTATCAGAAGGACCTCCCCCTTTCTTAGAGTTAAGGATACAGAATCCACCGCGAGGACGCGTACGCTGCCTTCAATATATTCCCTGCTTATGTTCATCGCCTCAACCATATTCGATTTACCCTCTGAAAACCATTACAGGGTCCAGGGTTCGGACCTTTCTGATCGAGAAAAAGGCGGCAAGTAAACACGTACAGAGCATTACCAGGAAGATCGGTACGAAAACCCAAAACCCCAGATAAAGATCGACCCCGCCCTTCTCCATGCCCTGCCTCGCCATAAGAAGAAATAAAGAACCTGCTGTATATCCGATGATCACGCTTATGCCGGTCTGAATAAATATCATCTTATATATGTCGCTATTTTTCGCTCCGATCGCCTTGAGCGTCCCGAGCTCCCGCAGATGCTCCATGGTGTTTGTATAGATCGTCTGCCCTACTATCGCCCCTCCGACAGCAAGACCAAGAACAGCGGTGAGAAAGAAGCCCATTCCCATGCCGGTCTGGACAGTCCAGTACATGACCGTTTTATAGATGAAGCCCTTTCTCGTGTATACGTCATTATCCCGCAGCTGCGAGTTCAGTTCCTTTACTATCGAGTCCAGTTTTTTCGCATCCCTGACCTTTACGACTATAAAAGAGGTCTGGTTTTCCGGATATAGCTCCTTTGTGCGATCGTAAGAAATGAAGACTATGGGGGCGTTTATGAAATTCCTTATGCCTTTGGAAAGTCCGACGAGTTTGAACCTGTTTCCGCCGAGTTCCCAAATGCTGCCGGTATTAAGACTTCCAAGCCTCTGCTCTGAAGTCTTATCCATGATCATATATCTCCCGCCTTTGACATCATTTATGCCGCCCTCAAGCATCGACCATGGTGCACCGGTGCCGGAATCCGGGTTGAATCCGAGTACCTGCACCTGCTCCACCCCGCCGGCCGGTAACTTGAGCATAGCCATGGTCAGTATAAGTCTTTCTGCCTGCCAGATTTGCGGATGTGACCGAACCCTGTTTATCCTTTCTTCAGGAAAGGGTCCTGTGAAGTCAAAACACTGTATATTTTTAGATGTAATCCAGATATCAGCATCAACATGCCTGATGATGTTTGTCGCATTGCCCATGAAGCCGATATACATGCCGACCTGCATAAGGACGAGCACGGTGGAGAAGGCTACGCCGAAAACCGTTATAATCAGCCTTGCTTTTTCATGGGCGAGTGTCTTTAACGCCAGCCATAGCATATTAATGCTCGAAGGTATGTTTAAGAAGATAAGTGCCGGTCTTCATAAAAAACTTTAAACTGGCACTACACATTCTTCCTGATAGCTCCTGCCTCCTCGGGGCTTTCAATCTTGAGAAGATCGCCCCGTTTAAAAGCGGCGGCTTATTCCAAATAGCGATTGACGGCGGTATCAGGTGCCACCAGCCCTTGTAATTGTCGTATTCTATAACCGCCTTTGCCAAACTGAAAGCGACCCTATCAAGGGAGGCTTTCAGTGATTCCGAGAGATGATGGCGGAACATTGAATAGAAGATAAGATCAAAAGAGCGCTCATTGAAAGATTTATCCATCTCGAATATGTCGTTTTGACACAATACAACGGCGTGCTTGGCGTTATCGATAGCGAGAAGGCGATATAGGAAGTCCTGAGTCAGTTCTTCGACTTCGTAAATATCGATTACATCTTCAAGACCACGCAGGTTTGCTCTCGCGATTTCCTTTACGACCAAGGATTTATCTACCCCTCCGAAAATCAGCCTCTTTTGGTATCCAGATTCTTTCAGCCTCTCTATGACCTGCCGCTCAGCCTCCATGCCGCCGCAACCGAAATTAACCAGTATCCGCGGATTTTTTTGGAAGATGAATTCAACGATATCATTAACCAACGGTTTGATAAGTCCCGGAAACTTCCTCCGCTCAATCTCGATGAGGCCCTCATGCATCTCCCTTACCCACTCCGGCAAAGGGAAATCCGTCAGTTCAAGCAGCCTTTCAGGGGCGATTTTTGGAGCCCTGAATAAAAGCCAGATGATATATGCAGTGGCTGATTGTGATGCCTTAAAGAAAGCCAGGTTCTCATCGATGGCGTATCCGGCGAATGATTCTTTCTCTCTCAGCAACTCCAGATCACGGATTATCACCGCTATCATCTCCTTCCTATTCATGCGAATCACCAATTTTCGGACCTGATATCAGGGGGCAGCTTGAACGAAGTTGCCGAAGGCCTGCCGCCATGTCCGATTCTAAAGACCATTGCGATGACCTCAGTTGAGACGCCAAATGAATCGATAATCTTTTTGTAAGCCTCTTTAATCAGCTCCACATGCTCTCCCGGCATTTCACTGGTATCGCCGTCGGCTATCCTTTTCCCGAGGTATGCGACCCCAGTAATCGGGCTTACGCAGAGTCCGGCCTTTGTCGCCTTAAGCCACATCCTCTGGAACACCCTGCCTGCCATGACATAGCCCCTCTTTGAATCATCCGGCATAATTATTGCGCCTATCGCGCCGGACGAGGCATAAAGCCTGGCACTCTGCTTTGGAAGGAGTCGAGAGGCGCCCAATTTGTTCAGCACCTTAAGAAGGCTCCAATTCCGGAAAAGCTTCAAGGCTACCTTTTCCGGGGGCTTTAGTTCGAGTGTTTTTACATACATTCCGGCCCTTCTCTCCCTGGCCTCTTCCTCAGTCCATACTATATGGGTAAAAAGCACGTCATGTATGTACCTGTTTTCAAGTATTAGCCTTTCATTGAGGCTTATGGCCTCGGCAAGAAAATTGATCTTCGCGCGGTCCTCAACCAGCCTTATTTCACCGCAGCCGATATCTCCAGAGGCCGAGAGTATGTCGCTCTTCTCACTTTTCAAAAGCGGCTCGGCCCTGTATGGCTTCCTGTTTGTCGAGCGCTCAGCTATATAAGCAAAAAGCGGGTCTTTTTTTATAGCCTCGTTTTCCAGCGCTACGATTGCGACGTGATTTGAATCCGAATCGTCGGGGAACAAGGTTATTCCGGCCCTGCATCCAGCATCGGATGCCGCAAGCGCAATATTTTCAATAACCGCGCCGTGCGCCAGATACGCCCCTCTCTGTCTGAAGTTATATAGGGTCAGGTCCCTGTCCGAAATGTTAAAGATATGAATCTCATTCCTTCTTATCACAAAACGCCATGGCTGGGCATTGTCGCCTGAAGGCGCCAGCACCGCGATCGACAGTATCTTCTCAATAATATCCTTCATGATTTACACCGCCTTTTTTAAAGGTTCAGCATCTTTCTGAACACATCCGTACTCTCCTGACGATTGATCTGCTCAGCCTGAGAGTTAAAGGCCGGGTCTAATTTCTCATCAAGGGATACGAGCGCCCTGTTCCTTTCCAGGGGTTGCCCGGCAAGTATCTTTCTGACGCAATAAGCGACTGCTGAGCCGTTGAGGAGGGCGGCGCCGCCGAGTTGCGGCCATGAGACTATGGTCTTTCCCATCTTGGGAAGAGATTCCTGCATGCGAACTGCCGTATTCTCAGGCCCTATGTGTTTCGCTATTGTGCTGCCTATCCCGAACTTGTCCAGTCCGGCCAATGACTCATAGGATAAATCGCCGATTCTGCCATGAAAAAAAGGCAAGTCGGGCTCCTTGTCATACCTTTCTATGTCTATAACCGCGTTGTCTCCGTTATCGGCGCCCATTACGACGGGTATTCTCAGGCGCCTTGCCTCTTCCCGCGCCAAATACTTCACTGCCAGATTATCAAGCTCGTCTATAAAAACATCCAGCTTTGGAGGCCCTTCAAAGAAACCTTTTATGTTCTCCTTGTTCAACCCTTCCCTGAATAGTTCAATCTCAGCATACGGATTCAAAAGATATATCTGCCGGGCCGTTATGTCTACTTTCGGCATACCCAGACAATCGATCCCTGCGCGTATCCTGTTGAGGTTGGTAAGAGCCAACCTGTCAAAATCAGCCAGACGGAAGCGTCTTCCACCTCCCTGCAGCGCAATCGCCAAAGCTACGCTGTTTCCAACGCTCAGCCCGCCGATGCCGATAACCGAGTTGTAGAATTTATTTTGCTCATCCATATTTATCAAATTTCTGTTGCGTGCCGTCCTCACTGCCTGAAAATCCGTGTCCTCAAGAATATGCACAAGTAGCCCCAGCCAGGGGAAGTGCGCCCATCTCCCCTGTTGCCAAAGAGGGGTCTGCCGCTGAAGCGCTTCGAGGTAAGCTGAGAATTTTCCTTCAAATTCCGGAGAATATACATAGCTGGGGTTCTCGACCTGAAAAAGCTCACGCTGCTGACTCTCATAGTCGTCAACGACCTTCTGAATGCGGCCGCCTTTGAATAATTCTTCCATGAGAGACCTGTCGTCATTTCGAGAAAGATTCAGAATATACGGCCTTGATTCGGTCGCCTGCCCTGCTTTGTTTTTTATCAAATGCTCCAATGTCATGGTTTTCGCCTTTTCAAGCCCTAACCCATTTTTGTTTTGCGCCCGGACAGAAATAATCCGGATGCTCATACGGCAGAAGAACGATCCTCGGGACTACTTTTTCACCGAGAGAGCCGTGATTATTCCTGTACTCCGAACTCTTCGAGATAAGGTTTCTAAGGACGCATCCCTCGAGTTCACGCTCGATCATCTTCGTGCCTTCAATGCAAGGTTTCATCTCCACGCTGATTTGAAGGTATTGATCTTGTTTCTCATCGTATAATACTTGCATCGTGAACTTCCCGGTTACGAATCTCTCCGCCTGCTCCTCAATCAAAGCCTCTTTGACGAATTCCGGGTAGACCGTGGCCCCATAAAGCTTGACGGAAAGGTCCCGTCTTTCATAGACGTAAACAAAAGGCAGGCTGTAGAGGTGTTCTCTGATGCCATTCCTCTCGGCCTCATCCTGCAGGTCAATGCCGCAATCTTTTGTGATTCTTAATACTTCGCCCATGCTCAGAACCCCGCCGCTGTCGCCGACGGAATGCCTGACGAGAGGGAGCACGCTGTCGCCTGTGATTAAAATCTCGCCGTTCGGCGCCTCGAATGTCACAAAAAGAGGATTATAGTTCGCGAGCGTCGGCGTCTTATAGGATGAAGAAAACAGGCCTGAAAACAACCTGCCGTTCTCAACTGCAAGCCTCCTTATCAAGATAGCGGCAGGAAGCTCGTAGGCCATTGCCCCGATATCTGCCGTGCCGTAGATGTTACAGGTGTCGAGAAGCACATTCTTAATGCCTGTTTTTTCCGCCAGATAGTCCCGAAAATTTTCAGTAAACGCCTCCGCCGCGGTGAGCAGGCGAAGATTTAATTTCTTCAAATCAATGCCCTCGGCAGCCGCGTTGTCAATTAAGTCCTTTAAGAAGGGAGGGTACGCGCAGATAATGACCCGTTTGAACTTCGGGGCTAATTTCCTTAAAGCATTGAAAATTTCATGCTTGTTGACGCCCGGGTTTATAATCGAAAGCGGGTAATTTGCACGCCTTGCCGCCATGTCAAAGGTCTTGTATGTTATCAATCCACCTATCCATACCCCCATGCCTAGGCAGTTTATGAGGAGGCATCCCCCTCCCAAGTCCGAATCAACATTTTTCAGGAAAAGCTCGCTCAGGCTGGAGTTCTCGAACTCCAGCTTTTCGTTTCGCGGGAAATAGAATGGTTCGCCCGTAGAGCCCGAGGTGGCGCTGAACGTAATCTGTCTTTCGAGCGTGCCGCCCCAGCAAAGCATCTCAAGGGGATACTGCTGAAGGTAGTTTTTTTTGCTTACAGGTGGGACCAGCTGAAAGTCCTGCCAAGTCTTTACTTTCTCGTGTT
>Ga0209323_10001020_pt1 | contig 18539 bp, 19 predicted proteins | sample Rifsed19ft2_FD_184014 | JGI IMG/M metagenome (GOLD analysis project Ga0209323, IMG submission 184014) | Soil microbial communities from Rifle, Colorado, USA - sediment 19ft 2 (version 2) | ecosystem: Environmental > Terrestrial > Deep subsurface > Rock core/Sediment | place: Rifle, Colorado...
CTCTTTCCTGACCGTCAAACAGGCAGCCGCATGGAAGGACACCCTGTCGCTATGGACACAGGAGATAACGGCTTACCCCGAGCTCGGGGACGGCTATGTCCACCGGGGCATGACCTATGTCGCTCTCGGCAGGTTCAACGAGGGCATAGCCGACCTCACGAAGGGCATAGGGCTCAAGCCCGGAAAAAAGGTGCTCTTCGACGCCTACTCGCACAGGGGGGTCGCCTACGGCAACGTAGCCAAGGTGCCCGAGGCCATAGCGGACTTCACCCAGGCCCTTTTCATTGACCCGAAGAGCAAGCTCACATATCAGAACAGGGCCGCCTCGTACATGCAGCAGAGGACGTACTGGAAGGCGATCGCCGACTTTCAGAAGGCGGCCTCGCTCGAGCCGATAGACGGAGCCTCCTACACTGAGCTGGGGCTTGCCTACGCAGAGACTGGCGACAGGGAGAGCGCGTATATAAGCCTCAGGAAGGCCGTAGAGCTCGGGGATAACGCGGCCTTAGATCACCTCAAGGTACTGGAAGGCAACTGAGTATGTTCTTCTCAAATCCTGTTCAGCCCTGGTTTCCTTAGACCTCATGCAAAAATCTGCCTCAAAAGCGCTCATACTTTTAGCCGCCCTTATTTCCGCTGCCGTTACATTCGGGGTCTATCTCCCGTCCCTGGAAAACGGCTTTGTGAACTGGGACGACCATCTGTACGTAACCGACAACCCGTATATCCGCGTCCTTGACCTGAAATGGGCCTTTACCGCGGTGGTTGGCGACCACTGGCTGCCATTAACGCTTTTGTCTTTCACATTGGACCATGCCATCTGGGGTATGGACCCGTTCGGCTTTCACCTTACAAATTCCATATTGCACTCAGCGAACACAGCTCTTGTCGCCATTCTGGCAGCCAGGCTGGCCGGTACGAGAGAAGGATTCCGGATAAAGGGGCTCTTTGTCATAGCGCTGGCCTCAGGCCTTCTTTTCGGCGTTCATCCGCTCCGTGTGGAGTCCGTGGCCTGGATTACTGAAAGGAAAGACGTCCTGAACGCCCTGTTTTTCCTATTGAGCCTCCATGCCTATCTAAGCTATGCAAAAAGCCCCTCAAGGCCGTCATATTATTACTTCTTGACCCTCTTCTTTTTCATACTGTCGCTTCTATCCAAACCCATGACGATAACCATGCCGCTGCTCCTCCTTATAATCGACTTTTACCCTCTTGGCCGCGTAAGAACAAAAGGCCTTAAACACCTGGTCATCGAGAAGCTCCCGTTTTTCGGTTTAAGTTTCATGGTCGGGGTCCTTTCAATATTGACGCAGAGCGGGACATTGGTCCCCATTGAAAAGATGCCTCTGGCCGACAGGCTGCATATTGCCTCCAGGGGCGCCCTCTTTTATATTTACAAGACCTTTGTGCCCTTGAGCCTTGCCCCTCTTTATCCCAGGGACTTCGAATCGGGCTTAAACCTGTACTTCGCCGCGTACGCGCTCCTCCTGGCATCCATAACCGCGTTCACGGTATTGATGCTCAAAAGGACCGGGGCCTTGCTTTCCGCATGGGCATATTACCTGGTTACGCTCCTGCCAGTAATCGGCATCCTGCAGCTCGGGAAGCAGGCTGCCGCCGACAGGTACATGTATATCCCCGGCATAGGCCTCGCGGTCCTGGCGGCGGCCGGGGCCGGGTATCTTGTCCGCCGGAATGAAAAGGCGTTTGCCCCGATGCTGGCCGCGGTAGCGGTAATATCGGCGCTCCTTTCCTTTCTCACCGTAAAGCAAATAAGCGTCTGGAAGGATTCCGTCTCTTTATGGACGCAGGAGATAAAAGTGTTCCCGGATTATGCCAACGGGTACGTGGGACGCGGGATAACCCACCTGTTGAATGGAAATTCCAGAGAGGCTGCGGCTGACCTGACCAAAGGCATAGAGCTTAAGCCCGGCTCAAAACTCCTCTTTAACGCCTATTTTCACCGGGGCATCGCATTCAGCAGTATCGGGCGCATACCGGAGGGAGTGGCGGATTTCACCAAGGCCCTGGATTTAGAACCAGAAAACGGCGATTACAGGCCGGTCTACCAGAACAGGGCCGCCGCCTACATGAAATCCGGCGAATACGCACTGGCCCTGGAAGACCTCCGGAAAGCCGCCTCGCTTCCTCCTGTTGACGCGGAGTCCTATACAAAACTCGGGCTTGCCTACGCAGAGATCGGCGACAGGGAGAGCGCGTATATAAGCCTCAGGAAGGCCGTAGAGCTCGGGGATAACGCCGCCGTAGAGCACCTCAGGGCGCTCGAAGGCAACTGACGGAGAAAGTTGGCTTGCATCAGGGATAATTACGTGGTTATAATAGCCGCCGTAGATCCCTGAAAGGAGAATTCCCATGGCAGGCGTAAACAAGGTCATACTGGTCGGCAATCTCGGAGCAGACCCGGAGATGCGCTACACGCCCGGCGGCATGGCCGTGGCCAACTTCAAGCTGGCGACCTCTGAGAACTTCAAGGATAAAGAGGGCAACAAACAGACCAAGACCGAATGGCACAAGGTCGTGGCCTTCGGCAAGCTCGCCGAGATATGCGGGGAGTACCTTTCAAAGGGCAAGCAGGTCTACATAGAGGGCAAGATACAGACCAGGAGCTGGGAAGACAAGGACGGCAACAAGAAGTACACGACCGAGATAGTCGTCAACATCATGCAGATGCTGGGCGGCAGGGGCACTGAGGCCGGAGCAGGCGCCGCGGCTTCCGCAGCGGACGTCACGGCAGACGAGATACCGCCCTCTGACATAGACGACGTGCCGTTCTGACGTCATTGCGAGGAGCGTAGCGACGAAGCAATCTCCCCCGTTCGGTGCAAATATGAGATTGCTTCCCCTTCGCTCCGCTCAGGGCTTCGGCTCGCTCGCTCGCTTTTGACTGCAGACTGCTTTTCAATTAAACTTACCCGAATTCCACTATGACCAAGCCCGAAGTAGTATCCCCGGCAGGGAACCTCGCATCGCTCAAGGCCGCCGTTGACAGCGGCGCCGACGCCGTGTACCTCGGCTTCAACGACGCCACGAACGCGAGGAACTTCGAGGGGCTGAACTTCACCCCGGCAGAGCTTTCTGAGGGAATAAAATACGTACGCTCAAAGAACAGGAAGTTCTTCGTAGCCATAAACACCTTTCCGCAGAATGATACATGCCCCAAATGGTACAAGGCCGTGGACAACGCGGTAGAGCTCGGGGCTGACGCGGTCATAATAGCCAACATCGGCGTGCTCCGCTATGCCAGAGAGCGCTACCCTGACGCCAACCTCCACCTCTCTACACAGGCAAGCTCGTCTAACTACGAGTCCATAAACTTCTACAGGAAGCACTTCGGCATAAAGAGGGTGGTGCTGCCGAGGGTCTTGACAATCCCGGAGATGAAGGCGTTGAAGGAGCACACCGGCGTCGAGATAGAGGTCTTTGCGTTGGGCGGCCTCTGTATAAACATAGAGGGGCGCTGCTACCTCTCCTCGTACGTCACCGGCGCTTCGACCAACACCGAGGGCGCCTGCTCTCCGTCGCGCTTCGTGCGCTTTGTCTCGAACTCTGACGGCGGCATGTCCATAACCTTGAACAACGTTACGCTCAACAGGCTCGGCAAGAACGAGTCTTCCCCCTACCCCACCTGCTGCAAGGGGCGTTATATAAGGCCTGACGGCGAGTACGCCTATGCCTTTGAGGAGCCTGAATCCCTGAATATATTGGAGGTCCTGCCAGGGCTCATGGACGCGGGTGTCGCGGCCCTGAAGATTGAGGGGCGTCAGCGGACAAAGACATACGTGGCCGCCATGACGGGCGTGCTGAGAGAGGCGATAGACTCCTGTTACAGGGATTTTAAGGGATACAAGGTGCGCCCCGAATGGAGCGCGAGGACCATAGCGACCTTCGAGGGCACGAGAGAGACCCTCGGGTCATACCTCGTCAAGTAGTCTCTTTTTCCACCACGTACTCGACCTTCCGTTCCGGCGCGGCCTTAAGCGACAAGACCCTCATCACAAGCTCCCTTGTCCTCACCTTCTCCACCTTCCTCACCTCCTTCAGCTTGAAAGGCACGGCAAAGGCTATGGCGAACCTCATCAGGGCCGAGATGAGGATGATGTTCATCAGCGGGAACTCGAAGAACCACGCAGGCACCCTCTGCGCCAGGAAGCCGCCGATGAGAGCGCCAAAAAAGAGCGCGACCCCGGTGAAGACGTTGAAGTAGGCGATGCACCGCGCCCTCTTTCCGGGCGAGGACGCGTCGTAGATGAAGTTCGAGGCCGAGAGGTTGAAGCCCGCCCAGGCAAAGCCCGAGAACATCTGGACGAAGAAGAGGTATACGGGGTTCTGGTTTATGAGCCACAGCAGCGGTATGAACGCGACGAGGTACGATGTTATCCTCAACACCTTCAGGTTCCCTGCCCTGTCCGAATGCACGCCCCACCTCTGGTTGACGACAATGGCCGTGAAGGCCGCGGCGAGGTTTATGAGCGTGTAGGTCAGGTAGCCGAATTTCAAGTCCCTGAGCATGAAGACCGCGAAGAATGGCGAGGCTATGTTGACCGAGAACTTTGTGGCGGCGACGAAGACGACGAACTTCGCGAAGTTGCTCGAAGGCATGCGCGAGATGAAGTCTTTGAGCGAGAAGTAGTCCTCCTCCCTGTGCTTCAATTCCGGCTCGTGCATCTTCATCATGTACCTCCACGAGACGAGCCTGAAGACAAAGGCGAGGCCGAATATCACGCCGAAGCCTATGAGGGCGTTAACCCGCTCCGCCTCGTGGAGGATGAAGCCGGCGGCAAAGGTAGAGACTATGGCGACTATGCCAAGTACCCTGCTGCGCCAGCCGAAGTACTCGCCCCTCCTGTCCTCGTCCACGATATCGGTCATGAGGCTCCCCCATGCCGGCATTATGAATGCGCCGCAGGCGGTGAAGAGCGTGACCATGGCAATGAAGACCGCCACGCTGTAGCTCCCCATCGCGAATGTGGCCATCATGGGCAGCAGCATCAGGGACTGGAGCACGATGAAGATGCTTATCACCTTTTTGCGGGAGCGGAGCTTCTCGGAGATATCCGGGCTCTTCAACTGTATTACCGAGGCGAAGAGGTGGGGGAGGGCGCTAAGGATCCCTACGTGCTTGACGGTCCCGCCCAGGACGAGAAGAAAGGGCGTGAAGTAATCGACCGTAAAGCCGTTCATCATGCTCACGAATACCCCATCCTTGATGGAGTACCGCAGGCTTCTCTTTTTTTGCGGTTCTTCGGGTTCCATGAGATAAAACGTTTCTTGGCGGGCGCGGGGCGAGCGAAAAAATCAAAAGCTGAGTAGCCGCCGTAAGAGTCCTATTCTCGCATAAAATCAACTGCTTAGATACTATTTTCTGTCCCGGCGAGGGACCCGGCCCCTCTTTTAAAATTGACAATCTCCCGCCATGTACCTACAATATATTAGGAAAATACGAGTTGTCGCGGAGGTTACGCGCTATATGCCGATCTATGAATATATCTGCCAGAAGTGCGGCAAGGAGTTCGAGGTCCTGCAGAAGTTCTCGGACGCGCCGGTAAAGAAATGCATCCACTGCTCCGGCAAGGTTGAGAAGAAGATATCCTCCTCTGCCTTTCACCTGAAGGGCTCGGGCTGGTACAAGACCGACTACGCCTCAGGCGAGAGCAAGAAGGAAAAGACGGAGAAGACGGAGAAGAAGGATAAGCCTGACTGCTCGTCCTGTCCGAACTGCTAAGATTGCTAAATCATTACGTTATTTTGGCTGCTCAAAAAGCTCCATATGCGAGGCCCCAGTTAAATCGGGGAGCGAGGAATGAATCGTACTCTTTCCGTACGACGCAGTGACGAGCTTTGAGGCCAACAAAGCAGATGGACTTTTTCAGCAACCTTTACGAGTTGGCCCGGGTATCTCCCGGGCTGATTTTTTTATACAGGGGGCAGCGTGGGCGTAGAAGAGGTCGCTATCCGGGCCGCGAAGAGGGCGGGAGCGCTTCTAAGAGATAGATTCGGCTCTCCCGGGAAGGTCTCTTCAAAGGGGGACGAGGGTATAGTAACAGAGCTCGACCTGGCGGCCGACCGGCTCATAAAAGAAGAGATATGGGGCGCGTTCCCGAAGCACGGCATCCTCTCGGAGGAGAGCCCTGAAGCAAAAGGGCAGGAGCCAAGGAGATGGATAATCGACCCTCTTGACGGCACGACCAACTACTCCCATTCATTTCCCCACTTTTCAGTCTCAATAGGGTATGAGGAAAACGGCGTTGTTACCTTCGGCGTCGTCTACGACCCCATGCGAGATGAGCTATTTACCGCCAAACCCGGCAGGGGCGCCCATCTGAACGGCGGTCGTATCAAGGTTTCGTCTACCGCCGACATCCAAAACAGCATCCTTGCCTTCGACTTCCCGAGGGTCATGGCCTCTCCGGGGGCAGACGTATTCAAGAGCTTCGCCGCGTTGACCAAGAGGGCGCGGGCGCTCCGCACAATAGGTTCAGCCGCGTTAGAGCTCTGTTATGTTGCCTGCGGCAGGATAGAGGGCTACTGGAACTACAGGTTCCATTCATGGGACGCGGCGGCCGGGAGCCTCATCTTAAAAGAGGCGGGCGGCAGGATAACCGATCTCAAAGGAGGCCCGTTTACGCTCGAATCAACACAGTGCGTCGCGAGCAACGGCCTTATCCATGACGCGATACTCAAAGGGATAGCGTGATGGGCTCCAATCCGATAATATGAACGGCGCAAAGGGCGATATGAGGACTGATATAAAGAGGCTGGCCATAGAGAGCGCGCGCAAGGCTGGCGGCATATTGAAGGAGAACCTCGGCAGGAGGAAGAGCGTCGAGTTCAAGGGCGCGATAGACCTTGTCACAGAGGTCGACCGCCTCTCAGAGGACTTCATTGTGGGCGAGATAGAGCGGGCCTTTCCGGGCCACGGCATACTGGCGGAAGAGAGCGCCGAGAAGGTAAAGGCATCGCCGTACAAATGGATCATCGACCCGCTCGACGGCACGACCAACTTCTCTCACGGCTTCCCCTTCTTCTGCGTCTCTATCGCCTTCGAGGAGCATGGGAAGGTTGTCCTCGGGGTGGTCTACGACCCGATGATGGACGAGCTATTCACCGCTGAAGAGGGGCATGGGGCATTCCTCAACGGGGAGAGGATACGGGTATCCGGCACAGACTCACTTGATACGAGCCTGCTTGCGACCGGCTTCCCCTATGACCTGCGCTCGTCAAAGGAGAACAACATCGACCACTTCGCGCGCTTTTCCATCAAGGCCCAGGCCATAAGGCGGGCAGGCTCGGCTGCCCTGGACCTCTGCTATACGGCATCAGGCAGGTTCGACGGCTACTGGGAGATGAAACTGAGGCCCTGGGACGTGGCTGCCGGGGCGCTTATAGCTGCCGAAGCCGGCGGGAAACTGACTGACTTCAAGGGCGGCCCATTCTCTATCTACGGCAGGGAGTGCCTTGCCTCGAACGGCCTCGTGCACGACCAGATGGTCCGCATTCTCACCAAAGAGGAGCAGTAAGTGATAAACATCGTCTTGAGGCTCATCATCCTCATTGCTGGCATATTCCTCGCGGCCTATCTCGTTCCCGGCGTAAACGTCGCGGGCTACAGCCCGGCCATAAAGGCGGCCGTGCTCCTGGGCGTGCTGAACCTCATCGTAAGGCCCGTCCTCATACTCTTTACCCTGCCAATAAACATCCTCACCCTCGGCCTTTTCACCTTCATATTGAACGGCTTTATCCTCTGGTTCGTGGGATATGCCATAAGCGGCTTCGAGGTGACGAGCTTTCTCTCTGCCATAGTGGGTTCTATCGTCATAAGTTTCCTCAATATAATCCTTAACAGGTTCGTCTGACCGCCCGTAATTTCCTTTCAAATCCGTTGAATTTCGCCTTCTGTTCTGCTACGATTCAATCCTGTGTTGATAGCAGAACACATTGAGAAAGGAAATTACTAAATGTTTGCCATTCCTCAAGATGTTTTGACCCCTGAAGACTGTATTTTCTATCATACTATTGATATTCCAAATCATGGGTTAATAGAGGGTTCCTGGGATTTGCGGGCAAATGTGGATGACTATTTGGGGCGAGTGGACTTCAAAAGCAAAAGGGTTTTAGAGGTCGGAACAGCCAATGGATATCTATGTTTTGAAATGGAACGCAGAGGGGCAGACGTGATGGGATATGACCTTTCACCAGCCCATAATTGGGATTATGTGCCTTATAACGGGGAAGTGGATAAAAAAGGCATAGAAGACAGAAAAAAACATATAGGAATGCTAAATCGGGCCTGGTGGTTTGGGCATAAGAAATTTAACTCTAAAGCAAAGGTTGTTTATGGTTCAGTCTATGATATTCCACAAACGATCGGGCCGGTGCATATATCGACTTTTGGATGCATATTGCTTCATTTGAGAGATCCATTTTTAGCTTTGCAGAAAGCCGCAATTTTGACCACTGAAACAATTATTGTTACAGAGATAATGCCAGTTTGGCTACGTAAGCCATCAGCATATGGACGGTTTTTTTTAAAACCATTTTTGAATCTTTTGAATCCTTCAATAATTTTTCTTCCAAATCCTGAAACAAAAATGCCGAATGATACCTGGTGGTATTTGCCGCCTGAGATAACATGTCGTTTTCTGAATATGCTCGGCTTCCCAAAACAGACAGTTATCATGCACACACAAACATATGATAACGCGCCAATATCTCTTTACACTGTCGTTGCTACAAAAAAATAAAACACCCCCCCTCCTTGACAGTTTCCTATTTGCTGGTTTAATTAAGCTAAGGTGTCCAGAGACAAAATCTCTGGATTAACCGCACATTCACGTCAACCCGCTTGCAAAGGAGGAAGTTATGCCGCAGCACCAGCAAAAGAAGTTCGATCTCAAGCCCGAAGGCCTCTCCGAGGCCCAGATATCCAACCACAGGGACATACTCTACGCCGGATATATAAATAAATTGAACGAGATAGACGAGCGGCAGAGGAAGACCGACCTCTCTACCGCCAACCAGGTCTTCTCCGACTGGAGGGCGGTGAAGATAGAAGAGACATTCGCCATGAACGCGGTCGTTCTACACGAGTATTACTTCGAGAACCTCACGGGCAAGGGCGGCAAGCCAACGGGCAAGCTCTCCGACATTATAGCGAAGCAGTGGGGCTCCTTCGAGAAGTGGACAGAGGAGTTCAAGGCCTGCGGCATGTCCTGCAGGGGCTGGGTCGTGCTCGCCTTGAGCATCTACGACGGCAGGCTCCACAACTACTGCCTCGACGCGCACAACGAGAAGGTGCCCATAAACGCCGTCCCCGTCCTCGTAATGGACGTCTACGAGCACGCCTACTTCCTGGACTACGGCGCGAAGAGGGCCCCCTACATAGAGGTCTTCATGAAGAACATCAACTGGTCCGTCTGCCAGAAGAGGATCGAAAGGGTCGACCTCGACCTGGTGCAGAAAGAGGCGGCGAGCTGATTGATCCCTTTCCTGCACCGCCATCCATTTGGGGTCGGCGTTGTCATTGCGAGCGAGTGAGCCGAAGCCGCGAGCGAAGCGTGGCGGGCGGCAATCTCAGTCTTCCGGCTAATGTGAGATTGTGGAGCCTGTTCCGAGCGAGGCGAGGAATCTCCGGGTTTGCTTCGGCTTCGCCTCGCAACCACGTGACCGCTCCTCGCAATGACTGCACGTGATTTAGCCCGCCTTTGGCGGGCTTTTTTATTACCTGTTGACCTCGCTATTCATAATCCCCTAAAATAGTCCCCATCTCTCTTATCTTATGATGAAATCCGCCATACACGGCCTCTTCGCGGCCATCTTATTCGTACTCTGCCTCTCGGCGGAGGGCCTTTGCTCAGGCCCCGTCGAGTTCAGGGCAGCGGAGCTAAGCCGCTGGACGCCCCAGGAGACGACCAGCGTCGCGCTCGTTGGCGGCACAATTCGCTTAAGCGGCCTCACGATGGCGCGCATAATCTCCCCCGCCGGGCTCGGCATAGAGCCCAGGGGCTTTGTCTCCGTAAGGCTCCTCACAAGGAACGACAACTACGGATTCATCATATTCGGCCTCGCCGACGGCAGGATGGTCTCCAAGAGGCTCCGGCTCCGGGGCAGCCATGACCTCTCGGAAGGGCTTCGGGAGCAGAGCGTCTACATAGGCGACATCATCGGCCCTTCCGAGAGGATAGAGGGCGTGGCGCTCTCCATTACAGGCTCAAGGGAGATAGAGGCCAGGGTCGAATCAATTCGCCTATTCGACCCGGCCTTCCTGGAGAGGGCGGGCATCTACTGGAACGGGTTCTGGGAGCCTGACTTCATCGATACCTGGACAATAAGCTACGTAACCACCCCCGCTATCGCCAGCACGCCTCTGCCGCTCATTATCTTTATCGCCGCGATCATCGCGGCCTTCGTCATCATGCTCGCCGTCTATATAATGAAGCGTTCCTTGACGGGCAAGGCCGTCGTCAGGATAGTCCTGGGCTCTCTCATCGCGGGCTGGATAGCCCTTTCGATAAGGATGGACTACAACTGGCTCGTGATACTGAGTCAGGAGTTCACTGACCTGTACGGGAAGGCAGAGGCAGAGAGGATAAAGGAGGCCAACAACAGGGACATCGACGACTTCGTCGATTTCGCGGCATACCTGAGGTCAACCGTGCCCCCTGACAAAAAGATTTCGGCTGCGTTCAGGGAAAAGGGAAACCCGCTCGAGACTTTTGTAGCATATTACGCGCTGCCGCTCATTACCTCTCGCGACCCCGACATAGTCTGGGTATACGGCACTGCCGGGCTCGAACTCGACCAGTCCACAGGGACCCTCAGCATGAACGGAGAGGCCCTGCCCTACAGGGTGCGCCAATACGCGCGGTACGGAGATTCGGCCGCCCTCTTCGAGGTAATAAGATGACGGATATGCTCTATCTGTTTTTGGCAATCGCCCTGCCGACTGTCGCCGGCACGCTCTTAGTTGCCCGCGTCACCTCCGGCTCTTTCGGCCCGGCCATGCGCGTTTTTCTCGGCTTCGGGGCCGGCATGGGCGCTGTCTCATACCTCTTTCTCATCTTCGGCTTCGTGCGCGTGCCCTTCAGCCTCGCGCCTTTCATCGCGGCGCTCGTCATCGTCTCAGCCGTTCTATCGTACGGGCTTAAATTTTCATTCGTGGCAGGACCTTGTGAATGCGTTCACGAAAAGAGCGGCATCCTCTGGAAGATATTATCCGCCATCCTCGTCATACTCATAATATTCAAACTCGCCTTCGTCTTCTTCGAGGCGACCCACAGGCCACTCTATTCATGGGACACGTGGACCAACTGGTCTGCAGGCGCAAAGTTATTTTTCTACGAGAAGGGGCTCCTGCTCGACAGCTCCGGCGAGCACTTCTTAGGAAAGGGCTACAGGCCGTTCCTCGGCCATCCGCTGCACGCTACCTTCATGCAGCTCTGGGGCGCACTCTGGCTGGGCAGGTTCGACGAGACGCTCGTAAAGTTATACGCGCCTTTTTATTTCCTCTCCATGCTCGCCGTATTCTACTACGCTGTCAAGGATGAGGCAGGCAGGAAGTTTGCCCTCGTCGCCACATACCTGCTTTCGGCCATACCGATCCTTACCTATCACGGACAGGAGGGCTACGCCGACCTGCCGCTCTCCTTCTACTCCCTCGCCGCGGTCATCTGCTTCTGGAAGTTTTTAAGCACTGGGAAAAAGGGGCTGCTTGTCATGGCCGGAACGATGCTCGGCTTCGGCGTGCTTACCAAGAACGAGGGGCTCTTCTATGTCGTTGCCGTCGGGTTCGCGTTTATCGCGGCGAGATTCGGCAGGACACAGAGCAAACGGGAATTTCTGAAAGAGCTCGCCTGCCTTAGCCTGCCCGTTGTCATGCTCGCCGGCCCCTGGTTCATTGCGAAGTTAGCGATGGGGCTGGGATTCGGACACGGCCTGGCGGGCTCGGAGTTCAACTGGCTGAGCGACCCGCTCTATGGCTCGGACGCTCCAAAGCGCGTGCATTGGGAGGTTATCGGAAAGGGCCTGAGGGAATGGATGCTCACCGCCAACTTCAACCTGATGTTCCCTGTACTGGCGGCATCTTTGATACTCGGAATTAAGGAGATCTTGAGATCAGAGCTCAAGTACCTCTACATTATAATATTCTCGGTCATGGCGATGTTCATCTTCGTCTATCTCACCTTGGAGGTCACGACCGTCATGGACGCCACCGGCATTCACAGGAACACACTCACCTACGCGCCAATAATACTCTTTGCGATGACTCTCCTTGCCAGCCGCCTCTTCAGGCGCTCTCGATGAATATCCTCCCAGGGTCTTCGAGGTAGGATATGACCCGGCTCACGAACCTGGAGGCGTCAGCGCCGTCTATCACCCTGTGGTCGAAGGTGAACGATATGGGGAGTATCTTCCTTACCGCTATCGAGCCGTCCACGACCCAGGGCCTCTCGCTTATCTTGCCGGTGCCGAGTATGGCTATGTTCGGGTAGTTTATTATCGGGGTCGCGTAGGTCCCGCCGAAGGTGCCGTAGTTGCTTATCGTGAAGGTCGAGCCCTTCAATTCCTCTAAAGTTATCTTCCTGTCGCGCGCCTTTACTGAAAGCTCCTGCAATTCCATCGCGAGGTCGAGTATGGTCTTCCTCTCGACGTTCTTCACGACCGAGACCATGAGCCCATCCGGCGTATCGACCGCCACGCCGATATTGTAGTACTTCTTTACGATTATCTCCTCGGCCTTCTCGTCGACCGAGGCGTTCACGTTGGGGTACGCGGCGAGAGCGTGCTGCGCCGCCTTCATGAAAAAGGGCAGGAAGGTAAGGTGGGCCCCCTTCTCCTTGGCGACCTTTGCCTCTCTCTTGCGGAGCGCCCAGAGATCCGTCACGTCCGCGTCGTCCATGCCTGTTACGAACGCCGCCGTCTTCTGGCTCGCGATAAGGTTCTTGGCAATGGCCTTCCTTACGCCCCTTATCGGTATCCTCTCTATCTCGCCGTACTTGTCCTGGCCCGCGGGCCGGGCTTCAGCCGCCTTCTCCACGGGCCTTGGGGCTTCGGCAGGCCTGGGCGGGGCAGGGACTGCCTTGCCCTCTGAGGCTGCCTTTACGTCCGCCTCTGTCACCATGCCGCCGGGGCCTGTTCCTGCGACCTTCGCCAGATCGACCCCGAGCTTCTTCGCGAGCGCCCTTGCCTTTGGCGCGGCGGTTACCTCTTCCTTCTCAGGCAGCGCTCCCACGACCGAGACTGAGGGCGGCCTCGTCCTCTTCTCCTCCTCGGCCTTCTTCTCAGGGGCGGCAGCCTCCGCCTCTTCGGCTGTCTCTATTGTCATGAGGGCCTCTCCGACGCTTACGGACCCGCCCTCTCTCTTGTTTATCCTGATTATCTTGCCGCCCCTCGGAGACGGGACCTCGACGATGGCCTTGTCGGTCTCAACCTCGACGACGACCTGGTGCTCCTCCACGTGGTCGCCCTCTTTTACGCGCCACTTCACCACCTCGCCTTCGGTAATGCCTTCACCCAGGTCGGGCAGCCTGAAATCGAACTCCATCGTATTCTCCTGAAAGGAATGGGTTTGGGCGTGAATTAAAAGAGATGCTCAGTACTGCATGACCTTCTCAAAGGCCTTCTTTATCCTCTCCTGAGAGGGCATGTAGTGGTCTTCGAGCCTTGCCATGGGGACGACGGCATCCGGCGCAGTGACCCTTACGACAGGGGCCTTCAAATATTCGAAGGCCTCTTCCGCTATGAGGGCCGCCACCTCTGCCCCGAAGCCCAGCATCCGGGGCGCCTCGTGCACTATGACGAGCCTTCCGGTCTTCTTGACCGAATTTATCACCGCCTCCTCGTCAAATGGCCGGAGCGTCTGCAGGTCTATTATCTCGCAGTCAAAGTCCTCTGAAGCCTCGGCAGCCCTGTGGAGCATGGTGCCCCACGAGACAACGGTTATCTCGCCGCCCTCCTGGTAGATGGCCGCCTTGCCGAGAGGTATCGAGTACGCCTCATCAGGCACATCTGACTTTATCGACCTGTAGAGCCTCGACGCCTCCAGGAATATGACCGGGTCAGGGTCCCTTATGGCTGATATGAGAAGTCCCTTCGCGCTGTACGGGTTAGACGGTATGACGACCTTTATGCCAGGCATCTGGCAGAAGAGCGCCTCGGACGATTCTGAATGGAGCTCCGGCGGCTTTATGCCTATGCCGTAGGGCGTGCGCACGACCATGGGGCAGGAGAACCTGCCGCGAGAGCGCGTGCGGATGCGGCTCGCGTGCGAGAAGAGCTGCTCTATGCCGGCGTATATGAAGCCCATGAACTGTATCTCTGCCACGGGCTTCATGCCGTATGCGGCGAGCCCCACCGCAGTGCCGATTATCCCGAGCTCGGCAAGCGGCGTATCTATTACCCGCTCTGGCCCGAACTTCTCGAGCAACCCCTGAGTCACCCTGAAGACGCCGCCGTCCTTCGCGACGTCCTCGCCGATGATGATGACATCGGCGTCAGCCTCCATCTCCTGGGCAAGGGCCTGGTTTATGGCCTGCACCAGGTTCAGCTTTGCCATCCGAACTCCTTGAGCTCCCTCATCTGGCGGGGCGTAAGCTCTGCGTAGGTATATTTTATGATGTCAGCCGGATCGGGGGGCGTGTAGCCTTCAGCCTTCTTAATCTCTGAATCGACCAGCTCCTGCGCCTTCTTCGCGTACGCTTCCTCGTACTCTTTCGTCCACCAGCCCCTCTTTTCCATGTAGAGGCGGAGCCTCACCAGAGGCTCCTTTGCCTTCCAGGCCTCGACCTCCTCGTCAGTCCTGTACCTCGAGGCGTCGTCGGCAGTGGTATGGTCGTCGAGCCTGTATGTAAAGCACTCTATAAGGGTCGGCCCTCCGCCGCCCCTGGCCTTGTCAACCGCGTCTTTGGTGACCTTGTAGACGGCCGCGATGTCGTTGCCGTCTACCTGGACGCCCTCGAAGCCGAAGGCAGCGGCCTTCTGCGCTATTGTCTTCGCGGCCGTCTGCCTCGACCTCGGCATTGATATTGCCCACTGGTTGTTCTGGCAGATGAATATGGCCGGGACCTTGTTGACCCCCGCGAAGTTGAGCCCCTCGTAGAAGTCCCCCTTCGACGACCCTCCGTCGCCGAAGTAGACCGCCGCGACCTTTTTGTGCCCCTTGAGCTTCATTGCCCACGCAGCCCCCGTGGCGTGCGGTATCTGGGTGCCCACGGGCACGCTCATGGGGAAGAGGTTGAACTCGGGAGGTATCTGCATGCCCCTCTCGTCCCCCGCCCAGTAGCGGTAGAGCATCCACATGGGGTATCCCTTTGCCACGAAGACGCCGGACTCCCTGAAGGTCGGGAATAGCCAGTCGTCGTTATTGAATGCAAGGGCAGAGCCTATCTGGGATGCCTCCTGCCCCCAGATGGAGGCATATGTGCCGATCCTGCCTTCCCTCTGGAGGGATAAGGCCCTCTGGTTGAAGGTGCGCGAGAGGATAATGGCCTCGAAGAAGCGCCTGAAGTCATCCTCTTTGAAGGGCGGCATGAGGGACTCGTCAGCCTCGCCCCTTTCGTCTATGATCCGTACGCTCTTTACCTCTATCGTCTCTATGGTCGTGATCGGCATAAGGCCAAGTCTATCAGTCAAAAAGAGGACCGTCAAGGCAGTTCAGGTGGGCTCAAAAGGCTGGAATTGACAGAAAAGAGCGTGTTATTATATCCTGCTGACATGGAAAGACCCTTTGACATAAGCGCCGTAAGATTCAACGACGCGGGCCTTGTCCCCGCCATAGCCCAGGACGCGAGGACGTCCGAGGTGCTTATGCTCGCCTGGATGAACAGGGAGGCATTGGAGAAGACCCTGTCCACGGGCAGGGCGCACTACTGGAGCCGCTCCAGAAAGAGCCTGTGGCTAAAGGGCGAGAGCTCGGGCAATTTTCAGGAGGTGCTCTCAGTCAAATACGACTGCGACGGCGATACGCTCCTTGTGCTTGTGGAGCCGAAGGGCCCTGCCTGCCACACCGGCGAGAGGACCTGCTTCTACAGGTCGATTGCCGGAGCTGCGCGCGTCCTTCCCGGCGGCCCTGCCGTGCTCTCGGAACTTGAAAAAGTCCTCGAAGAGCGCAAAAACGCGGACCCGTCGAAGTCATACGTAGCTTCACTCTATCAAAAAGGGACGCCCAGGATACTCGAGAAAATAGGGGAAGAGTCAGGGGAGCTTATAGAGGCGGCCAGCGTGAAGGAGAACGCGGAGGTCCTCTACGAGTTCTGCGACCTCCTCTTCCATTCGATGGTGCTGCTCAAGCACAAGGGCATAAGGATGATCGATGTCTACGACGAGCTCGGGCGAAGGTTCGGCATCTCAGGCATAGCTGAGAAGGAGGCAAGGGCCAAAAAATGAGCGACTGCATATTCTGCAAGATAGCGAGGAAAGAGTTGAAGTCGACCATAGTCCTTGAGACCGAGAAGCTCGTCGCCATAAAGGACATCAACCCGCAGGCGCCCACGCACGTACTCATCTTGCCCAGGGCCCATTATTCGACATTGAACGACTGCGACGACAGGGAGCTGCTCGCGGACATGCTCGACGCCGCGAAGAAGATAGCGCGGGACCTGGGATTGGAAAGGCGGGGATACAGGACAGTGATAAACACCAACTCCGAAGGCGGCCAGACCGTCTTCCACCTCCACATGCACTTCATGGGTGGAAAGCCGCTGGCCGGACGGATGGGATAGATAAAGGAACAGGAGGAGAGCAACGCTATGTCAGAGATACTACCGGGACCCGTATGCCACAGCTGCGGCATGTTAATTATGAAGCAGGACGAGTTCGGCTCAGAGGCCAACCACGTGATGAACACCTCCTATTGCAAGTACTGCTATTGGAAGGGCCAGTTCACTGAGCCGGATTTAACCAGGGAGCAGATGATAGAGAAGCTCGCCGAGGCCATGAAGCTCGGGAAGAACATCTCTGACGAAGAGGCCAAACAGATGGCATGGGAGAGGATGAGACTCTTAAAGAGGTGGAAAGACAAGTAAGGTCAATCTTCCATGAAAGAGCGCAACGAATTCAAAGCCAAAGAGAAGGCTAATTAGGATTCCTATGCTCGATAAATCTGCAAAGGCTTGCGAAAAATTAATTGATGTTGTCAGTTCTGGAATTGGAATCCTTTATGAACCTACCAGAATAAAACGAAAAGCAAAAGCCGAAGCTGATGCTTCACTCATACGAGTAAAAGGCGAAATTCGAACAGAAGAGGAGCGGGCCGTAGCTAAAACCTTTGCTGAAAAACGTGAACTTCGTAGATTTAAGAATTTAGATAACATAATCGGAGCTGCACGTGACTATTTGCCAGATTCAGTCTCTGAAACGCCCGTCGATGCTGATTGGGCCGCAACGTTTTTTAACAGTTCTCATGATGTTTCTAATGAGCAGATGCAGGAGCTTTGGGCAAAAATCTTGGCCGGGGAAGTTGCAGAACCGGGGAGGTATTCATTAAAAACATTGGAGGTATTAAAAAACTTACGTCAAAAAGATGCAGAAATTTTTTCTGCTGCTTGCAAATACATTGCTATTTATCATCACGGTTTGGCCGTTCCTGCTGGACTTGATGTCATGAAATTTATAAAAATGAAGAACTTAGATTATAATGAGTTTAGACTGTTGTCTGATTTAAATCTGATTCACTTCGCTGAGCATTCATACAGCTTTGAGAAAGGTAAAAGCATCTTAGTTGAGTACGGAGGCCAGAAGTATGAATTATCGCTTCCTGATAAATTTTTCGTCACAGGTGGATTTAGCTTAGATCTCCCTCCTAGGTTACTTTTTTCTGATTTAACAATTGCAGGTCGCGAACTTTATAAGCTTTGCGACACGAAACCGGATGAGGAATTTAGGCATTTTCTTGTCGATCATTGGACAAAACAGGGGATTATTATTAATAAGAAAAATAACGATGATTCTAAGCGGGTTCAGGGTTAAACCCTGAACCCGCTTATTCGTAAGTGGTTCTACGAATTTCGGGTTCAATTTACAAAATTGGACCCCGCCTGAGCAACAATTGATGGTGGGCACAGCCCACCCTGCGAAATCATCACCCTATCCCGTACCCCTTTTCCCTGAGCGCCTTCAATATACTCCTCGAATGCTGGTGGCCCTCGACTTCGAGTATTATCTCGAGCCTGATGGAGTTTACCGGCACGTCTACCGCCTCCCTCTGATGTATCACGTGGAGGATATTGGCCTTCAGGGCCGCTATCTCCGCCGTGAGGCGCGCCAGAGACCCCGGCTCGTCGGGGATGATTGTCGTGAGCTTCAATATCCTGCCCTCGCGGAGCAACCCAAGCCTTATAACGCGGTCGAGGGTCGTAACGTCTATATTGCCGCCGCTCAGGACGAATACTACCTTCCTGGTTGATTTGGGCAGCTTGCCTTCGATAGCCGCGGCCACAGGCACCGCGCCGGCGCCTTCGACTATGAGCTTCTTTCTTTCAAGCAATCGTACTATCGCGCCCGCTATCGAGTCCTCGCCGACGTCC